>OKSB01003519.1_pt1 | contig 12339 bp, 9 predicted proteins | sample 1601171 | NCBI WGS metagenome assembly OKSB01 (sample SAMEA3541496, study PRJEB24748) | human gut metagenome | biome: human gut; feature: human-associated habitat; material: faeces | place: China | collected 2012 | reverse complement strand
GTCTGGAAACTGCTTGAGGACAGCAAAACTTGCAGCACGACTTCTAAGATTTCGACGCTTCAACTCACAAAACCTCTCTCTGAATTGCTCCGTGCCGATCCTGAATATCTCGGTTCACCATCGGCACTGTCCGCAAAGATCGGCCCTGACGGTACACTAGGAATCACGCCGAAAAAGGTCACCCGGCTGGTGCGGGAAAGCGTTGCGGCTCTAAGGGAAAACGGGATTCTGGCAGATACCTACCGTAGCAACGGCAAACGGTGGATTTCCCTCAAACGTGCCGATAGTGCCGATTTTCCGCCTGTGAAAATAATCGGCACGATCGACCCTGCGGGTGTGGCGAGCACCCGCAGCGCGCCGTGAGGCGCGTGTCGCCGCCGTGTGCGGCTTTGTGCCCCAGCTGCGGGTGTGTGCGCAGCAGCGGTGCAAAAGCCAACGTTGCGCCGACGTGCGCAAAAAACACAAAATCGCAATCCAGCAACGCGATTGCGATTTTGAGAGGAGGCGCAGCGGAATGGATGAGCTTTCGCGCTCTGCGCGGAAGCGAAGGATATGGAGCTTGTGCCGACGAAGGAGCCAGCATCGCATTTGGCTAGTCGCCGGTCCACCGGCTCCCTGCCAAATGCCTCAAATCGGGCAGAAGCCCGTGCCCACTTTTACGAACGGAGGAAATATGCGAAAAAACAAGCAATTCAGTATTCGGATCTCATCACAGGATTTAGAGACTATTCGCCAAAAGGCAGCACAAGCCCACATGAGCCAGAGCGATTATGTGACCGCCTGTTGTCTCAGAAAACAGATTGTGATTCTGGACGGACTCAAGGAAGTCCTGCGGCAGCAGAAGGCCATCGGCAATAACCTCAACCAGCTGGCAGTGCTGGCGAATATGGGCAAGGTACAGTTCGCCAATCTGGACACAGCAGCACAGGAGTTCGCCAAGATCAACACTGCTCTGCGGAAGTTGCAGGAGGGAGGCGTGGCAAAATCGCAATCGTCCATTTCGTGAATTACAAAAAGGGAACGCAGACGCGCAACTGCATGAAAAGCGTGATGCGGTACGTGTCGCAGATGAGCAAGACGCTCTGGGATGGACAGCCGCTCGTCAGCGGGATCGGCTGTCAGCCGGAAACGGCGTTCGACGAATTTCTGAGTACGAAGCTGCTGCACCACAAGGATGGTGGCATCCAGTTCTACCACATGGTGCAGAGCTTCCCACGCGGCGCGGACATTGACCCACGCACAGCCCACGAAGCGGCGCGGCAGCTTGCCGGATATTTTGCGGGCTGCGAAGTTCTCGTCTGCACCCACACCGACCGCGAACACATCCATTCGCACTGCATCATCAACAGTGTGAACTTCGAGACGGGTAAGAAGGTACACATGGCGGACGAGCAGATTCAGGAGCTGCGCGTTCGCAACGACCAGATCTGTGAAGAACTGGGGCTGCCGAAATTTCAGAGGGATGAGCAAAAACGTTCCCGCGGAATGTCCAACGCGGAATACTACACGGCTGACAGAGGCGAGAGTTGGAAGTTTGAACTAATGCGCGTGATCGATGAGTGTATGCGGTATGCCGCCAGCCGCGAGGATTTTCTGGCATTGCTCCGCGCCGAGGGATACGGCGCGACATGGACGGACAACCGCAAAAGCATCACCTACACCACGCCGGACGGCCGCAAGTGCCGCGACAGTAGGTTACACATGACGAAATATCGGAAAGAAAATATGGAGGTAGAATTTGGATACCGAACAGAGATTGACACCGGCAGAACTGGCAGCGCAGCACAAGAAATCGATGGACGAGGCGCAACGGCTGGAACCCAGCGTGATGGTCACGGAGCGGAACTGGAGCGCGCTGCTCGAAATGCAGGACAGGCTGTTCCGGCAGCAGATGCAGTTGAACGCGGATCTGAAAACGCTCCTGACGAAGCAGGAAGCACAGAACGCTTTGACCGAGATGCAGGAGAGTGCAGAAAAATTCGAGAGACAGGCTGGGAACCTGAACGAGAAGTATTCTTCCGGCTGCAAAGCACTGACCGAGAGTACGAAGATTGCCCTGACCGAGACTCTGAACGATACGAAGAAACAGCTTTCGGATACAGTACAGGAAGCGCGGAAGAAAATTCACCTGTGCGCATGGATCTCAATCGCGGCATTGATCTTGTGCGCGACGCTGTGCGCCTTGGCCGTGCTGTGGAGCAGATGACGGTCGATGCACCGACACGCGACGGAACGACTATGCCGCTGCATATTGACAGCAAGCGCCGGAAGAAGCTCCGGCAAAAGAAAACCGCCCTCGGTCACGCCGAGGACGATCATGAAGAATGGACAATGGAACAGCACTTATAAAAACAGTTTCCATAGCAGGAGACAGAAAGGAGGCCTATGAAAAAGGATTGGGAGATTTATCGGGACACCGGTATTCTCGGCGGATACATACCGGAGCAGGCAAAGCTTCGGAGAACAGAGGACGGTGAAGTCGCAACCGTTTTCCGGGATACGGTGACACACGAAGAGGAAGACTGCATCGCAAAACAGCGCGAGATGCTGATCGGCGGCAGACGGTTCTGCATCACGTCTGTGTTCCCAGCAGAGCCCTGCGCAACGCCGACGGACAAGCTGCTCGCATACATTGATGCGGAACTGAAAAAAGAAGCGCACAGCGCGTGAGGTTCTCATAGACTTGTGCCAGCCGGTGCGGTATACTTGCCTTACCGTACCGGCTTGCCCCACAGAAAAGGAGGTTACAATGGCAAGCCAAAAACAACAATACACCATTCTCTATGGGCGGCTCAGTCAGGAGGATGAACGTGCTGGCGAATCGAACAGCATTCTGCACCAAAGAGAACTGCTTGAAAGCTACGCACAGGCCAAGGGGTTTGAAAACACACTGTTCCTTGCGGATGACGGTTACTCAGGAACAAATTTTGATCGTCCCAGCTGGAAGAAGATCATAGAAATGATCGAGGCTGGTGAGGTGTCTACCCTGATCGTTAAAGACACATCACGCCTTGGCCGCGAGTACCTGCAGGTCGGTTCCTACATGGAAATTTATTTCCCGCAGAAGAACGTGCGGTTCATTGCAGTCAACGACGGCGTAGATTCTGCGGTGGAAAGCAGCAATGATTTTAACCCCATCCGCAACTGGGCGAACGAACTGCACGCAAAGGACACGAGCCGGAAGGTTCGCGCCGTGAAAAAGCTGCAGGCTGAACGCGGCGAATGGCTCGGAGGCCGTCCACCCTATGGGTACCGAAAATCCGAAACTACGGAAAACCATCTCGAGCCCGACCCAGAAGCGGCAGAGGTTGTGCGGCAGATTTTTACCCTCTGTGCTGCTGGGAAAGGTCCGAGCCAAATCGCGCGGATTCTGACGGAACGGAATATTCTGACACCTGCAAATTACTACTTTCAGAAGGCCGGAAAAACGCACAAGGGGTGCGATGCGCTGCATCCATGCACATGGTCTGGTACAACGGTCAGTGATATCCTCAAAAATGTCATGTATCTGGGCCATACGGTTGGCCTGCGGCGGACGACCATTTCCTACAAGAATAAAACACGGATCGACCGGCCGGAAAGCGAACAGTGTCTGGTAAAAAATACGCACCAGCCGCTCATCACGCAGGAGCAGTGGGAGATCGTGCAGGAGGTGCGGCAGCACAAAAAGCGCGCAGCGAAGCATATGGGTGAACCAAATATTTTCTCAGGTCTGGTGTTCTGTGCGGACTGCGGAAAGCCGCTGGTGCTGCACAGAGCCAGCACCATGAAGAAGGTGGAGTACAACTTCAAGTGCTATACCTACGGCAAGAAGGGCAAAACCGCCTGTACTGCTCACCATATCCGGGAGTGTGAACTCACGCAGATCGTTCTGGATGATCTCCGTCGGGTCACACATTTCGCCCGAATGAAGGAGCGGCAATTCGCGGCGCACATCAACCAGAAAAACAGCGCAGAACTGCGGCAGGAGATGAACCGTGTGATCCGCGAACTGGACGCGATGAAGAAGCGAAGCGCAGAGCTGTCCAAGCTGTTCAAACGGCTCTATGAGGACAATGTTCTCGGGCGCGTGACCGACGAGCAGTACCGGATGCTCGCCGGTGACTACACAGACGAGCAGCGGCTTCTGGAAGAAGAAATTCCGAAAAAGGAAGAACGGCTGGCACAGCCCAAATCGCTGGAAGCCAATGTGGAGGCGTTCATTGAGAAAGCCAAACGATACAAAACGATCGACAAGCTGACACTGGAGCTGCTGCGGCTGTTCATCCAGCGTATTGAGATTGGAGAACGAGATGTGAAATACTCCCGCAATGCCAGCCAGTCCATCCGCATCATTTACCGGGACATCGGCACGTTGGACAGCGCCATGCAGCCGGATGAGAAACAGCCGAAGCTACTCCCGCCGCTGAGCGAAGTCATTTCGTTCCCAGCATAACATAAAAAAGGAAGAGGGGGCGGAGAAATCCGCTCCCTCGCAAGGGGTGACAGTTTGTGTCCCTGTAAAGGGAAGCAGAACGACTTCTGGGCTTTTTTGCACCCATTTTTAGAAGCGTGACAAAAAATGCCAAAATGGACTTTGCCAAATTCGATGGACCTGTACCTTTACCCAAGGCATTTTGAGCCGCTTTTCCGAGGATTTTTCGGGAAAGCGGCTCGTTTTTGCTCTCGGCAAAACGTAGAATTTGAGCAGGCTTTTTTGTTGGTGTTGCTGGATAGACATTCCAAGTGTATGTGCCATTGTGTTGACACGGGCAAAGCCCAAAACACACTATTGCAACATAACACATTCACGACATTACCGATATTTGCTGTGGGTTCTGCAAAACGCGCCGCAGCTGAGCGAAACTGATGAAGCATGGGCTGAAAAGCTGCTTCCCGCAAATGCCCCGGAAGAATGCTATGTGCCTCATAAATAAAAGACCGCCATCTCGGTGAGCAGCAGCTGAGATGGCGGCCTTTTATCCGCGGGGAGGTTTGACGCTTACGAGAATTTCATGGCACAGGTGATGTAAAAGCAAGAACAGAACAAGACGGGAAGAATGACATGAGCATTCTTCCCGTCTCACTCTGTATCGTTCCGCGTGTGGGTCGGCCATTATACGGTTATAAGTACAAAAATGCGGCTGCATTCTTCCCACAGATATTTTCCACGATCTGCCCCAGCGTCCGTTCATCCGCCGGGTACTGGCCGCTTTCCACCAACTCGCCAAGGCGGTTGCAGAGAATGCGGCGGTAGTATTCATGGCGCGGGAAGGAGCTGAACGAGCGTGAGTCGGTCAGCATACCGACGGACTTGGCCAGAAGGCCGTTTTCCATCAGCTCGTCAATCTGGCGGCGCATGCCGCGGATGGTGTCGTTGAACCACCATGCTGCACCAAACTGTACCTTGGGCGCAAAATTGACGGCCATGGTGGAGAGAATAGCGTTGTCGGCCGGATTCAAATTGTAAAGGATCGTATTCGGCAGGCTGTTTTCGCGTGCCAGATCACCGAGGAACGCGCCAAGCTGGAACGGATCGGTCGTAAGGCCGACGCTGTCGCCGCCCGCATCCGCACCAATCGTCGAAAGCAGCTGCGGATTCTGATTGCGGATGGGACCGAGGTGCAGCTGCATGGCAACGCCATGCGTATAATACGCTTTGCCTAAGAAATGCAGCAGCTCTGCCTGTTTTGTGCCCGGAACGTAGGCAAATCTGCTGAACCCGTGGTCGGAGACCTTGCAGCCGTTTTCGCAGAAGTAGTCCAGCGCCTTTCCCAGCGCTTCCGGCAGGCTGCCCGTGCCGTATTTTTCGCACAGTGCGCATTCTGCGTCCGGATTGCCGTCGAGATACTTGTCCGGCCGGAACGACGGCAGAACGCGGAACGGGATCGTGGGGTCAGTCGCGATTTTTTTGTGCCATTCCAGCGTGTCCGCCGGATCGTCCGTCGTGCAGAGCACGCGGACGTTCATCTTTTCAAGGAGCGAAACCGCATCGTAGGCTTTCAGCTTTTCTTTTGTTTCCTCCCAGATAGCAGGCGCAGTCTCCGGCGTCAGCGGTGCGTATATCTCAAAATACCGCTGCAATTCCAGATGCACCCAATGGTACAGCGGGCAGCCGACAAGCTGCGGCATGACCTCCGCCCACTTCTGGAATTTCTCGTACTCCGGCGCATCGCCGGTGATGTACCGCTCGTCCACGCCGCAGGCGCGCATGGCACGCCATTTGTAATGATCCGCCGCCAGCCACAGCTGCGTCAGGTTTTCGTACTGCTTTCGCTCCGCGATCTCGCGCGGCGGCAGATGGTTGTGATAGTCGTAAATCGGTTGGTTTTCCGCATACTTATGAAACAGCGTCCGCGCTGTCTCATTTTCCAGCAGGAAATCCCTGCCCATAAATGCTTTCATAGTCAGCCCTCAAATTTTTCACGGTTGATCCATAGCCCCAGCGCGGGGTTCGGGATGTAATAGATTTTTTCGCCGTCCACGGTGTTATAGCCGTAGTGCAGCTTTTCGGGATCGTATTTTTTCGCCAGCTCGTCATAGCTTGCTGACCGGAAGCCCACGCGCTCAATTTCCGCCTGTGAAATTTCTTTCACGGCGTAGGTAATGGAGAAGCGTCCATCGGACGAGCCATGAATCAAATGTGCGGCCGCGCCCATGTTGTCGCGCAAGTTCTGATTTTCTGGCTTGTTGAATTCGTCCAGTGTGTGGAGTCTGCCCTTGTAGCCGTACTTGCGGATGAGCTTATCGCACTGCGCGTCCTCGCCGAATTTTGTCACGCCGGGGGCTAAGATGATCAGCTCTCCGCCGTCCGCAATCGCCATGCGGGTACGATAGACGGCCTTATTGCCGAGCCATGTGGACTTGAACTCGCTGGGATCGAGATAGACCACGCATTTCTGAATGCCATGCTCTACGAAGTCAATATTCTTCTCCTGCGCCAGCTTGACCGCTTCTGTCAGGCAGCTTCTGCCCTCGCCGATGAACAGACCGTGCATGACGCTCTCGCCCTCCGGCGCAGTGCAGACGGTCAGGACGAACAGAATCGGGCGGTTGCTCAGGAAATGTTCCATGCCGTAGTCGAAGATCTTCCGCACGGGCGTATGGTCTTTTCCCATCATGCGCTCCATGCCGTAAACTGCGCCTACCATGTGCGATTTGTTGATCATATCGCTGCCGCCGACGCCGACAAACAGGTTCTTCGAGTGGTTCGCCATGCCAATGACCTCGTGCGGCACGACCTGACCGGGGGAAATGATGAGGTCATAGCTTTCGTCCATCACGCGGCGATTGATCTCCACGCTGACCGGCTCATGCCAGAGGCCATCTGTGATTTCTTCCAGATAGCTTGCCGGTACTTCGCCGATTTTGACCACATCATGCCGCCAGTCATGGACGATCATGCTTTCATAGGGAATGCCCTTGAACATGATCTCCCACTGCTCTTTGGACACCGGCTCATGCGTGCCGAGTGCAGGCATGATATCGACCTGTGCGCCGCGCTCGGTCAGCAGATGATAATAGATGCTCGTGATCTTACCCGCCTGCGAGTGGAAGCGCGTGAAATCCGGCGGGAGGATGAGCACCTTTTGGAGTGTTCGTCCTTCCAGAGACGCTTTTAATGCGTCTTTCAGCTCTGCGTCCGAAATGCCGCCGTTTGCGGCAATTTTATAGATATCTTCCATGTCAGACACCGCTGTAGGCCGAGAAGCCGCCGTCCACGGGGATGACCACGCCGGTCACAAACGATGCAGCCTCATTGTTGAGCAGGAACAGCAGCGCTCCAAGCAGTTCTTCCGCTTGTCCGAAGCGGCCCATCGGGGTCGCAGCCAGAATTTTCTTTGTCCGCGCGGTCGGCGTGCCGTCCGGGTTCCACAGAAGCGCCGCATTCTGCTTGCCGGAGAAGAAGCCCGGCGCGATGGCGTTCACACGAATGCCGACCTTGGAAAAATGCACCGCCAGCCACTGCGTAAAGTTCGACACGGCGGACTTTGCACCGGAGTAGGCCGGGATTTTCGTCAGCGGTGTGTAGGCGTTCATCGACGAAATGTTGATAATATTGCAGCCCTCGCGCGTGACCATATCGCGGGCGAATGCCTGCGTGGGGATGAGAATGCCCATGAAATTGAGGTTAAAGACGGAGGCAACGCCCGTCTCGTCCAAATCAAAGAAGCTCTTTGTGTCAGCGTCCAGATCGCCCGGCTCGTAATACTCCTTGTCGGTCGTCGCGCTGGGGTGGTTGCCGCCTGCGCCGTTGAGGAGGATGTCGCAGGGGCCGAAGTCGGCCAGCACCTGTTCATGGCAGGCCATAACTGCGGCCTTGTCCAGCACGTTGCATTCGTAGGCTTTTGCAATGCCGCCCTCGGCGGTGATCTCGTCGGCCAGCTTCTGCACGTTGGCGTATGTCCGGCCAAGCAGCGCGACCTTCGCGCCGCTGGCAGCCAGCGCCTTGGAAAAGACGCTGCAAAGCGTTCCCGCTGCGCCGGTCACGACCGCGACTTTTCCAGTCAAATCCGTGTTCAAAGGAAGATTCATTATGCTGCCTCCTTATGCGTTGTAGGTGGACGCGGCGGTGTTGCCGCCGTGGCCTGTCCAGTTGGTGTGGAAGAACTGCCCTCTGGGGCTGTCGAGCCGTTCATAGGTGTGCGCGCCGAAATAATCGCGCTGCGCCTGCAACAGATTCGCAGGCAGGCGGTCGGTGGTGTAGCCGTCAAAATAGCTGAGTGCTGCCGTCATGGCAGGCGCGGGAACGCCGTACTGCACAGCTGCCGCCGCGACCTTGCGCCACGCGGGGATGAGTTTTTCCATCGTCTCCTTGAAATACGGGTCGAGCAGGAGGTTACGAAGCTCCGGATCTTTGTCATACGCTTCCTTGATCTTGCCGAGGAAGACCGAGCGGATGATGCAGCCGCCGCGCCACATGAGGGCAATGCCGCCATAGTTGAGATTCCAGCCGTAGGTCTTGGCAGCCGTGCGCATGAGGGTGTAGCCCTGTGCGTAGGAGATGATCTTGGACGCATACAGCGCCTGCCGGATGGCTTCGACCATCTCGGCTTTGTCGCCTGTAAAGGCCGGGATTGTGCGTGCGTATTCCTTCGCTGCCTCGACGCGCTCGTCTTTCATGGCGGACAGGCAGCGCGCAAACACGGCTTCGCCGATGAGCGTCAGCGGAACGCCCTCGTCCAGCGCGGCGATCCCCGTCCACTTGCCGGTGCCTTTCTGCCCAGCAGTATCGAGAATTTTCTCGACGATAGGCTGCCCGTCGGTGTCCTTATAGGCCAGAATATCGCGGGTGATCTCAATTAAGTACGAATCCAGCTCGGTTTTATTCCACGCGGCGAAAACCTCGTGCATCTCATCGTCGGACATCCCAAGAAGGTCACGCATGAGCTGGTACGCTTCGCAGATGAGCTGCATATCGCCGTACTCAATGCCGTTATGCACCATCTTGACGAAGTGTCCTGCGCCATTCTCGCCGACCCAGTCGCAGCACGGCGCGCCGTCCTCGACCTTGGCGCAGATGGACTGAAAAATGGGCTTCACATACTGCCACGCGGCGGGACTGCCGCCGGGCATCATGCTGGGACCTTTTAATGCACCTTCCTCGCCGCCGGACACGCCGGTGCCGATGTAGAGCTTGCTCTTGGACTCGACATACGCCGTTCTGCGGATGGTGTCGGGGAAGTGGGAGTTGCCGCCGTCAATTAAAATATCGCCATCATCAAGGAGCGGCAGAAGCTGCTCGATCATGTCGTCCACAGCCTGCCCGGCTTTTACCATCATGAACACCTTGCGCGGCTTTTCAATGTTCGCCACCAGCTCTTCAAGGCTGTGGCAGCCGATGATATTCTTGCCGGCGGCTCTGCCGTTTACGAATTTGTCCACTTTTTCCGTCGTGCGGTTGAAGACCGCCACGGTGAAGCCCTTGGACTCCATGTTCATGACTAAGTTTTCGCCCATCACAGCAAGACCGATCAGACCGATGTTCGCTCTTTTCATCTCTGTACCCTCGCATTCCCTTTATAAATATCCCAGACCTGCTTTTCGTCCGCAGGCTCGGCGTAGTCATTGAGGCTAGATGCCGCCAGAACGCCGCTCGCCCAGCCGAATTGCAGGCATTTTTCCGCTTCCCAGCCGTTCAGCACGCCGTACAGCAGTCCGCCCGAAAAGCCGTCGCCGCCGCCGATGCGGTCAAGCACCTGAATTTTGCGCGGCTCCTCGACGTACCATTTTCCGTCCGCCAGCAAAATTGCACCCCAGAGGTGCTCGTTGGCCGAAATGACTTGGCGAAGCGTCGTGGCAAACATCTTTGCGTTCGGATATTTTGCCTGCACCTGCGAGATCATGCCCTGAAAGGATTCGATTTTGGAAGCAAGATCTTTACCGCCCGCTTCGGGGCCTTTAAAACCAAGGCAGAGTTGAAAATCTTCTTCGTTGCCGATGAGCACGTCGGCCAGCGAAGCGATCTCGCCGAATGCCTCGGAAAGCGCATCCTCGCGGCCTTTCCAGAACGTCGCGCGGTAATTGAGATCGAACGAAACGAGCGTGCCGTACTGCTTCGCGGCCTTTGCCAGCGCAAGGCAGCACTGCGTCGTCTCATGGCTCATGGCGGCAATTAAGCCGGACAGATGCAGAATGCCGACACCCTCCTGCCCGAAGATACGCTCGATATCAAAATCTTCGATGGAAAGCGTTCTGCCGACCTCGCCCGCGCGGTCATTCCAGACACGCGGCGCGCGGAGTCCGAAGCCGGCGTCCGCGATGTTGAACTGATGGCGATAGCCCCACGGCCCGCCCTGCTCCACGTCCAGCCCCTCAAAGCGGATGTTCCGCGCGCGAAGCTGGCGCTTGATGAAGTCCGCGACGGGGCTGCCCTTGACGAATTTCGTAAGTGCAAGGCACTCCCGCCCAAGGCTAGACGCAACGTTCAGCACGTTCGACTCTGCGCTCGTCGCCTGCATATAAAACAGGTTGCTGTTCTGTACCGCCATCCGCTCCGGCGGCGTGATGCGCACGCCCATGCTCGTCGGGCACGCAATGGCATATTGATAGGTTTTCTTCATAGAGTCCTTTCTTTGATTCGGTTGAACCATCAAAGGCCGGGCGCGCGCACCCGGCCTTTGTGTATGTTGGGTGTTCGGACTTATTTAGCGTCCGGTTTGCTGATAGTGGCTTTCGATTTAACTGCGATAATACCGAAATAGAATTCCTCGCCCACAAAGTCGCTGCTTGTGAGTTCTTTCTCAAAATAGGTCTTGTCATTGATTTTCAGAAGTACCTTGACGGTGCTCTCATTCACATCAATGATGCCAAATTCGATATTGTATGACTGTCCATCGTTCAGACTTGGTACTTCGGACGTTACAAAAACCGCCTGTTTATCCTTGCCGATGCAGCGCAGAACGGCACTGTCTTTGTTGAAATCCACATAAATGCCTCCGGCACCCCAATACACATTGTCCGGCCCGGAACCAAGCGTGAATCCGTCATAACCATCGTCAGCATAGCGCGTCCGCGTATATTTGAAGCGGAAAATCGTGTTTTTGTAGGTCTTTCCGTTGTAGCCGCCGACAGAGTAGGTAGAGCTTAGATCACCGTCTGCTGTGACACTGCCATTCTCAAATGTAAGCGCCTTATTCCAGCCGGTCGTCCAATTCTTCGTATCCGCCAGCAGTTCCGTCACATCGACCACGTCGTATGTGGGTTCGGGCTCGGGATCCGGAACGACGGCCTTGCCGGTCTTTTCAATGGTCACGGACGCGGTGTTGACGCTGCCAAAGCAGAAGTAGCCCGCAGTATTCGCCAGCTTGGAGTCGGTGTAGACCTCATTGAACCATTCCGCGCCGTCTACCTTGACGATAACGCGAAGCTGGTTTGCCGCGATCTGGCAGACGCTGAGCGAAATGTCATACGTTTTGCCATTGTCCAGCGTCAGACCGCTTGTTGTCTTTGCAATCAATCCCGCATCGCCGCGCGCATAAAGCGTAGCTTTTCCATTTTCAAAGGCAATCATCACGCCGCCGCTGTTCCATGGAAGATTTGTGACACTGTTTTCAAAGCTCCAAATGATCGCGCCGTAGTCGTTGCCCTCGCCCGTCGTTTGGGTGTATTTGAGTTGGAATTCCGTGTTGCGGTATTTTTCCTTCTTGTATCCGGCCAGCGCATAGGCCGTCTTGGTCGTACCGGCAATGGAGACCGTGCCATCGCCGAACGTCGGAGCAGTCTTAAACCCGGCCCACGAGAAGTCCGTCCAGTTTGCCGTGTCTGCGATCAGCGTGTCCAGCGGAAGCTCTGTTGTCTTGTTATAGTGCTTGTCGTTGCCGGACAGGTCGTTCAGCGTGACCTGCACGCCGCCTGCGG
>OKSB01003513.1_pt1 | contig 12361 bp, 7 predicted proteins | sample 1601171 | NCBI WGS metagenome assembly OKSB01 (sample SAMEA3541496, study PRJEB24748) | human gut metagenome | biome: human gut; feature: human-associated habitat; material: faeces | place: China | collected 2012 | reverse complement strand
CGCAGGGAGTGGACGGCAGGCCCCTTTCCCCGGTTGAGCATCCGGTACTGGATGCGGGCGGCGTCCGCCAGCATGAGCTGGCAGAGATCCCGGGTTGCAAACGTACTGTAAATATTCCCCTGAAACCCCTGCTTCACCAGATTGGGAAGATTGCCGGAATGGTCTATGTGCGCGTGGGAAAGAACCGCCGCGTCCACCTCCGCCGGAGAAAAATAGGGAAAATCCTTGTTGATGTGCCAGGCTTCCTCACGCCGCCCCTGGTACATGCCGCAATCCAGAAGAATCCTGCTCCCGTTCACCTCCAGCAAATGCTGGGACCCCGTCGTCGTACCCGCCGCGCCGCAAAAATGAATTTTCATTAATACATGTGTACAACAAGCCCCCGGCCAACGCAAGAAATCAGTGCCTTCCGGGATGATGAATTTCATGTGTCCGTGCTCACAATTTCAAGTTCCCGGCATTGGCTCTCACCCATCACAATTCTTCATGCCCACGCTGCACGTTTTCCTAAAACATTCTTACACCGCACAGGGGAACCCCAGACTGGGAAAAGCAAAAAGCTGTTCTCTCAATTCTGAGAGAACAGCCTGTCAACAATGCTATTGGCTCCTCATGAAAGTCCAAGAGCAAAGACAATCAAAAATGGAAGAAACCATAAAATAGATAAAGCCACAGCTATAATAAAATCCATCTTCTTTTTATCTTCAATAAGTCCACATACCCCCCACAACAAGCTAAGAATAGGACCTCCAACCATTATCAACCCAAAAAACATCATGGCCAATTCAGTCAAGTTGCTCAAATCCATCCATTTTGGAAAACCATAAAAACGGACTCCCACGCTCGTTCCGCACAAAAGCAATGTAATGATCCATGATGCTAGTACAGGATAGTATGATTTTATCTTCATTTTTAATAGGATGCTTTTAAACAATCACAAAGGGCATTTTTGATCTGGTTGCCTCTTTCTCTTAAATCTTCGTCATTCACCCCAGGATCTGTGACATAATCTGGATCCTTCTGCTTTTGTGCTCTTACCTTTTTTAGATAATCATCAACTCCTTGACGAAAAGCGTTTGCATGAATCTGATCGCGCTGTAATTTTCTAAAGATTTATCTTCATTACGTGGAAAAACTACACCATTTTCCGCATAGGTCAAATCATCTATGACATGACTCAAGATGATAGCTGAAAATTCTATAGCTCCTTCATCTGTCAAAATTCGTTGCTTCACGTCTCCTGGTTGTATGGCTCGACGCACTCCAGAACATACCTGCTATTCTGCAAAGAATTCTGGCTAGCATATCTTGGCACCGTGGTTACATAAATATTAAAACACCCATCTCTCTTTGTATATAACATATCACTCATAATCCCAACCTTGTTGATGCACTAGATCGCCTCACGCCTCTCCTGATACATGTCACGTGTTCTCCCTAAAAATCTCACAATGCCGAGGGTGAACACCAGACTAAGGAAAAGCAAAAAGTCTGTTCTCTCAAAATGAGAGAACAGACTGTCAACAATGTTGTTTGCTTTTCAAAAAAGATCAAACGAAAAAATCAGAGAGGCAATATTCTCATTCCTCTACGAGGCATTCCTATGATAGGCTGATCGCATTCCCCTTTCTCATATAAAAAAATAAAATCATTTGTCGTTTTAACTTCAAGACCGTTTTTCCAGTTTATATATTCCTGGGAATCCGAGTATGCTACATACGTCCAACCCTGATAATAAAATCTTATATTGACGTGATTATCTAAAAAAATATCACCTATATCAAGAAAAATGCCCAATCCTGGTATTATGCTCAAATACCAAGGCGTTTCCTTCTCAATAGATATTTTAATTTCATCAATTTCATACTTTTCAATTGACCTATAGTACAATATCAAGGATAACAAAAGTTGCAAAATATAAACAAAAATAATTATCTTTGTAATATTGATTATTTTTCTTGGCAAAATCTTTTTCTCCATGTATCAGCTATTTTACTTTTATTTTTATTCCATGTATCTTTGTCAAAATAATGTGATTTAAAAACTTTAGACAAATCCTTTGCGGCCCCAGCAGCAGCTCTATCAGATTCCACCTCTGCTTCACATTCCTGCTGTCTCGCACCAGAACGAATTAACGATTCTGCAAAATCCATTAATTGGGCAGCTCTTGCACCTAATTGTCCTTCGTGAAGCGCCCATGCAAAATGACGAGCATTATTGGCACCATTCGCGGCCATTTCCGGCTTAAATCCAACATTTTTTTGATTTCTCGGCGTATTCCCATGCATTAACCTTTTGAGAGTAGCATCTTTATCTCCATTAAATAAATTGTCAACATTATTAAATAATTTACTTCCTGTTTTCATTTCTTTATTCAAATCTTTAGCCAATTTTTCTGAAACTTGATTGACAAAATCTCCTTTCTCACTTCCATCTGACAAAGCTTGAAGGAAATCGTTGTAATTGTTCACTGATGGATCATTTGCCAATTGTTCAAGTGCTTTCGCAAATTTTTCACAAAAACACTCATCGACCTCACCATCACCATTTTTATCATATTTTCTATCAATATTCTGTAAAATATCATCTGCCTTAGGATATGATGGCTGAGAAGGCGTTTGCGAAGATCCTAATGCAGAGGGAGGTAATGTAGAGCCATTACACAAATATGGTTTATAGTCCGGAGACAACCCCAAAATGTCAGTATACCCTGAAACAAAATTATCATTAAACACATATTCGTTGATAACACCTGATACTGAAACAAAATCCCGATTAATCCATCGACCATCCAGAGGGTTGAGATAGCGGTAGTTGTAATAAACCATCCCCAGTTCATCGTCATGATATTCCGACGAGAAACGGAAGGGATTGACCAGGGCCATGTCTCCTTCAGCTTTGATAACGGCTCCGTAGGGAGCGTATTCATACAAGGCACGGCGCCCGGCCTTGGAACCGAAGAGAGCAATCGCATTCTTCATCCGGTCGTGCGTGAAGTACAGGTTTTCCGGATTACTGCCCATTCCATCATAGTTCCGCATGGCGAGAATACGCGTAGCTGTGGTCTCTACAGGATCCCACAGGTAGGTTTTTTTCAAAATGGGTAAAACCGTTTCATCCGCGTTTGCGGCATCCAGTTCTGCGATTTGCAGATAGTCCTTGTAAATGAAACGTTTCCGGGAAACGAGATTTTCTCCGTTGTATACAGATTTTTCCACACGCCGGTGCAGGTAGTCGTATAAACATTCAATGCGCATCTCACCCTGTACAAATTCAATGGCCTGGTTGAACGCGTTGTAAGTAACGCTCCATTCCCCGGTAGCCGTTTTCACCTTTGTCTGGTTACCTTCCAAATCATATTCCGGCAGGAAAGGAGTTTGCGTTCCTTCAATAATAGATACATACTGATTAAGTTCGTTGCTGGCATACACAGAAGAATCTGCGGTTCCTTCCCGGCCAGTTATCCGGTTGCCCATGTTGTCATAGACATAGCTGTATGTTCCACCCCGGCTCATTGCGTCGGCAACAAGCTCTCCCCGTTCATTATACGTATAATTATGTGTCAAATCGGGATTGGGAGTGTTGAAGTAATCCATTTTTGTCATGGGACGTCCCAGGATATCATAGGTATAATCAACCTTTGCGGGATAATTCTGCCCTCCGGGCCGAAGATAATCTACTTTAATGAGCAAATTCCTCTTTTCTTCCCGCGTATACCATCTTTTGAGGGTATTAGGGTAGGAAAGCGTCTCCAATAGCCCATGGTTAACATTGTAACCGTAATTAAAGGGAGCTTCCAAACCATCCATGGAGACATTCCCCAGCCTTCCCTTGGTATCATATCCATAGGAAACGGCCTGTACGGTTTCCTCCCCGCAAAGAAGGCTGTAGCCTGCAGCACGCCCCAGAGAGTCGCGAGTATTAGAGAGGACACAGGAAACAAGTCCTTGCATCTTTTCCGCCTCCAGTTCATTGTACTGGTTGTATATAAATTCCCGTGTCCCGGAGCCGTCCGAAACCGAAACAGGCATGCCGAGGTAGTTGTAAGAATAAGTGACCGGAGGCGTTTGCGTAGTAGAGGAATCGTCACAGATGACAGAGAGAAGTTCCCCGGTGAGCGGAGCATAAGTCCTTATTGCTGCGAGGGAACGGGGATTGATACTCCTCTCCAGCCGGTTCATGGAGTCATACTCATAGTTGGCGGAAGTTCCATCAGCATAGGTCTTGCTAAGAAGCAAACCGGTGGACGCGTCATAACGCCAAGTAGTCGTATCGCCATCCGTACGTTCCGTGGGATCTGAAACAATGGCCTCTTCCCCAGCCCGGAAAGTGGTCAGGGAAACCACGTTGTCCGCGTCATCATAGGCATAAAGGGCTGGCTGGACACCTGTACCGTATTCAGCAATTTTACGTCCCCGGCAGTCATAGGAGAAGCAGACCGTATTTCCCAAGGCATCCGTCACAAACGAGGGTTTTCCTGTGGCTGGATCATAGGATGTCGTGGTAACACCACCCATGGCGTTCGTTACCTTGACGGAGCGCCCGGCGACATCCTGCTCCAAGATGGTAGCATTGCCGCGGACATCCGTATTAATCAGTGTTAAACCATGTTCCGTATAAATGCGGGCGTGGGTGGTCGCGACGCCTGCCAGATCTGTTCCTGAAATCAGGAAACCATCTATCAAAACATCCTCCGCCATGGTATTGGAAGCTGGAGTTTGCCGTTTGATAATTCGTTTGGCGGATGTTGAATATTCCGTCCATGTAACGCCTTCATTACCCCGTGTATCCCTAATCACGGTTTTTCCGGCCAGGGTGGCATGAGTTGATGAAATGAGACTGATTTCCGAAGTCCTGACAGGGGCCCCTTCCGGCGTATAAATGGTAGAGGTCTCTTTCAGATAGACTCCATCTGATCCATCCTCAAAAGAGACAGCCCATTCCGTAATGCGGGAGTTGAGTTTTGTAGGGGAATCATCCAGCTTGACAGTTTCTCTGATGAGGTTTCCCATCGTATCATAGTCATAAAGAATGGGGGCCAAACCAACCGTCTGCTCCTGTGTTTTTTGCCCCTTTTCATTGTAGACATAGTCGGTAACAATCCATCCTCCTTCCGTATTGGGAAGTTCTTTCTTCACCGTCTGCCCGAATCCGTCCACGGTTTCCCGGGAGAGTACGATGCCAGCGCTACCTTCCGGGGAAGGGGTTGAAATGGTGGTGCGGACTCCGTTCTTGAGAGCCTCCACCATATAAATCAAGTGCCGCTGTCCTGTTCCTGATTGCTCCAGAAGAGTGCCGTCCGCGTGCTTCCGTGTGATAAGAGTAGCTCCTGTGGGAGTTGTTTCAGTTGTGGTCAATCCGTCTTCACTATAAGAGTAGGTTGTTACGCGCCCCAGTTTATCCGTGTAGGAAACACGACGTCCCAGCAAATCATAGCTCGTCCTGGTGATGGTTGTCATTGGACCGATGTCTACACGAGTTTCAAGAATACGGTCCATCGCATCCCTGGTATAGGAGGTGATCATTTCCGGAGTAGTTTCTGTTGCGGAGCGGATAACTTCTACAAGCTGCCGGGCCGTATTGTAGGAATAGGTAGTGAGAATACCGTCTTCATCCCGTTCCCACAGAGGACCGCAGCACATCATTTCACGTTCTGTAATACGGCCATTGGCGCGCGTGCGTTTAATCCAGCGGTTTTCACAGTCGTATTCGTAATCCATGGCTTCAACCAGCTTCCAAGTACCGTTAGAAAGCAGAACGTAATCTTCTATCCGCATGTCATTTCCCTGAGCAGAGACATAACGAATTTGACGCGTGCTTTGACCATGAACAGCTTTCCCCGATACTTGCGTTTCTTTCGTAACTTTGTAAAGAGATCCGTAAGAGTTATTGGGCTCATAGGTATAAGCTGTCTGTACTCCATTGATATCCCGGTGGAATTTAATTCGTCCTTGGGCATGGGGATTGGGAGCGGTGCCCAGCCAGGTTTCTGTCGCCTCAAACTGTGTTTTACCAGACCCAAGAGCCGTGGTCCGTTTTTCTACGCGGCGCACATGATTGACTGTGGAGTATTTGTAATTGATACGCCGGTACTGGGTAGCATTTCCTTCTTTAACAAGGGCGATGCGTTGATGGTCAATGTCCGAATCATAGAAATCCCCATCCTTATAATACGTATAGATAGCCTTGCGAGTGCCTCCGGCCCATGGCTCATACGAGACAGTGGGGCGGCTGTGCGTATCATAACCGCTAGACCAGATATTGTCTTTTGTGGAGGCGTTCTTATCCACTACATTGCCGCGCCCGGCATCGTCATAGGAATAGGTAGTCTTCCGGGAGATGGGACTGCCGTAAGCCATGGTTTTGTCATTTCTCTGCGTTCCTTCATCCGTCTTAGAGAAAGTTTCTGAAGTGCATGAAACTACCTCTCCCTCCATTCCTCTCTTGACTTTTGCAGTAAGCCTATAGCGGTTGCCTCCAAGTTCTTCTCGCTCTACCAGTGTGACAATCTCGTCTTCTCCGGTGCCTTTTGACATGCTCCAGGCGCCACCAGCCTGCCACCAAGATACCACATAAGGGGGACGACCAGCCGCCCGCTCTGTAACAATGATGCGGTCACGTTCTTCGTTGGGGCCAATATCAAAGGATTTGAAAGGTTCCCCTGTGAGCTGATACAAACCGGTGGAATTGTCTTTAACTCCTACCTGGTTTGGAAGATACAGGGCGATGGAGTAACCATTTTCACTAATATTTTCGATATTTGCCACCCCATCCCACAAGTTCCATATCTGACGCAGACTCCCGTCTTCAGCTTTTACAATATCAAGGTAACGGGCAAATTCGGAAGAAGAAATCTGTTTACCGGACCAAGTGTTATAACTGGAAGGCATTCCTGAAACAGTTGAATAAATAGTGGAACTTTTGGTATGTGTTTTAAATTCTATGTGGGAGGTTTCTCCCGAACTTCCGTATTGAACCCGGGCGGAGGTGGTTGTACCGGTAGAAACTCCGGCGCCGAAGATGGAATTGCCGTCTCCTCCGATGAGGTAATGATGTTTGCTTGTTCCGGAGACAACTTTCACCATGGTGTTGGGCTGGCCGATATAGCTGGAGCCGGATGGTTTCTCCAGACGACTTGCCATCGGATGATTGTAGGCAAGAGAGTGGATTGACCAAGCCGTTTCTGAAAAATTTTTGGCCGTAATTTCAAGCATGCCTCCCGGTACGCCTCCCATGCCTCGGAAGGTACCGAAATTCGCCTGCCAAAGCATGTTGTTCTTGCTAATGGTAGCTGTGATATTTTTACCGCCGGAAGAACTGGCCCATTCTGCCGAGCGGATTTTCCGAGAAGCAGGGGCCCCTTCCTCTCCGCCCGGCTGCGTTGTATTTTCGTTCTGAGCTCCTTTCTGGCAATCGCAGTCATCTCGCTCACAATCTCCGGCATTGTCTTCATTGTCTTCCGGAACAGCTTTGCCCGGACTGGCATTCAGGCTAAATTCCAGGAAGGCTTTGTTAGCGTTCTTTTTATAGTCAATATTATCATAACTTAACGTAGCGCAATAAAAACCGGGAGGAAGTTTCCCGGAAGCAGAATCACTCTGTCCGGAGCTCCCCCCATTCGGCCCCTGCTCAGGCAAGCTGATTTTCAAAGGACCCATGGAAAATTCGCCTAAATCGTCGACGCTCAAGTCTGCTGTAACTTGAATGGGTTCCCTGGTCTCCCCTGATGGATCACCAACTTTAACTATCCAGTAAAAATCCTTGTGGAAACCTTCAGAAGGAGGGCCCTCTTTAATGGATTCATGAATATTTTGAGGTTCACCAGTGCGCGTACGGGTAGCGGGAATGTAATATTTAAAACCAGGACATTCCTCAGCAAGAATCATGTTGGAGGAATCGGATCGGGATAGGGAATTTCCATTATCCCTGCTGTTATCGAATGTTTGTTCGTTCATCGATGTTGTTTTGTTAGATATTGATAAACAAAATATTGAGACTTGCATCACGATAGTATGCGTATTCTCAATAAGTATTCTCTGTAGCATACTTCTTTTTCAAGAATCAACGGAAAGAGTTGCCGGGTAATTCATGCCTGCAATGGCAGGAGAATAAAATTCGCATTGCGTTATTTTCGCAATCTCATTTTATAAGAGGAATTCTTTTCTTATTCCGCTTCATGGTTCACGTTCCAGCAGAAAAATCCATCCCCCTTCTCTTTCGCATATCAGTAAAATAAATAAATCCCGCGTATGATTCATCAAGAATTTGATCAAGTGGAATCTACGACAAAGAATATTCCATGGAATCAACCACGGAATATCGGAAAAGAAGGCTGTCTGCTACCAATTGAAGGTAACAGGAAAAAGTTAACAAAAAAGGCGGGGAAATCCCCGCCTGCTCAAGTTTTTTATCAGATGAAAACCTACTTACTCTCCTTTTTGGTTTCCGCCGGCTTCTCCGCTTCCACGTCAATGGGCTGGGAAAGCTCGGGAGAGGGGCGGGACTCCGGCTTGGAAGCGGGAGTATCGCTCATGGTTTCCTTCTCCGTCTTCAACAGCTCCTCTTCAAACTCGGACTTGGCCTTCTTGAACTCTCCCAGGCTCTTGCCCAGACCGCGGGCGAATTCGGGGAGTTTCTTAGCGCCGAACAGCAGGAAGACAATCACCAGAATGGCGATAATCTCCGGCGTTCCCAGTCCAAAAATAGCTAACGTGTTCATCATGGAGTGCTACGGTCTTTTTAACAGATTTTTTTCATGCCGGATACCTCATAATACGCTTCATGCGTCATCAGAGGATTGCTGTTCCTGTTTTTGCTGCTCCGCAAGCCTTCTGACGGCAAAACGGTGGAAACGCCAAACGACCAGGAAGATCACCAGGGAAAGCGCCGCCATGCTGCCCCACAGCAGCCAGAACGCGGCGGAAGCCGCCCCTTCGTCCCCCAGTTCTCCGGCCTGGTTCCAATAATAATAGGACAGCACCGGATTCCAGGACATGGAACTGCCCGGCAGAAGATGGAGGCGCGCCATGCGGTTCATGGCCGGCAGATAAGCCGCCTGGGCGGATGCTTTCATCAGGGAATCCCCCTGCGCATCATCGCCCCGCGTATAATACACCTGGGCCAGCATATACATGGCCTTGGGGTCCCCCGTTGCGTCTGCCGCGCGCCGCAGCAGCCTGTAGGCTTCATCCGCATCCAGTTCCCCGCCCTTCCCGTTCTGGAGCAATTCCGCGGCCTTCAGGGCGGCAGGGGGGTAACCGATGGCAGCGGCTTCACGGTACAGGGCCAGCGCACGCGCTGCCTGTTCTCCGGAAGGAGAGCCTTCCATCAGCATGTCCGCCAGGGCAGCCATGCTGTACGGATCCTTCCATTCCGCGCCTTTTTCAAACCAGTTGAGGGCTTTTTCCCGGTCAGGGGGCATATACTTACCGTCCCGGTACATCATGCCCAGTTCCATTACGGCGCCCAGATCCTTCCGGCCAGCCGCCTTTTCAAACCATTCCACGGCCTTGGCCGCATCCTGCGGGACGCCCAGACCATCCCGGTACTTGAACGCCAGAAGCCCCTGCGCCGTCAGGTTGCCGCTTTCCGCAGCATGAAGGAGGTACGGAACCGACTTTTCCGGAGAGCTGTCCGGAACCAGCTTCCGTTCATAAACAAGGGCCGCCCACAACGCCGCCTTGGAATCGCCGGCGTCAGCCTCTTTCCTCCATGTTTGGAGGGCTTTTTCATAATAGCGGGCCGCCATTTCCTCATTCTTCGGACCGCCTGTTCCCTTGGAAGCCATTACAGCCACCTGGTACTGTGCCGCGGCATTGCCGCCGTCAGCGGCGCGGGCAAACCAGTACCGGGCCTTTTCAAGATTCCTGGGGTACAGGCGGCTGCCTGTATAAAACAGCTTGCCCAAATCCAGCATGGAATCCACGTCCCCGCCATTGGCCTCCTTCTCCGCCAGGGAAACGTATTCAGACATCCATTTGGACGTCTCCGGGGCATTCCCCTCCACATCATAATGCACTGCCAGCTCCCGGGCGGCAGCTTTATCCCCGTTATGGGCTTTCTCCTGAAGACTGGACAGGTACGTCCCAAAATCCCCCTCACCGGCAGGAGCCGGGGAGGGAGCATCCTGAGACGCATGAAGCGGAGGCTGAACGAGGCACAGCCCACACAATCCGGCAAGGAGCCACCATTTGCACTGCTTCTTCATACCGGAACAAGTCAATCATTAACGGCCCCTGTTTCCGCGGGAGAAACCGCCGGAAGATCTGCCGCCAAAGCCCGGTTTGCGAAAACCGCCTTCACGACGCTGGAAGCCTCCCTCGCGGCGGTCTCCTCCGAAACCGCCTTCGCGGCGTTTAAAGCCTCCTTCGCGGCGGTCTCCTCCAAATCCACCTTCACGGCGCTGGAAACCTCCTTCACGGCGATCTCCGCCAAATCCACCTTCACGGCGCTGGAAGCCTCCCTCGCGGCGGTCTCCGCCGAAGCCACCTTCACGGCGCTGGAAGCCTCCCTCGCGGCGGTCTCCACCGAAGCCACCTTCGCGGCGTCTGAAACCTCCCTCGCGACGGTCTCCTCCAAATCCGCCTTCACGGCGCTGGAAGCCTCCTTCGCGGCGGTCTCCTCTGAAACCCCCTTCACGACGCTGGAAGCCTCCCTCGCGGCGATTGCCACCGAAGCCGCCTTCCCGGCGCTGGAAACCGCCTTCGCGGCGTCCACGGAAACCATCTTCCCGGCGTTCACGGGAACGGAATCCGGAATCATCCCGAAGGTCTTCACCCTCCTTGATTTCATCCTCGTCCTCTGTATCCGCAAAGCGGGTTTTCATTTCCGGAGTAGGTTCATAAGAATCCCCGGCTTCAAAATCTTCCGGATTAAATACATAACCTTCATCAGAATCAGCGTTCTTCCCGCTCTGTTCGCCCTTGGCGGAAGTCCCGGCGACAAGCTGGGAAGCACCCAGGTATTTGCGCTGGCGGGGAGGATTCTTCAGCAGCAGGGCTACATCCGCATCATCCAGGAATCTCCAGCTTCCGGGTTCCAGATCGCCCCCCCACAGGGAACCGATGCGCACGCGTACCAGCTTGCGGACGCGGAGGCCCAGGCACTGGAACATCTGGCGCACCTGGCGCTTCAGCCCCTGTTCCAGAACAACACAGGCGCGGCGCGCGGAAGCGCGGCAGACGTACTTGGCCTTGGCATTGCCTTCCGGAATGCGGACTCCGCGCAGGAACTGCATCAGCACGGAATTGTCAAAATTCTGATCTACCGTCACCCAGTATTCCTTTTCAATCCCGCCGGTGGGGTGGGAAAGGGTTTGGGTCAATTCCCCCTTGTTCGTCATGATCAGGAGGCCTTCGGAATCGGCATCCAGCCGTCCCACGTAATTCAGATGGCGCAGGCGCGGCGGCAGCAGGTCGTAAACAGTGCCTATGGCCCCCTGGGCTTCACGGCTGCATACGTACCCGCGCGGCTTGTTCAACAGCACCACGACTTCCTCCATGGGAGTCATGTGGCGGCCGTCCACTTTCACGAAATCCTTCTCCGTCACCCTCATTCCGGGCGTATCAATAACCTTCCCGTTCACTTCCACGCGTCCTTCCTCAATCAGTCTGTCAGCCACCCGGCGGGAATCAATGCCGCAGGATGCAAGGAATTTATTAATGCGGATACCTCCGTTTTCTTCGGAGCCATGTTGTTCTTCACTCATATTGGTATAATGTCCGCTATCTCAGCGGATGGTTTTGTATTGTTTGTATTACGGCAATTCGCGCGCCCCAAAAAGAGGGATGGCCTTCTTTGCCGGAAGAAAAAAGCCTCTCGGTTCATAGACATCCGAGAGGCTTCCTGTATTAGGAAAATGACTTGCCGTGCATGACTCCGCCGGGAAACTCTCCGGAGGGGGTAAAAGCAGGCTTAAGCTTCATGCTTGGTCTTCGGCAGGCCGAGAGGGCTTTGACCCTTCTTCCATTCGCCGCGTTCCTTGAGAAGCTTGACGCGTTCAAAACGCTTCAGGACGGAACGCTTGCCGCCTACGGTACCGGTTGCTTTGAGGCTGGAATGCTTGGACATGATCTTGTGTTTTGTAAAAGGTTCAGAAAGGTGCTTCACACCACCCTCACGGTGGCAGGCGAGGTCTTATAACGGAAGGCCCCGGTCTTGGCAAGAGAAATTTGACGCGGCGCTCAAATATCTCATTCCACGGCATCCTCCGGATGCGCCTTCAGCCACGCCCTCCATAAATCCGGACGGTTCAGCCGCGTACGCTCCAGAGATTTCCCGTGCTTCCACTTTTCAATGGCGGGATGGTTGCCGCCCAGCAGGATGTCCGGAACGGCCATCCCGCGGAACACGTTCGGCTTGG
>OKSB01003492.1_pt1 | contig 12424 bp, 13 predicted proteins | sample 1601171 | NCBI WGS metagenome assembly OKSB01 (sample SAMEA3541496, study PRJEB24748) | human gut metagenome | biome: human gut; feature: human-associated habitat; material: faeces | place: China | collected 2012 | reverse complement strand
TGGAAAGAATATCCTGCAGAACCTGGGACGATAAGTGATATTCTTTCAGTTTTTGCCAGGGAAGCTGGAAATTTTTTGAACGTTTCCAGCTTTCAAGTACCTGAGGGGAAATATCCTTGTCTGCTTCCGGCAGCGGTTGATCGTAAATGATATATTTTTCATACTTTTCAGATAACATATAAATACCCTTCCTTCTGTTGTGGATGGAAAATAAGTGTCAGTATAGTTCATTGCAAGAAATATGCCAGAAAGAGTGTGCCAAAATGTGTCATAATTGGGAAAAATATGTGTCAGGAAGTCGCGAAATGGCACAAAATGGCACAAAATAACACAAAAAAGAAAAAGCGTGCAAGATATATCTGTGATATCCTGCACGCATTCCTCCATACTTATCATGTCTAAATAGAATTGGGCAATCAACCATAACTGCTGTATTTGCACTTGCGGCCATTCCCATTCCCGGTCGCAAAAGCTTATAATTTTGACAAAATACTCATAAATTGTCTGTAGTTGTATTCTCTCATTAACAAAATCTCCCCAGGAATCTATGTCTTTAAATTCTGCCTTTTCGCCTATAATATCTATCAGCCACTGCCACTCCTGTGAATGAGCAAGGACACCATCTACAAATTTAACCTGTTCTTCGTGGTCTAAATAGAACATTTGCAATTCCTCCTCTGTAGCTTCAATATTTTATCTTCCAAACAATGCTGCTGTTGCATCCTTTAACGTATTTTTGTTTCCGCCAATTCATTATCATAGAAGCTCTACGTATTTACAGAGTTTTCTTCACACACTCGATTCTGCCCATATCTGCATTATACAACAGGTGTTTGGGGGCGTGTGAGTCAATAAAACCTGCCTAAAACAAGCTGTTTTTACAGGTTGCGTGACTCTCTTACTCCCTTTATAGCATCAATTTCACATTATCCTTAGCCATATCTAATACAGCATCTGACACTTCTCCGCGACTGTTCATATGTATTGCTAAAATAATATACTCCAGCAGAAAAATATCCGTATACATTTTGAAAGTATCCACATTTGCATTAATACTGTTCATCCTGGCTGCAACATTCCCATGGAAATTATTGCATCGAGATGCATATATAATTCCAAACAAAACAAAAGTGAGTTTATTTTGTTCGTCAAAAACGTACTGTTGCTTCGTCTTTTCAGGATCACAAAATGTCACTTCTATTTGTTCCCCCAACAATAGCTTCTTTAATTTTTCCCCAAAGCTGTGTATTATGTTTCTGCTTTTCTCTTTATTTTCAGGATCAATTCCTAAATTCACTTCACCATTTATTTGTACAGGATTTGCTATTTGGCAATATGCTTTTCCATAAGAGTGTGAAATAATATCTAGCAACATTGGGATTCTCTGTTTTAATGAATTGTATGAAGATGCTCTAAATTTTTCCGGTATATTATTGTTCTCCATTGCGTAACCTTTTAACATATATGATGCTACATAATGAAAAACTTTGACCGGCAACCTTTCTAAGTACGGGTCCAATATAGGCTTATACTTATCTATCCTTTCATAAATAGCCCTCTGAACCAATGTAACTCCTTGACTATCCTTGCAAAAATTTATACTATTATCTCCCAACTGTTCCATATAATAAGAATGATTGATAGCCTGCCAACAAAACAGCGACGCCAAATCCGGTCTTTCTGGCAATACATAATAACTGTCAAAAAGATACGTTAATATTTCGTATGGGTATTGACTTTGCTCCTCCCATTTTTCATCATACAAAAAAAATAATTTTTCCAAAATTTCATTATTCGTATGTGGAAGAAGTTCCACATGATTCTGCTTTCTATACTCCCTGGATAATTGTAAAATTTTATTCATAATATTTCATCCCCTTCCAATTATTTTACTACCTATCTATCCGTTCCCATAGAAGCATTTAATTCGGCTACTTCTTTTGCCACAGAACAGAAACAATATATTTTTGTCATAGGGATCAAGATGATTCCGAATTATTCACTTTACGCTCCTTAAAGAAGTGTTTTATCACAAACAAATCATCTGTGAACTTTTCTTTTTCTAATTCATAATATCTTCTTTCCCTAAGTTTTTTATTTATATGTCCATTCTACTTGCAGGCCATTATTCGTTTCATTAGTTCCGAATAATCAATGAGACTCATTCTACTTTTTATTTTTTCCTGATATTTTCGAGCATCTCTGGAAAAATATGATGTGGTTACCATTATTCCCGCTGTAGCGTTATCTGCATTGACCGTTCCATATAATTCTCTGACAAATCCAACATTTACCGGATACTTGGGAGCTCTCTTTTTACATTCTGCATATATTACAAAATCGCCAAGTGATGAATTATTTAGAATAATCAAATCTTTACCTCCGTCCCTTGTCTGTTTTGTAAGTTCCACATGGTTTCCTTCCTTTTCAAATAATTCGCATACTAATTCCTCAAACTGTCTCGGGGTAATCTCCTGCAATATTTGAGGATTGGAAGCTACTTGATTCATAAGAGAATGTGTTACCACTTTTATATCCTGTTTCAATTTATCCGGCACTCTTACAATTTTACGTTCCGGCACAATGATTTCCGGATATTGTAGAGAGATTCCGTCATTATAAGTATACAATTGGTGTATGTCTCTTTCGATATCAAGGAAGTAATCACCAAATCCTTCATCTTTTAATCTGTCATGAATCTTTCCTGCTATCAATCTTGGCATTAAGCACTGATGATCAAGTTCTTTGATAATACTCTCAACAAAATATTCATTTGAAGCATGATTACCAAGATAATCATTAATAAATAGGAAAGTCTGCTCCGTTGTCAAAGGTTCTAATTTTATTTCATAGTCAAACTTTGTAGCAAACTGATTTTCTCTAGAAGTACATATATAACACGCCTTTCCGAACTCTATCTCTTTAACTATTTGCTTATATCTATATATATCATCCAAGCCATCTATTAAATAAACAGTATCACTTGATTCCGACAAATAATCCCCTGTCTCCTTATCGTCCGGGAAAAGTTCCATATTTTTGTATCTGATTTTCTTCCCTTGCTCCCACAATATCTTTCCAGCTATATTTAGCAAAAAAGTTTTACCACTTCCTGCGGCTCCTGTTATCAAAAATTTCCCATGTGGAATCATTTTAACTAGATCTAAAATCTCTTGCAGCTCGTTTCTTCTTATAATCTCCATGTATACTCCCCTATCTTTGCTATGTCTCTCTCTTTCTTCAATGGTGCCTTCCGGTGGGAGCCATCCAGATTATCCCACCTGTCTACAAAGCGGACCTGCTCCTCCATATCCTTCACCAATTCCTCTATTCCTGGTACTTCACTGATCGTGCAGCCCTTTATTACCTTTTCTATGATCCTGCCATATTGCTCCCTGGTAATTTCTATTGTCAGCTGCTCCCTGGATCTGTCACAACACTGCCCGGAGCCATAAATAATTCTATAAGTATAATGGAAGCGCATTTTCATTCCTCCGATCAAGCTACTGTATCTAGTCTACTCTTACCTATTTACTAAAATCAATATTTTTCCAAAGATATTCTTCAAAATGCTTTATATTTAGTATAAATATCCTATTTTAATTATATATAAGTAATTTGGGAGTTTGTTCTATGGAACCTTATCATTTTGATAAAATACTGGAAACGAGGATCCAGATCATTTGAATGCTCTGTACAATAAAAAATACCCTAAAAATCCGCTTTGCTCAAAATCTTTTAAAAAGCACCTTAAATATTATCAGCTGCAAAATCCGGTCTACCTGGATCAATATTCTCCGGAATTACTGCTGTATGCGGTGAAGTCTGATTGCGACTCTGTATGGCAGAGTATTGATGACCAGGCCACCTATACTATCATCAAAAATTATATCGAAAAAAAAGAAGGAAACGAACGTCTCCTTCTACTTTTTCTATTTGGTTTTACTTCCCACCTCGAAATAGAGGGGTATACCTATTGCCGTGAGAAAAATCAAAATCTACATCCGGTCAAGCCATTGCGTAATGCCTGCCTGGCTCTCTTCCCAGAACTATCCCAGTATTTATATGACAATGCTTGTATTCCGGATATGCAGGATAAAACGCTATTAAGTTTCCTCCGCCACTTCACTGCTCTTAAGTTTTAATGTATATTTCCTTTGCAGCTTATAGTTGGCAAAGTACATGCTATGGAGCTCTTACTTGTCTTCTACTCTTTCTGTTTGGTTATAAACGCCAAATCCCATGTCTATCTTTAAAATTAACGACACTTTTATGAACAGCTACTCTTTAAAATATATAGGAACTTCTAATCCCACAAAATAAAGCATAATCCACATTATCACAACCGTAATCTGTCCCGACGTCACTACCATCTCCAACAATCCAAAACATACAATTGCCAATAAGTACGCTGTACATGCCCATCCTTCCGGTTTTCGCATCCTTAAGGACTGATAAATTCCGCAGATTCAAATCAGAATAAATAGAATTCCTGCCGGGACACCATAATTATAGGCTATCTGTAAAAACATGTTATGTGCATGTCCCCAATAGGTCCATGGTGTCATATAAAATCCTTGTCCAGCCCCGATATGTCCCACCAAATTCAAATGATTCCAATAATAGGAATATATTACAATGCGATCCCACATTGCATTATTTTCATCCACACCATCTAACATATATGGATTCTCCGGTGTGCTTCCTGGTTCTTCGCTATCCTGCAATTCCTGCGCATATACTTTCATGCCCCCTAGAAATCCTTGATATTTTTCAAAAGTAATATCTATTCCTATTGCATGCAAGATTCTTCCAATATTGTTATCTATCATTTCTTCTACCGAGATATACCTCGGACTATCCCAAGGGTCAAAGGAACGCACACTTTCTTCTTCCCTATATTCACCCTCAAACCAGATCGGATGATGTAAAATAGTAGGCAAATATCGCACACATCCATATACTCCAGGCAGTAATAACATAGCACAAAGCATTAAACCGGCACCATGCAGCATCCATTGATAAAAAGATTTTCTCCGTACAATGTCATACCCTGTAAGAAGGATCAGTGTTACGACCACTGCCCCCAACAGACCGGAACGACTTCCTGCCAATATCATGAATCCCACATTTCCAGCAGCCATAAGGAAATAGAAGCGACATAACCACTTGTTTTGTTTCTCCACTTTCCCCCATAACCATTTCACGAGAAAAGCACAATATACCAGCATCTAGAACAAACCATTCTGCGTCTCTCCCAAATATAATCCGCGATACCTTGCATAATCATATGGTCTGAATCCAAATGCAATAATCTGCTGTATAAAGAACCATACAATGATGCCATTTAACATTCCTACAATAAAATCTCTTCTTCTGTTTTGGGGAATACCGATGATATAAAAACCGCCATAGATCAACAAACACCATAACGTCGCACTCTTTTCATGAACTGACAGCACCATCAATATCATGAAAGCAAAAATGCACCAATAGTATGGCTGTTTTAAGCGATCCCTGATATCTAAGGTTTTCCATTCTCTAACAATATAAATCAGTAAATAACTCCAGCACGTCAGATTCAATACTGCAGTAATCCATTGCCCTCGATAATTCCATATTCTCTGCCCGCAGATAATTGCAATTACCGTTAACATCAAACATATCGGGGTCCAGAAACAATATATTTTCTCTTTGAATTTATGCCGATTCAGCGTAGGCAATAGCAGCATTACTACCACAATTCCTGTTAAATTGGAGAAAAGCATCTGAGTCTCACCATGTGCGCTTCCTCTTCTTTGGTCTATCAGTCCCAAAAACATAAAACACAGCATATACCATAATTTGTATCTATCTTAAACTATTCTCTGTTTCATCGTCTCGCGCCTCTCGTATATTGCCCCATATCTCTTTCCAGCATTTATTAGCATCTCTTGGCTGTATATCGTCATCCTTTCTAAATCATGCTATCATTTTTACACCGGTTCCGAAAATGTATCCGGATGATTGGCATCAAATACTTCATTGCATATCATTACTGTAACGAGGTTTTCAGTATCCGATAAATTTATGATATTATGTGCCCACCCCGGTATCATGTATATTGCTTCTATCCTGTCACCGGACACTTCAAATTCCACAATCTCTCCGGTATTAATATTTCTCTCCTGTATCATACCATGTCCGGCTACTACAATAAACTGTTCCCACTTGCTATTATGCCAATGCTGTCCCTTAGTAATCCCTGGTCTACTAATATTCACAGAGACTTGTCCGCAGTTCAAAGTATGCATCAACTCCGTGAAGGATCCCCGGGTATCCTCATTCATCCGCAACCGGTATTTAAACTTATCTTTCGGCAAATATGTCAAATATAAGGAGAACAATTTCTTAGCAAAAGAACCTTCCGGCATCTCCGGCATCAACAGCGAATCCGGTTGTTTATTGAACTCTTGTAACAGATCAACAATTTCCCCCAAAGTAACCTTATGTGTAACAGGCACGCAGCAATATCGTCCATCCGGTCTCAGCACTGTCTCAGCAGCATCAAATTCACAATGCTGCTCTTTTCCTTCCAAAAGGTCAAACATTCCTTCTATTAGATCATCTATGTAGAGCAGTTCCAGTTCTGTTGTTCTGTCATTCACAATAAACTCTTCATCATTGGCCACTGCCCAACAGAATGTACTGACCGCAGAATTATACTTCGGTCTGCTGTGTCCCATCAAATTGGGGAAACGATATACCGCAACCTTAACACCTGTCGCAGCAGCATATGCAAAGAAAAGCTCTTCTCCAGCCTTTTTCGAGCGACCATATTCAGAATCGCCAAATCTTCCGGCTAGTGTTGCCTGAATGGAAGATGACAACATTATCGTTGCCTTATTATTACACTTTTTTAGAATATCCAGTAGCTTAGAACTAAACCCGAAATTACCCTGCATAAATTCTTCCGGGTTCTCCGGCCGGTTCACCCCAGCCAAATGAAAAACGAAATCCGCTTTCTTGCAATACTCATTCAGTTCTTCGTCTGAAGACTGCAGATCATATTCATAGATTTCATCAATCTTGATTTCCGGTCTGGTACGATTCTTATTGTCTCTGATATTTTTCAGGTTGTTAACAAGGGCGGTTCCTACCATGCCCTTAGCACCAGTGACTAATATGTTCATCGGTTATTGCCCTTTTCTCCATACCATTTTATTGACAACATTCACATATCCCTGTATGATTCTCACCACTTTCATGGATACCGTTTCATCCACATAGTCAGGGCAAGGTTTTCCTAAGATGCCTCTCTGCTTCATATCGATTGCCATATCCGTTGACTGAAGCAGCTCCTGCGTCGTAATCCCTGCCAAGATAAAATTGCCTGATTCCAATGCTTCCGGACGTTCTGTGGAAGTCCGAATACATACTGCTGCGATAGGATGACCAATAGACAAATAAAAACTGCTTTCCTCTGGCAGAGTTCCGGAATCAGAGACTATCGCCAGTGCGTTCATCTGCAGTTTATTATAATCATTGAATCCAAGCGGCTCATTTACTCTTACCCTCGGATCCAACCTAAATTCACTTGTTTCCAACTTCTTTTTGGACCGAGGATGGCAGGAATAAAGTATCGGCATATCATATTTCTCTGCCAAAGCATTAATTGCATGGAACAATGAGATAAAGTTGTTGTCAATGTCGATATTTTCTTCTCTGTGTGCAGACAATAAAATATATTTATTAGGCTGTAATCCTAATCTGTCTAATACATCAGATGCCTCAATCTTGTCCAAATTGCCATGTAATACCTCCGCCATAGGAGAACCGGTCACATAGATTCTCTCCTTTGGCATTCCCATCTCATGGAGGTACTTTCTAGCAGGCTCAGAATAAGGAAGATTCACGTCAGAGATTACATCCACAATCCGGCGATTCGTCTCCTCAGGAAGACACTCGTCCTTACATCTGTTGCCGGCTTCCATATGGAAAATAGGAATATGCAGGCGCTTTGCAGAGACAGCTGACAAACAACTATTTGTATCACCAAGCACCAGTAATGCATCCGGGTTGATCTCCGCCATCAATTCATAACTCTTAGCAATGACATTCCCACAAGTTTGTCCTAGGTTCTCACCGACTACGTTCATCCATACATCCGGACCACCTAGGTCAAAATCAGACCAGAAAACATCATTCAGATTTTTATCGTAATTTTGTCCAGTGTGAGCTACACAACAGTCAAAATATTCTCTGCAGCGCTTAATAGTGGCTGCCAGACGAATAATTTCCGGTCTTGTTCCTACAATAATTAAAAGTTTAATCGCTCCGTTATTTTTCCACTTAAAGTTATACATCGCTTAATCCTCCGCCAGTCTCTCCTGAATATATGCCAGCTTCGCAATAGTAGCCTTAGTTTCTTCGAGATTCAGCATTCTTGTATTGTTCGAATTAAACTCTGTCAAAGTATTTCTCTTTGCATCCCCATCTTTGAAATATTTATCGTAATTCAGACCACGGTTGTCCGCAGGTACTCTGTAAAAACCGCCTAAATCAATTGCTTTGGCACACTCCTCATTGGTCAGTAATGTCTCATACATCTTCTCTCCATGTCGAATACCAATAACCTTGATATCTTCTTTCTTGCCACCGAACAATTCACACACTGCTTCTGCCTGTGTGCCAATGGTACATGCCGGTGCTTTCATAATCAGCAAATCTCCGTTTTCACCCTTTTCAAACGCAAACAACACCAAATCTACTGCTTCCTCGAGACTCATGATAAAACGGGTCATGGAAGGTTCTGTTACTGTAATCGGATTTCCCGCTTTGATCTGATCAATCCACAAAGGAATAACGGAACCGCGAGAACACATTACGTTACCATAACGAGTACAACAAATCTTTGTTTTCCCGGAATTACGTGACTTGGCAACCGCAACCTTTTCCTCAATAGCTTTTGTAATCCCCATAGCATTGATAGGATATGCTGCTTTATCCGTGGACAAGCAGATCACAGACTCTACGCCGGCATCAATGGCCGCTGTCAGGACATTATCCGTGCCGATCACATTCGTACGCACTGCCTCCATTGGAAAAAACTCACAGGAGGGCACCTGCTTCAGCGCTGCGGCATGAAATATATAGTCTACTCCATACATTGCAGAACGCACAGAATTCAAGTCTCGCACATCTCCAATATAAAACTTGATTTTGTCCGCTACTTCCGGCATCCTTGCCTGATATTCATGACGCATATCATCCTGTTTCTTTTCATCGCGGGAAAAGATACGAATCTCTCCGATATCCGTCTTGAGAAAACGATTTAAGACTGCATTTCCGAATGAACCGGTGCCACCAGTGATCATTAATGTTTTTCCTGTAAATAGTGACATAATTTTTCTCCTTCTCGTATAATATTTTAGACATTTGATAAACGCCACAGTCCATTGATTTTACTGGGTTTTGTACTTGATTTATATAAATTTCGCTCAACAAATAGTAAAATACCAAGAATAGCTCCAACATATTTCACAACTTAAAGGGCGAAATTTATAGCGACGTACTATCAACTTTTTCTGTTTACAAAACATATAAAGATTCTTTAATCTCTACTGGAAGCTGCGTGATTTCAGCACTTTCCCGTAAGCAACCTATTGCACCTTTTCCTAATTTCTGTTAGTTATGGCATCTTTTAGGCATTAGAAATTATTATTAACTCTATTTTTTGATAATTCCAACTAGAATATTATTAATCCGTTTTAAATATATCTCTAGTATACACTTTTTCTTTTACATCTTCTAGTGCATTATCATACCGATTTGCAATTATTACATTACTTTCCCTTTTAAATTCTTCCAAATCGTTTACGATTCTACTTCCAAAAAAAGTCGTATCTGCATCCAGTGTTGGTTCATAGATAATGACCATTGCTCCTTTTGCCTTGACCCGTTTCATAATTCCTTGAATCGAGCTTTGCCGGAAATTATCCGAATTCGTCTTCATTGTGAGCCTATAAACACCTATAATTATACTTTTTTCCTTTTGGGCATCATACATATTTTCACTTTCGTAATCATAATACCCAGCCATCTGTAACACACGATCTGCAATAAAATCCTTTCTGGTGCGGTTACTTTCCACAATAGCTTCTATCAAATTCTCCGGTACATCCTGATAATTAGCAAGTAACTGTTTTGTATCCTTGGGAAGACAATACCCACCATATCCAAAAGAGGGATTATTATAGTAATCACCGATTCTCGGATCAAGGCATACTCCTTTAATAATCTGCTGTGTGTCCAGCCCCTTTAGCTCTGCATAAGTATCCAGTTCATTAAAATAACTGACTCTCAATGCCAAATAGGTATTAGCAAAAAGCTTCACTGCTTCCGCTTCTGTAAATCCCATAAACAGTGTATCGATATTTTCCTTAATTGCACCTTCCTTTAACATATCTGCAAAAATATGTGCTGCCTTCTGCAAATTGTCATCGCCCATATCTGTCCCGACAATGATTCTGGATGGATACAAATTATCATATAATGCCTTGCTTTCCCTTAAGAACTCCGGGCTAAATAATATATTACTGTATTTAAATTTTTTACGAATGGCTTCTGTATATCCTACCGGGATAGTACTTTTGATTACTATAACTGCATGTGGATTGCATTCTATTACCATTTTTATTACTTCTTCCACCGCAGAGGTATCAAAAAAGTTTTTCCTGCTATCATAATTCGTTGGAGTTGCAACTATAACATAATCTGCATCTCCGTATGCCTTTGGGGCATCCAGTGTTGCTGTAAGTCGTAATTTTTCTTCCTGCAGATACTTCTCAATATAATCATCATGGATTGTGGCTTGTTTGTTGTTTATTTTCTGCACTCTTTCCGGCACAATATCTACTGCTGTAACTTCATGATGACGCGCTAATAGAATAGCAATAGATAATCCAACATACCCTGTTCCTGCTACTGCAATTTTCAACTCACTGTAAACTCTCATCCGCAACTCCATTCTCTCTTTGTTTATGAAACACCATCTTCTTACTGAGAATATAGTTTAGTGCAATTACTATCACACTCAATAAGCATTTACTAAAAAAGAACGATTGGTTCAGTACTTCTACCAGCAAAATTACACCAAAATAGTCTACCAGGAATGTAATCCATCTGGCAAAAACAAAACGGATAATTTCTGTTATAAACTTATGAATAGATCCAAATGGTGTTTTAAACACAAATATTTTATTGGTAAAGTAGCAAAACACCTTTACCACCACCAACGTAATAGCATTCGATATTTTATAATCAATTCCGCTCCATACCGCCAACTGAGCCAGTCCAATATTTAGGATTGTACTGAGTACACCCCAAAATATATAGCTATATAATTCTTTTTTTCTCACTTGCTTATCCCTTCTTTGCAAGTACCATCGTCCATGGGAATGGAGTTTTTACCGATACAATTTTCATATCATTATTAACAACCATTCTGCAAAATTTCTTTTTGGTCCAATGTTGGATATGCCCCGGTGTATTTCCAAGATCCTTCCAGTACTTTCCTCTTGCCATGTTGCATATTCGCCAAATAGGTTCCTTGGGAACACTTAAAAGTATAAATCCATTTTCATTACACAACTCTTTTATATTTTTCAATGCTTGTTCCGGACGTTCCAGATGTTCCAACACTTCTGAACATATCACAAGATCATATCTTCCCTTGTTCAAAATGTGTTTTTCAGCTTCTCCCGGCTTTCGAACCTCCATTGTATAGATATTTCCAGTATAAAAGTTAATACCATGAATCTTTTCACTGGCCTCTGCTATTACCTTTTCCGATATATCAAACGCATCAATCTCAGCATTCTGATACATATCTTTTATAAATGAGGTTATTTCGCCTTCTCCGCATCCGGTTTCACATATCTGACAAAATTCCTTTCCTGCTATATCCAACAACTCGCTGATGGCATCCTTGAACCCTTTCATCATCCATTTTACGATCGGATTGGTCGAATGATATTTATCATAGTAGTTACCCTCCGGTTGAACTACCTCAGTGCTTTTTGTACTCATCTCTGCCATATGCCTCCTGGATACTTAATCCTATATTCTCTTTTCCTTCATAATCAATTTTTCTCACATGATACTGAATATCTTCCAATATCATTCTGTTCTTAGCCAGTATATCTGCCATAAATCCTATTATAAATGTGATGAATCCCATAAGCAATAAAGTACTTGACAGAATAAGAGACTGCACATGCCCACTTGCGTTAACGGTTATCAGTAAATATAAATATCTTATCCCAAGTATCAATCCTGCTATAAAAGGAATCGCCCCTACAAAAGTAAAGAACTTTAAAGGTTTATACATAATGTAGGCTCTGACTATTGTAACCATAGACTTTCTGACATATCCCATCATACT
>OKSB01003485.1_pt1 | contig 12445 bp, 8 predicted proteins | sample 1601171 | NCBI WGS metagenome assembly OKSB01 (sample SAMEA3541496, study PRJEB24748) | human gut metagenome | biome: human gut; feature: human-associated habitat; material: faeces | place: China | collected 2012 | reverse complement strand
GCAGCATTTTACAAAGGCTTCTGTCTTTAAAAGACATTATATTTTCATCCCAAGCGCCTCTACAATAAAAGCAAGGTATATTTTTCAGTTTCCCTTTCAAGTTATGCTGATGTATTTGTTCCACTGCTTTTTTATCATAAGGTGAAGCACCGACACAGAATACAACCAATCGTTTTCCCCGTAATGCTTCCATATGTTTTTTCAAAAAAGACAATCCTGAAATTCCGGAAGCATAAATTGCTCCACCTAGCACTATCACATCGTATTGCTGTATTTGTTTCATATCTGCCTTATCTACGGCAATACAGTCAAATCCTGTTTTATCAGATAACCAATTTGCATATTTTTGAGTAGCACCATATTTCGATTGATATAATATGATTCCTTGTTTCAATATCAATACCTTCTTTCTTCTTTGAGAACGATACAAAGGTATGATATCACAGTAATGTTAAAACAAGATTTAATTTTTATAAATATAAAAATTATTTTTTATGTTGTTTCCATCTTAATAAAAAAGCCGAATTTATAATGACTACTACCGACCCGGCATTGTGTACCAATGCTCCTACCACCGGATTTAATACTCCTGTAATTGCCAATAAAATCGCCAGAAAATTAAGACTCAAAGAAAAAATTAAGTTACACTTAATGGTCATCATCATTCTTTTTGACAATGAAATTAAGTGTGGCAATTCTTTAATGTCATCATCTACAAGAACAATATCTGCGGCATCTACTGCAATGTCACTTCCGACACCACCCATCGCAATACCGACATCACTTAAAGCCAGTACCGGCGCATCGTTCATCCCATCGCCCACAAAGGCAACCGACTTATCCGGCTCCGCCGTTAATCGCTCTATATAAGCGGCTTTATCCTCCGGCAGCAGATTACCATACGCTTTATCGACACCCAAACGCTCAGCGAATTGATTCACGATCTCTTGCTTATCCCCGGACAACAAGCAAATATCTTTAACATCCAGATCCTTTAACCGACGAATCGCATCCACGGCATCCTTCTTCAAGGTATCCGAAAGGAGAAGATGCCCCGCATATTTCCCATCGATCGCACAAACCACCACGGTAGAAACACTATCGGATAATTCCTTCGGGACAGGAATATCACGTTCGGCCAATAAACGAATGTTACCGACAAGCACCTGCCGACCGTTCACGATAGCCTCGACACCATGCCCTGCCAATTCCCGCATGTCAGTGATTTCCATCGGCACGCTATCTTGTTTTTCCGCATAGCGAACTACAGCCTGCGCTACCGGATGGGTACTTTTCCGCTCTACTGATAACAAAATACTCAAAAGATCAGAAACCGGGATCTCCGTGCTTTCCACCGTTGTGACCTCAAAACGCCCGGTAGTCAATGTACCGGTCTTATCGAACGCTACCGTATTTACCCGTGTGATCGCATCTAAATAATTACCGCCCTTAAATAATATCCCGGCACGAGAAGCGGCGCCTATACCACCGAAATACCCGAGCGGAACACTTATAACCAAGGCACAAGGACAAGAAATAACCAAGAAAACCAATCCCCTATATAACCAATCCGAGAAAACATACAGGAAAGAAGGCGTCACCATCCCTACCAAAGCAGGAACCGACACGATTAGAAACGACAGAAGAATCACGATTGGGGTATAAATCCGTGCGAAACGCCGAATAAACAATTCCGCCGGCGCTTTCCGCTCCGAGGCATCTTTCACCAAAGCCAAAATACGGGCCAAGGCACTTTGCTCGTACGGCCGATTCACTTGTATACGTACCGCCTGCCCCTGCACGATCATTCCGGCAAGCACCTCCTCACCCTCACGGATAGAACGAGGCATACTTTCCCCGGTTAATGCCGAGGTATCGAACTGTGCCTCGGCTTCCAATAAAACGCCATCCAAAGGCACACGTCCGCCGGGCTTCACCTCGATCCGCTCGCCTACTTTCACATCCTTCGGAGATACATTCATATATGTACCCGTCCGCCATACATCCGTTCGTTCCGGCCGGACATCTAATAAGTCACTGATATTCTTCGAGGCTTTATTCACGGCTAGAAGTTGCAACCTCTCTCCTACCGTATAGAAAAGCATCACGGCTACGGCCTCGGGATACTCCCCAATACAAAACGCCCCGATCGAGGCGATCGCCATTAACGAGAACTCACTAAAAAAGTCTTTCCGCAAAGCCGCTTCCCAAGCTTCTCGCATAACAGGAAGTCCTACCGGCAAAAAAGCGACCAGAAACCAAATGGCCTCTATCCAAGACTCAGCAAACCAACTTATCCCCGAGTACTTCCCGATAAGTCCTATCACCAACAAAACGAAAGAAACCGTCGGCATCCATAAACCGGAACTTCCGTGCGAATGGCAATGTTCGCATCCACATGTTGTACTCATAATCTTATCTATTTTAATTATTTACTTCTTGATTACGGTACAAAGGTAAGAGAAGGGAGTTGCAACTTGATTGCAAATTATCAGGGTTTCTGAAAACGTCGCTTATTACACAATGGGCAAACACCCTTTACCGTATAATTAATGGTATCCATTATATATCCTTCCGGCAATTGAGCGACCGGGATCTTGATATTATTTAAACAAGAGGTTTTACGGCATACCTCGCAGAAAAAATGAATATGCCTATCACCCACTGGGCATGTCTCCGAACGGCTCTGGCATATCTCATATTTTATAGAGCCACTACCATCTTCGAAAGAATGGATCGCATGATGTTCCAATAACAAGGCCAATGAACGGGAAATGGTCGATTTATCCAACGTCTCCAACTCCGCCTCCAATTCGAACAGGGAAGCCGGGCTGGTTCGTTCTGATAATTTTTGCAAGACAAGGATCCGTGCGGCAGTAGGCCGTACTCCTTTTCCTACCAACATATCTTCACATTGCTTCGTGGACATGAGTTACCTTTCTTATTTGATTACAATACAAAAATACGAACAATTTCCCAATATTCACAGTTCAAAAAAACACGTACATGTTTTTCAGAATTCACGTACGTGTTTTCGAAAAAAGACGTACGTGTTTTTTCCCCTCATATACTTATATTCTTTTATTTTGCCAAGAGGCTTTCTTTAAATAGATTACGCTAGCGACGAGCAATCCACTATAGTAAATAGCCTCTGTCAAGAAGCATACGGCTACCGGCAAACGCAAACGCATCCCCGCGACATATACAAAAAGCACATACAGAATCAATACCACCGCTTCCATAAAAAGCGCAGAACGTGTATTTCCCGTACCCGACACCCCGTTGAACGCCACATTAGCAACCGATCCGATCAATAAAGAACCGACAATCACGTAGACGGATGGAACCGAGGCCGCCACTAATGAAGCGTCATTCGTATAAACAGACACGACCCATCCCGGCATCAAACTGACAATAGCGGCAAACACGACCATAATGCCCAACGATAACTTACAGATCTTCCAGATAGTCGGTATAACTTGATTGATCGCTCCCGCCCCGATACTATTACTCACGAACGTGTTTGTCGTGGTCGCCAAGGAATTAACGGGAATCAACATCACGACGTAAATACTACGTACGATATTCGCCACCGCCAACTCCCGTTGCCCCAAATGCTCCACAGCGATAAAGAACATAAACCAAGTAGCGATAGACAAGAAATATTGCAGCATCGTGAACACGGAAATATCCAGCACCCGTTTCAACAAGCCAAAATCGAAAGAACGAATCTGATTAAGCGCATATTTACGTATATCTACGGTAAGTCTCGTGTAAACCACGAAAAAGAGAATCGATACCGCCTCGGCTATGACGGAAGCGATAGCCGCCCCTTGAATACCCATCTTTGGAAATCCGGCATGTCCGAAAATCAAAAGATAATCCAGTAAGACATTCGTCATTGCCATCAAGACAGCGTTCAATGTCAACACCTTTGTACGGGTAATACCAATAAAAAGAGCTCGGAACATCACGTTCACGAAAGAGAAGAAGAAGCCAAACACACGCCAATCCAAAAATTCCTCCGTGGCATTCAAGATAGCGTCCGAAGAAATCAATACACGCATCACGTCTCCCGCGAAAAAACGAGAAAACAAGAACAATATAGCAGCCAGCGACAATAGGAAGAAAACGCCTTGTATCATGACAGGCCCTATCTGGTCATAACGTCCCTCTCCGTTTCTACGGCCAATCACGATTTGAGATCCCGTACTAAAACCGAAGGCGATCGTAAAAGCGCAGATATAATAAAGTCCTCCCATAGCGGAAGCCCCCAACTCGACTTCACCAACCCTACCTAGAAAAGCCGTATCAGTCACGTTTATCACGTTTTGCGCCAACAAGCTCAAAAAGATCGGGTAGCTAACATTCCATATATTCCTGTTCGTGTACATAACTCGCTTATTACTTAAATTTATGAAGATAAAAAAAGCCCGCCGCATCCCGACGAGCTTTTCTTATGATTAGAGATCTCTACAAAGTCTAGTGTCTACTATATCAACTTATTTGTCGCCGTATCGGGAAATACCACGGAAGGCTTGAATGTTTTCGCCTCCTCGAAATCCATCATGGCATACGACATAACGATAATAATATCTCCGGGTTGAGCCTTACGGGCAGCCGCTCCGTTCAAGCAAACTACTCCCGAGCCACGTTCGCCCTTGATAATATACGTCTCAAAACGTTCTCCGTTATTATTATTCACGATCGAGACCTTCTCGTTCGCGATCAAATTAGCGGCGTCCAACAAATCCTCGTCGATAGTGATGCTACCGATATAGTTTAAGTTAGCTTCCGTTACCGTTACCCGGTGAATTTTTGACTTTACTACCTCTATAAACATGTATGACTTATAATTAGTATTTGATATTGTCGATCAAACGTACCTCTCCGCAATATACCGTGATGCAACCTACCGGATAATCGGTATCCGACCAGTTCTTGATAGACTCTAACGTATTGCCATCTACGATCTCGTAGTACTCAACTTCCATGACAGGATCGCTATTAATCGTATTGACAACATAGTCAATCACCTCTTGTACGCTTTTTTCGGGCACAAAGGTAGTACTTTCTTTTAACGTACGAGCAATTAACGGAGCTTTTTGACGTTGTTCCGGTGTCAAACGGGTATTCCGGCTACTCAAGGCCAAGCCATCGCCCTCACGAACGATCGGGCAAGCATTGATCGTTACAGGGATATTCAATTGTCTCACCATCGCCCGGATCACAGCGATCTGCTGGAAATCCTTTTCCCCGAAATAAGCGTTATCCGGCTCTACGATATAGAACAACTTACTTACTACCTGCGCTACACCGTTAAAATGCCCCGGACGCTTAGCGCCTTCCATTACCTCAGATACCGTTCCCAAATCAAACGTACGGGTATCTGGCTCCGGATACATCTCTTCTACAGAGGGAGCGAATACATAGTCACAACCGGCAGATTCTAATAACGCACAATCAGCCTCCAACGTACGGGGATACGTTTCCAAGTCGTGTTTGTCATTAAATTGGGTTGGATTTACAAAAACACTGACTACACATACATCATTGTTTTTCACGCAATGTTGTACCAAGCTAAGATGTCCATTATGCAGTGCTCCCATGGTAGGAACAAAGCCAATTTTCTTATTATCCTGCTTTGCCTCAGCAAGATAAGCCTTCAAATCTTTAATACTATTTACTATTTTCATCAGATAGATGCTTAATTGACGGTGCAAAGCAACTAAATAATTACCGTAAATAAAAGATTTTTCGTATCTTTGTAGCGTCTTTATAAAACTAGTTTACAGAATGGATGCAAAAAAAATCTTGTTTATAGCCCAAGAAATCACTCCCTACCTTCCCGAATCCGAGATCGCGACAATATGTAGAAATTTGCCGCAAGGAATTCAGGAGCGTGGTCGCGAAATCAGGACATTCATGCCAAAATTCGGAAATATCAACGAGCGCCGCAATCAGTTGCACGAGGTTATCCGTCTGTCTGGTATGAATCTTATTATTGACGACACGGACCATCCTCTGATCATTAAGGTAGCATCCATTCAATCGGCCCGGATGCAGGTTTACTTTATTGACAACGAGGATTTCTTCCAACGGAAATCCACGGTCAGCGATGAGAATGGAAATGAGTATGAAGATAATGACGATCGTTCGATCTTCTATGTACGCGGAGTATTGGAAACCGTAAAAAAATTGCGTTGGATTCCTGATGTAATCCATTGCCATGGCTGGATGTCAGCGTTAACGGCTCTTTACATCAAGAGAATGTATGCCGATGACCCGTGCCTGCGTAACGCGAAAATCGTTTATTCGATCTACAACGATGACTTCAAGAACCCGCTAAACAAAGATTTCGCGACAAAACTGAAGGCGGACGGAGCCAAAGAAGCTGACTTGAAGTTAATCAAGGCAGATACAAGTTTTGTGGGCCTAACCAAATTAGCGATTGATTTCGCTGATGGTGTAATCCAAGGTAGCGAGACGATCAATCAAGAAGTCCTTGATTATATCTCTGCCAAGAAAGATACTCCTTTCCTTCCCTATCAGTCACCGGAAACTTATATGGACGAGTTCAATAAGTTCTACGACGTGGTATTGGATTCTAACACGAAATAATAAATGTAGTAATGAAAATCAAGCTTTTAATACTTGGACTTGGCCTTGGTGCTAGCATTTTGGCCGGGTGTAATGATGATTTTAGTTCGATAGGAACAAGTATTCAGCCAGGCGACGATACAATTGCGGTATATATGGACACGTTCCAGATACAAGCCACTACGGTGCAATTAGATTCTATTTACGCAAGGTCTACTAGCGCCCAGTTGGGTGAACTCTACGATCCGCTGTATGGTAACCTTGTATCGGATTATATGTGCCAATTCTATTGTCCGAGTGATTTTCAATTTGCGCATACACCTTATGAGGGAAAAATTGATTCGGTGGAATTCAATATATATTATAATGGTTCCAATAAAAACGGTGTATGGGTAGGAGACTCCTTGGCGCCTATGCGTGCGGAGATCTTTAAAATTACAAGTCCGTTACAAAAGAATTTTTATACAAATATTGACCCTAAGCAATATTGCAATATGCAAGAGTCAATGGGTGCTCAAGCTTATACAGCTTATAACACAAGTATATCCGACTCCCTTAGAAACTCTGATGGTTACAGCCCTCATGTAAGCATTAAAATGCCTACTGAGTTCGGACAAAAATTTTATGATGAAACGATTAATAATCCGGGTACATTCAAGAATCAAGAAACTTTCAATGAGTTTTTCCCGGGGCTTTATGTAACAACTACCTTCGGTAGTGGTAATATATTGTCCGTGGCTAGCTCTGTCCTTAAGATATATTATAATTATGCGGTTAAAAGCACAGCAGGAAAAGACTCTTTAATAACCACGTGGGAAGCTTTCTCCGTCACTAAAGAGGTCATTCAGCTAAGTCGTTTCAAAAATACGGATATGAGTCAATTGCTACAACCGAACGACAGCTATGCATTCTTTAAGACTCCTGCCGGCGTTTGTACACGCATTGTTCTTCCGACAAAGGAAATCACTCCGATCATGAAAGAGCGTATCGTGAATAATTTACCACTCGAGTTAAAAGCGATGCCGCAAGAAGATTGGCAATATGCATTGGCTCCTCCTCCTTATCTATTAATATTGCCAGAGGATTCGGTAAAAAGTTTCTTTGAGGGTAGTCAGATTGACAATAATGTAACCTCGTTTCTATCCAATGCTTACGATGCGACTACTCGTACGTACTCATTCCCGAATCTTGCCAATTTATTAAAATATCAGATGGAGAATAATCCGGACAAAGATTTGAGTTTACTTCTTATCCCTGTTCAACGGACAACGACCACAGGTAACAGTTACGGTCAAAGTACAGTTGTTACAACAGCCATCACGAATTATCTAGCTCCCTCAGGTGTAAAGATACGAAAGGATGAAGAGGTGATGAAAATTGGTATTACATCATGTAAATATGTCAGATAGCAAAGAATCTATATAATAAAAAAAGCGAGATGAAAAACATCTCGCTTTTTTTATATCCGTATCTCTAAGGCAAAAAATAACGGGTCCCTAAAAGGACCCGTCACTCTCCAAAAATAGTCTAGTCAAATCAATTAACGACTTATTTCTTCGCCGCCTTCTTTTTTAATTTATCTAATTCTTTCTGTAGACTCTCGATTTCCTCTCCTTGATTCTTAATCGTAGAAAGCAATGAATTCAATTCCTCATTCTCTATATTCTCCGGGAATTCCGCATTTACACGAACAATGAAATCGGAAAGAACATTCATATAGTTATTAAATGCATCATACGGATTATCGTAAGGGCTAAAGCCACCTTGTCCCATATGCTTTGTACTCATATAATAGAAATGGTCACTGCTCTGCAGATAGTACCAGTCCTGACGGATACGACGAGTCTGAGACAAACGAACACGCTCACCGATCTCGTTAATCTTACGGAACGCTTCCTGCTGCAATACATTTCCTAACCAAGAACTACAATCTCTCTCCTCATCTACCCAAGAGATCGGATAAGGAACGGAGATAGAGTCTACCGGCTTGATCAATGTAAATACTTCCGATGGAGTAGAGAAGCTAATCCCCTTATCCGCAGCAAAACGAGGCAAAGCCTTGAAGAACTCAAAAATACCGGTTGAAGCTGGATGCAAAGATCCCAGCACCTCATAATTCATAAACAAATTAATGATTTGCTCTGAATCCGGAGTAGCAGCGATCCATGACATATACTTATCGGCTGTCAAAGGATACTCATTCCAACTATAATCACTGAAACGGTTCGATAAATCCTCGCTGAAACGGTCATTCTTCAATAATAAACTCAACTTCGGAGCTACGCAAGAAGAATACATATAGTTCGGACTCTTCCAACCTAAGATATGCTTAGCACCCTCCGTCAACATCCCCTTATAGCCCATCTCAGAAACCATAGCGGAAATATCATCCGAGTAAATCAACTCCGTATTACGGAACACTTTCGGTTTAACCCCGAATAAAGTCTTGATCTTATCTTCTTGTTTCTTTACTTGATGCTTGAACTCCTCCGGATCTCCCAAGGAAGAAAGAGAATGAGCATAAGTCTCAGACAAGAATTCCACATTCCCCGTAGCCGCCAATTCCTTAAAGCTATCGATCACTTCCGGAGTATAAATCTCCATCTGCTCCAACGCTACGCCGGAAATAGAGAACGCTACCTTAAACTTACCACCACTGGTCTTAATCATCTCCAAAATAGTCCGGTTAGCCGGCAAGTAACATTGTTCAGCTATACGATGGATAATCTCCTCATTCTGGAAATCATCGTAATAGTAATGGTCGTTACCTATATCGAAGAAGCGATATCTTTTTAAACGGAACGGCTGATGTATTTGAAAATAAAAGCAGATCGTTTTCATAATATTGTTTGTTTTATTTTTGTCTTGTCGTTAATTTATTTGTTACCTATCACATTGTCGTAAATACGACGAACCTTTTGTCCGGCATATTCCCATTTGATATTATCCACCTCTTTCTTACCTTCCACTTTCAAGAACTCATGCATGGCAGGATAAGTAATAATAGAATACATGGCATCCGCTAACGCCTCAATATCCCAATAATCCACCTTAATCGCATAATCCAAGATCTCGGCGCAACCGGATTGTTTAGAAATGATAGAGGGTACACCACATTGCATGGCTTCCAACGGAGAGATACCAAAAGGCTCAGAAACCGAAGGCATCACATATACGTCACTGGCTTTCAACACCTCATAGACCTGCTTGCCCTTCATAAATCCGGTAAAGTGGAAACGATCTGAAATATTACGTGCTGCGGCCAAACGAATCATTTGATCCATCATATCACCACTACCGGCCATCACGAAACGTGCATAAGGAGCCTTAGCAAAAACCTTTGCGGCAGCCTCAACGAAATATTCCGGCCCTTTCTGCATCGTGATACGACCTAAGAATGTAATAACCTTATCCTTTACACCCTTTTTATCTGGGATCGCTAAAATCTCAGGACTTAAAGGCTCTACGGCGTTATGTACGGTCGTTACCTTAGCGGGATCTTGATGATATTTCTCGATCACCGTCTGACGAGTCAAATTACTCACCGTTATGATATGATCTGCATTGTCCATACCATTCTTCTCAATCGCATAGACATCCGGATTCACATTACCACGGCTACGATCATAATCCGTAGCATGAACATGGATTACCAAAGGCTTACCACTCACATTTTTAGCGTGAATACCCGCCGGATAAGTCAACCAGTCGTGCGCATGGATGATATCATACTCTTCCGTACGAGCGATTACTCCCGCAACGATCGAATAGTTATTGATCTCTTCCAGAAGATTATCCGGATAACGTCCGGAAAACTCAAGGCACCCTAAATCAGTCACATGACGATAACTGAAATCCGCATAAATATGATCCCTGTACTTATAATACTGGTCAGCGTTCATTCCCGCTTTGGAAACCCGTTGCTGCACATATTCACGGTCAACATCCTTCCAAACAATCGGAACTTGGTTGACACCCACTATCTTTAGAAAGCTCTGGTCTTCATCGCCCCAGGGCTTCGGTATACAAAAAGTAATATCCATATCGGGCTGCATTGCCATGCCTCGTGTCAAACCGAAACTGGCCGTTCCTAAACCGCCCAAGATATGAGGAGGAAATTCCCATCCAAACATTAATGCTTTCATAATGGTACTTAGTTTTATTCGGCGTTATACTTCTTCAACAAATCCACAACACGGAGGATAGCCGCAACATTCATCGCAAAAGAGACAGCTCCACGTCCGGTAAACGGTGGGTTACCATCAAACAATTCCGGGATCGTCCCGATACAGTGTAATGACATCTCCTCCTCCAAGCTTATCAACATACGTTCAGCAAAAGCAACGCCACTCTTTCCGAATACACGCAAATAAGCTTCCAAATAGGCGCCTAACAACCACGGCCAAGCAGTACCTTGGTGATAAGCCAAATCTCGTTCATATTGCGGCCCCACATAATACGGGCGATATCCTTCGCTCTTCGGACTCAAGGAACGCAAGCCCTTCGGGGTAAGCAACTCTTTCGTCACGATATCCACTACGGCACGTTTCTGCATCCTCGTCAATGGGGAATAAGGCAATGCCACAGCGAAAATCATATTAGGCCGTACGCTCCAATCTACCGTAGAACCATTCACGGAATCGAACAAATAATTATACCCGTTCACAAAGGTTTCCGGGAACGATTTATCCATCGACTTGATAATCGGATCAATACCCTCGACAGGTACTCCCCCCATCAATTCTGTATAGAAACAAAGAGCATTATACCAAAGAGCGTTAAATTCCACTATATAACCGGAACGAGTTACAACAGGTTTTCCGTTTACGGTAGAATTCATCCAAGTAATCGCCTTATCTTTTCCATTAGCGAAAAGTAAACCATTCTCCATCAATTTCATATCGGGATGTTTCTGGTCCCGTATATAATCGATAACTTCTTTCACGAAATCGCCATATAGCTCACGTGCCTTTTCAACGCCTTCATGCTTAGCATACTGTTGGATCGCCCAGATCGCCCATAAAAAGACATCCGGATGCTCGATCTCACGAATCACCGCATCGAAACGCCCATTCTCCATATACGCCCGCATCGCCGGCATCGCCGTATGCATGATCTTCTCAAAACGAACCGGATCATCGATAGACAACGTACTACCCGGAAGGGCTACGAACAAATCTCTCGCACGTACTTTAAACCATGGATAGCCCGCTAATAGATAAGCGTCGTCTTCCTTGGGACGAAAATAAAATTGCTGAGCGGAATTCTTCAAGCAATTGAAGAAGCTAGTACGAGGCGTACGAGCTACGACCTCATTCTCATACAGTGCCTTCAAGCGGGTAGTTGCCACTGCACTATCGCCAGCGCTAAAAATAATAGTCTCCCCTTTTTTGATAGGGACCTCGAAATATCCGGGAACATACAAATCCTCCTGATAAGGATATCCCCTCTCTTGTTCTTTCGGATACTCGATGCCATTGTACCAATACGGCTCATACACAAATTTAACTTTCTTGTTAAATTGCATATACAGTTCCGGATAACCGGGATACATACATGTCTTGATTCCGTTTGTGACTTCCTCGTAAGATTGGTTCACGTTACCATTGGCTTGCGTTAAGTTCTTCACACTACGGAAAGCGAGGAAAGGACGGAAACGTAAGGTCGTAGCGGAATGAGCATCTTCCAACGTGTACTTGATCATGATACGATTCTCGTACATGGAAAACACTTTCTCTTTCGAGAAGATCACACCTCCTACACGGTAAAGCGTACGAGGTACTGTCTCTGAGCTATACTCGCGGATGTACTTATGTCCCTTGGGACTGAAATTATCACCTGCATA
>OKSB01003478.1_pt1 | contig 12465 bp, 11 predicted proteins | sample 1601171 | NCBI WGS metagenome assembly OKSB01 (sample SAMEA3541496, study PRJEB24748) | human gut metagenome | biome: human gut; feature: human-associated habitat; material: faeces | place: China | collected 2012 | reverse complement strand
CCGCGATCCGCTTTCCGGACGCGCGTATGTTTATTCCGCGATGCGCGTTACGGGCGCGGCAGACCCTCGCCGCAGCGTAGCCGAGACGATCCCCGGCAAGCTGCCGCAGCGCAAGATCGTGACGACGGCGGCGGACGGATACAGCTCATACGGAAATCAGATCGGACTCGCCACGGGTCAGGTCCGTGAGATATACCACGACGGCTACGCCGCAAAGAGAATGGAGATCGGCGCGGTGATCGCCGCCGCTCCCGCGGAAAACGTGCGCCGCGAACGCCCCGTATGCGGCGACGTCGTGATACTCGTCGGCGGACGGACGGGACGCGACGGCTGCGGCGGCGCGACCGGATCGTCGAAATCTCATACGAAGAAATCGCTCGAGGTCTGCGGAGCCGAGGTTCAGAAGGGAAACGCGCCAGAGGAGAGAAAGCTCCAGCGGCTCTTCGCCTCACACGATGCCGCACGGCTTATCAAACGCTGCAACGACTTCGGCGCGGGCGGCGTCTCCGTTGCGATCGGCGAGCTTGCGGACGGACTTGACATAAATCTCGATCTCGTCACGAAAAAGTACGACGGACTCGGCGGCACCGAGCTTGCAATATCGGAGTCGCAGGAGAGAATGGCTGTCGTCTGCGCACCGGAGGACGCGGAGAAATTCATCGCCCTTGCCGGAAAAGAAAATCTCGAAGCGACCGTCGTCGCCCGCGTGACCGATACCGATCGGCTTACGATGACATGGCGCGGCACGAAGATCGTCGATCTTTCGAGGAATTTCATAAACTCGAACGGTGCTCCGAAGCATATCGGCGCAGTCTGCGCCGCGCCCGGAGATTTTGCGAAGAAATCCGAGGGGGATTTTACGTCGCGCATATTCGGCGTCGCTTCCGACCTCAACTCATGCTCTCAGCGCGGGCTTGCACAGCGCTTCGATTCCACGATCGGCGCATCGACCGTTCTCATGCCCTTCGGCGGAAAGAATCAGATAACTCCGACCGAGGCGATGGTGAACCGGATATTCGCCGGAGAGAGAAGGACAAAGAGCGCATCCTTTATGTCGTGGGGCTTCAATCCGTTCATCACGGAGAAAAGCCCGTACCACGGCGCATACCTCGCGGTGGTAGAATCCGTGGCAAAGCTGATCGCGGCGGGCGCTTCGTTCGAGGACGTCTACCTCACCTTCCAGGAGTACTTTGAAAAGCCCGGCACGGACGAGCGCAGATGGGGCAAGCCCCTTGCCGCTCTGCTCGGCGCGTTCGACGCGCAGAACGACCTCGGAATCGCGTCGGTCGGCGGAAAGGATTCGATGAGCGGATCGTTTGAGAAGCTCGACGTTCCGCCTACGCTTTGCTCGTTCGCCGTGACGACGGGCACGGAGGACACGGTTCTTTCTCCCGAATTCAAGGGTGCGGGACACCGCACGGTCTGGCTCCGCCCGAGATACAGCGGCGCGCTGCCCGTGAAGGAGTCGTTTATCGCCCTGATGAACGCCTTTTACGGGATGAACGAAAAGGGCGATATCCTTGCCGCATCGACCGTGAAATACTCCGGCTGCGCCGGCGCGGTCATGGAGATGGCGTTCGGAAATTCCGTCGGATTCGACTTTGCCTTCACCGATGCCGACGCTCTCTTCGGCTACGCATACGGCTCGTTCGTCGCCGAGCTGCGCGACGGTGCCTCCGTCCCCGACGGCAATTGGGAATGCATCGAGCTCGGCACGACGTCGGACACCGATGCGCTTACATATGCGGACGAAAGCGTGCCCCTCGGCGGGCTTCTTAAAGCATACGACAGCGTGCTCGAGGACGTGTTTCCCGTGAAAACTCCCGAGATCGCCGCACCGATCTGTGACTTTTCGCACGCCGCATCGGAGAGAGTGCGCCCCGTGCAACATTTCGCCGCGCCCCGCGCGCTGATCCCGGTGTTTCCCGGAACTAACTGCGAATTTGACACGGCGCAGGCGCTCTCAAAAGCGGGAGCCGTTCCCGAGGTGTTCGTGATAAACAACCTTACCGCGCAGGGGATCGCGGACAGCGTGTCGGAATTTGAAAGAAAGATACGAAATTCCCAGATGATCGTTATCCCGGGCGGATTCTCCGGCGGAGACGAGCCCGAGGGCTCCGGAAAGTTCATCACGGCATTCTTCAGAAACGGCGCGGTCGCCGATGCCGTGAACGAGCTTCTCAAAAACCGCGACGGACTTATGTGCGGCATCTGCAACGGCTTCCAGGCGCTGATAAAGCTCGGACTTGTGCCGTTCGGAGAGATCACTCCCGCATCGGCGGATGCGCCCACGCTTACATATAACGTGATCGGCAGGCATCAGTCGGGACTTGTGCGCACTCGCATCGCGTCGAACAAGTCGCCGTGGCTCGCCGCGACCGAGCCGGGACAGGTGTACACCGTGGCGATATCCCACGGAGAGGGACGCTTTATCGCGTCCGACGAGACGGTGAAGGCTCTTGCCGCCGCCGGACAGATCGCAACTCAGTATGCCGACGCGGAGGGACACGCCTCCTACGATATCCGTTCGAACCCGAACGGAAGCGTATACGCGATCGAGGGAATAACCTCTCCCGACGGACGTGTCATCGGAAAGATGGGTCACGTCGAGAGAAGCGCTCCCGGAAACTACAGAAACGTGGACGGCGAATACGATATGCATTTCTTCGAATCCGGAGTGAAGTATTTCGGCTGATCTTTGCCGATCCCGGAGCGCATTTTGCATCACGAAAACGCATAAATTCCGCAGACGGGGCTGCCTCGAGGCAGCCCCGTTTCGTGCGCCGGAGCTTTCGCTGCGCTTTATATAAAAACAGATACGAAATAAAGCGTAAATTTGCGCTTTCGCCTCTTGCAAGTTTTCGTTCGGCGTGATAAAATAGATAAAATAAAACAATGAACGAAAAAACATAAGGAAGGTGGAAAAATGGCACATTACTTTGACGAACCGTCCCACACGTTCAGCGAATATCTGCTGATCCCCGGATATACTTCGCCCGAGTGTATCCCGGCAAACGTATCCCTGCGCACGCCGCTTGTCAAATTCAGACGCGGTGAGGAAAGCGAGATAAACCTCAATATTCCGATGGTGTCCGCTATCATGCAGTCGGTATCCGGAGAGGATATGGCAATCGCACTCGCACGAGAGGGCGGAATATCGTTTATTTACGGATCACAGTCCGTCGAGGACGAGGCGGCAATGGTTGCGCGCGTAAAGGGCTACAAGGCGGGCTTTGTCGTTTCCGACTCCAACCTGAAGCCGACGGCGACTCTCGCCGACGTGCTCGACCTTGTCGGAGAGAAGGGTCATTCCACAATTGCGATCACCGAGGACGGAACCCCGAACGGCATTCTCAAGGGAATCGTTACCGGACGCGACTACCGCGTCAGCCGTATGTCCACCGATCTCTGCGTGTCCGAATTCATGACCCCGTTTGAGAGGCTCATAACCGCCCCTGCGGACACCACGCTGAAGACTGCGAACGATATAATCTGGGAGCATAAGCTCAACTCTCTCCCGATCGTTGACGGCGAAGGTCATCTTCTTTACCTCGTTTTCAGAAAGGACTATTCGCAGCATAAGGAGAATCCGCTCGAGGTTCTCGACGCGAAGAAAAGATACCTTGTCGGCGCCGGAATCAACACGCTCGATTATGAGAAGCGCGTTCCCGCGCTTGTCGAAGCGGGCGCGGATGTCCTCTGCATTGACTCCTCCGAAGGATATTCCTGCTGGCAGAAGCAGACGATCGACTTTATCCGCGCAAAGTACGGTGACAGCGTCAAGGTCGGTGCCGGAAACGTCGTTGACCGCGACGGCTTCCTCTTCCTCGCCGAAGCGGGTGCGGACTTTGTCAAGATCGGTATCGGCGGAGGCTCGATCTGTATTACCCGTGAGCAGAAGGGAATAGGACGCGGACAGGCAAGCGCCGTCATCGAGGTCGCGGCGGCGCGCGACGAGTACTTCGAGAAGACCGGCGTGTATATCCCGATCTGCTCGGACGGCGGCATCGTCCACGACTATCACATGACGCTTGCGCTTGCGATGGGCGCTGACTTCCTCATGCTCGGACGCTACTTTGCGCGCTTTGACGAAAGCCCGACGAGTAAGCTCAACGTAAACGGCACCTATGTCAAAGAATATTGGGGCGAAGGCTCGAACCGCGCCCGCAACTGGCAGAGATACGACCTCGGCGGAAAGTCGAAGCTTTCCTTTGAAGAGGGCGTGGATTCCTACGTCGTTTACGCCGGCTCTCTCCACGACAACGTGGAGAAAAGCCTTTACAAGGTGAAATCCACCATGTGCAACTGCGGAGTTACAAACCTTGCCGACCTTCGCCGTGATGCGAAGATGACCCTCGTTTCCGCCACGTCGATCGTTGAAGGCGGATACCACGACGTAACTCTCAAGACGGCGCAGCAGCCGAACAGATAATCTCCGAGCGGGAAGAACCGGAAGGTTTTTCCCGCTTTTTGCCTGACTTTTTCCGTGTCGGCGGCGTTTTGCGCGACATGCGGGGGGAAAGTTGTCCCAAAGGTGCTTTTGCGGATGTAAACAATCTATAAATTTCGACGAAATTGAAGCAAAGGTATAGTCAAGGGCGAAAAACTGTGATATAATAAAAAATACGGTATCGGATGATAACGGTTTTTTTGCGCGCGATTACCGATATCGACCCACAGTAAGTAAGGTTATATATATTTATTTTCGGAGGTTTTTCAAATGGCAAAGAAGTATGTCTATCTCTTTTCCGAGGGAAACGCAACGATGCGTGAGCTCCTCGGAGGTAAAGGCGCGAACCTTGCCGAGATGACCAAGATCGGTCTTCCGGTTCCGCAGGGCTTCACGATCTCTACCGAGGCGTGCACTCAGTACTATGAGGACGGACGCCGCATCAACGATGATATCCAGGCTCAGATCATGGAGAACATCGAGAAGATGGAGGGAATCACCGGCAAGAAGTTCGGCGATCTCAAGAATCCGCTTCTCGTTTCCGTCCGCTCTGGTGCCCGCGCATCCATGCCCGGAATGATGGATACCATCCTCAACCTCGGTCTTAACGAGCAGGTCGTTAACGCTATCGCCGAGAAGTCCGGCAACCCCCGTTGGGCTTGGGACTGCTACAGAAGATTTATTCAGATGTTCTCCGATGTCGTTATGGAAGTCGGAAAGAAGTACTTCGAGAAGCTCATCGACCAGATGAAGGAGAAGAAGGGCGTTACTTCCGACGTCGAGCTCACCGCAGACGATCTCCGCGAGCTTGCAAATCAGTTCAAGGCTGAGTACAAGAATCAGCTCGGAACCGATTTCCCGGACGATCCCAAGGTTCAGCTCTTCGAGGCTATCAAGGCAGTTTTCCGTTCGTGGGACAACCCCCGCGCGAACATCTACCGTATGGACCACGATATCCCGTACTCCTGGGGTACCGCAGTCAACGTACAGATGATGGCGTTCGGAAACATGGGCGACACCTCCGGTACAGGCGTTGCGTTCACCCGTAACCCCGCAACCGGCGAGAAGGGCCTCATGGGCGAGTTCCTTATGAACGCACAGGGCGAGGACGTCGTTGCAGGCGTTCGTACTCCTATGCCGATCGAGAAGATGAAGGAAGTTCTCCCCGAGGTTTACGAGCAGTTCCTCGGAGTCTGCAACACCCTCGAGAACCACTACCGCGATATGCAGGACATGGAGTTCACCATCGAGGATAAGAAGCTCTACATGCTTCAGACCAGAAACGGTAAGCGTACTGCTGCCGCTGCTATCAAGATCGCATGCGACCTTATCGATGAGGGCATGATTTCCGAGGAGGAGGCTCTCATGCAGATCGACGCAAAGTCGCTCGATATGCTTCTCCACCCGCAGTTCGACACTGCAGCACTCAAGAAGGCTAACCCCGTCGGCAAGGGTATCGCGGCTTCTCCCGGCGCAGCGGCAGGCACCGTCGTGTTTACCGCCGAGGATGCCGTTGAGCACGGCAAGAAGGGCGAGAATGTCGTTCTCGTCCGTCTCGAAACCTCTCCCGAGGACATCGAGGGAATGAAGTATTCACAGGGTATTCTCACCGTCCGCGGCGGTCAGACCTCCCATGCGGCAGTTGTTGCACGCGGAATGGGAACCTGCTGCGTTTCCGGCTGCGGAGACATCAAGATGGACGAGGAGAACAAGCGCTTCACTCTCGCAGGCAAGACCTACACCGAGGGCGATCCGATATCCCTCGACGGCTCGACGGGCAACATTTACGATTGCCTGATCCCGACCGTTCCGGCAGACCCGAACAGCGGTTACTTCGGCCGTATCATGGAGCTTGCCGACAAGTATAAGAGAATGGGCGTACGCACCAACGCCGACACTCCCGAGGACGCTAAGCAGGCAGCAGCCTTCGGCGCACAGGGAATCGGACTTTGCCGTACCGAGCATATGTTCTTCGATCCTTCGAGAATCGGTGCTTTCCGTGAGATGATCTGTGCCGAGACCGTTGAGGAGCGCGAAGCTGCTCTTGCAAAGATCGAGCCGATGCAGCAGTCCGACTTTGAGGGACTCTTTGAGGCTCTCGGCGGTTACCCCGTAACCATCCGCTTCCTCGATCCCCCGCTTCATGAGTTCGTTCCCACCGACGAGGCTGATATCAAGGCTCTCGCAGAGGTACAGGGCAAGAGCGTTGAGTACATCAAGCAGGTAATCGCAGACCTCCATGAGTTCAACCCGATGATGGGTCACCGCGGATGCCGCCTCTCCGTAACCTACCCCGAGATCGCCGCAATGCAGACCAGAGCGATCATCAAGGCTGCTATCGCAGTTAAGGCACGTCACGCCGATTGGAACATCGTTCCCGAGATCATGATCCCGCTTGTGGGAGACGTCAAGGAGCTTAAGTTCGTTAAGGACGTTGTCGTTAAGACCGCCGATGAAGAGATCGCGGCAGCAGGCACCGAGCTCAAGTATGAGGTAGGTACCATGATCGAGATCCCGCGTGCGGCTCTTACCGCCGACGATATCGCCAAGGAGGCTGAGTTCTTCTGCTTCGGTACCAACGACCTCACCCAGATGACCTTCGGCTTCAGCCGCGACGACGCAGGAAAGTTCCTTCCGTCCTACTACTCCAACAAGATTTACGAGTCCGATCCGTTCGCACGTCTCGACACCACCGGTGTCGGCAGACTTATGGATACCGCAGTTAAGCTCGGAAAGTCGACCCGCCCGACACTCCATTGCGGAATCTGCGGCGAGCACGGCGGCGACCCGTCCTCGATCGAGTTCTGCAACTCCATCGGACTTGACTATGTATCCTGCTCACCCTTCCGTGTGCCGATCGCACGCCTCGCAGCAGCACAGGCAGCTATTAAAGAGCAGGGAAACAAGTAATTGTTCCTTCCTCAAAATCGCCGATTTGACGATTGACGAAGCGTATGCTCATAAGTATCTGAAAACAGTTTCTGATGTGCACCACTTCAAAACATCAAATTGGAAAGATGTAAAGGTAGCAATTTATATCTAAACCGAATCCCCGTACTTCAAAAGAGGTACGGGGATTTTGAAAAGATATTATTTTTAATAAAAAAGAATAATTCTAAACAGATGTTTTATGAAAAAGAAGGAGTAAAAATGAAAAAATTATTTAGCTCAATGCAGGAAATACTCGCTCCTGTAAACTGCATTGTATATGAAATACCTGAGTTTCAACGTGAATATGCTTGGGGAAAGGATCAGTGGAATGCTTTGTTCGATGATATCGAAGCTAATGATCCGGGCTATTTTATTGGCTCAATCATTTGCATTTCCGGAAAAGCAAGCGGACAATTGGAGCAGCGTGTTCCCCGAAATCACAGATCGACCGGATATATTGGGATCACTGTATAATTTGGGCCATACAAACAATGACGGGACGCCAAGAAAACCTCATTCGAATCCACAAGCTAATTGGTTTGGCGAAAAAACTAAAATGTATTACGGTCTGATGCCATATCTATTAGGAGAATAAAACATGAGAAAAAATATTAGATCGAAAAAGATAATTCTAATTATAGTAATGATTTTATTGATTGTTCTTTTCTTTCCATATATCAAAGCCGAGTATTTAACTGCGAAATACGGAGATGAATTTGATGACGGATACGAGCAAACAGGGATGATAAACGGTATTGAATATTTCAGAGTCGTTGAATATAACGATAGTAAAGCTGTTGTTTGCTACATTGTTGAGAATCATTCGTCGCTTGCCAAAATTTGGTTCGAACGAAATGACGATAATGTGTGGGAGGAAGTCAGCTGGGACTGTGTTTGGTCAAAAACGGGCTCTGCGGATAATTTTTGTTGGCCATATTACAGATAATCAGTGATATCATGAAATGAGTCTCCCTGTATTTGCGTGATTACCCAAATGCAAAGATGGGAATAAACGGTCCACTCACATGAGAAAGATTATAATAATGTGCAGTACAATAATCGGTATAATTATCCTGATGAGTATTGGTAGCTTTATTTATTATAAACATACATATGAAGAATCGGTAATATATGACGCTTCAAGCGATATAATACAAATATTTATAAATAACTCTGATGATTTTGACGAATTTGTCTCCAAGTTTTACGGACATCACTTGTGGAGTGATTATTACAATGATACATATGATAAAGATTTCTGCCACGATAAAGAATTTAAGAAATATTTGACAGATGAAGAATATAGCTATATAGAATGTTTTAACGATAAATATCATCCTGCCTTCTGGGGATCTTATCATTTTGGCTTTTATACTAAAACTGGACAGGTGTGGTTTTACAAACAAGAGTTTCTTTCAGATGATGATATATTGATGAAAACTAAAAGGGCTGAAGAGTATGGAGATACGATAGAGTATCTAGATTCTGGTTGGATCTGCTATATTTATAATTAAGTAGAATCAAGAAACAACATTAGAGGTAAGAATTCCACCATATTACAACGGACAGTACGGAGTACAGACGGACAAGTCGGGATATCTGTACATGAGAACAAGATATTACAGCCCCCAATTTAAGCGTTTCATGAGCGCAGATGTTATCGACGGCAGTATCGCCGATTCTACAACACTAAACCTGTATGCATATGTAAACGGCAATCCTATCTCCTTCGTCGATCCGTTTGGACTTAGTGCGGATAGGGGAGACAATAACAGTAAATTTGAAATCGGCTGGGAGTTGAATCCGGGACAGGCAGATTATATTGGCTGGGGACTTGACGGAAAGGAAATTAGTGTTCGTTATTACAACTATGTCAGATACGGATTTAATGTTAACAAGGTTGGGCAATGCGCAATCATCAATGGCGCTCGGTCAAATCCGGCATTGAATCAAGGTATAAAAGGTACAAGATATGCCTTCAAAAATGCTGATGTTTATCCAAATGTTTTTACCTATGTTGATCCGATTACAGCAGGCAAAGAAGCTTTAAAAATAACCAGCAACGGCAGTGTAAACTGGGGGAGCGTTTTAGGATATGGTACCGTTGCTTTGGATGTTGGACCGGGTATATATGACAACATCCAGGATGGCACTCGTACACAGAAGATTGTTACAGACGCTGTTGTTGACACCGGGGTTGGTGTTGGAACGATATGGGTTTCTGCTGCCGCGGGGGCTTGGATTGGTTCTGTAGTTCCTGGACCCGGAAATGCTATTGGCGCGGCAGGTGGTTTAGTTGTTGGCGGAGTTGTATACGTTGTTACAGATGTAATTACAATCAACGATAAGTCTTTAGTAGACTGGGGCAAGGAAGGACTTGCCTGGGTTGGTGATACCGTTGTTGATATGGGATGCTGGATTGGCGATACTGCTTCTGATGTAGGCAGTTGGATAGCTAATAAACGGAGTGCAATTCGATGATTAAAATTACAGGAGCTGGTTTTAATGGAATTAGCTGATATAAAAGGTTTTATAAAAAGATATTCTGAATCTTATCTGTTTTTATCCGGTATAAAATCATTGTCATGGATGTACATATTCATTGGGCTTATACCATTAGGATATGGAATAATTACGCGTAAATTTATTGTTGCCTCTATCACAGTGATAATGGTAATTTCTTACACTGCTATTACGAATATATTAGTACGAAAAATGACTTCGATTTCTTATTATCAAAGATTTTTGCTTTCCGGCAGTTCATCATTGTTTACATCGTTGTTTTTTCTAATGCTACCATATTCATTAGTGGAAACTGTGATGTCGGATAGAATTACACAAATCGTATATTCTCTTCTTATAGGATTGGCATGGATCTTAGCGGTATTTCTCATTTTTAGTTTTGAAGTATATAATATCAAAAAGGGAAAATATAGCAAAGCAAAAAGCAAGAAAAAGAACAGGGCGGGAATTGCGGCTTTTTCTTCAATCGGAGCAATTTTAGGAATCTCATTAATGAAAATTGCATCGAAATGGATGACGCAAGATGTGGCAATAAATGTGGTTATTATATTAAGCTATATTGCATCAGTGTTAGCTGCACTTGGAATACCACATCTTTTAGCAGCTTATTTTGTTGAAAGATATCACATTTCCGGAGAATCGCTTCCTGTTTCACCGTTTTCTCCTAAAAAGATGTCAGCAAGAAAACGAAAAGTGCTAAAAATATTGGGTATTTGCTTGATTATATTTGTGGCTGTAATTGCTATCCTGGCAACCCTGAGAACCTTGATTGATAAGGGTATCCTCAAATAATGTTAAAATCTCCGAGAGTATAATAGTTAAGAATATTGTGGGAGCAGACAAATGAGTATACATAAAAGAATTGTAGTTATTTTACTTGGATTGCTTGTTTTAGCTTCTATATTTTATTGTATCATGTTCTTGAACACCAATACACTGTTTGCCGAAGCTAATGAGCTGACAAGGCGGGAACGGCTGAATGCTTCAGGTAAGAATAAATGGACTGCCGGTGTTATATGTAGAATATTAAACAATCAAACATATATGGGTGTTATGGCATACGGTAAATCCTATTGCTTTTCGGTATGCTTCGGCCTCGTCGAACTTTATGGTAAATGACATAAACGGCGGGAAGTTATCGCTTGGGTCAAAAGTAAAATACTATTACTTCTCAACCTCATCTTCAAAGAAAGAGGCTAAGAAATCGGCGGCATTCGACATGCTATTGTATGTATTGGGGTACGAAAAGGAGGACTGAAACAATGTCTAAATGGTGCTTTAATTATGAAACCGGTGATTACGAAGATATAGATCGTGACGGGTATAGCTACACTTCGGGAGGATACACATTCAATTGGGATGACAGCGAATACCGTCGTGAAGAAGAGGAGGAAGAACGCAGGCAGCGAGAAGAAGAGGAGGATCAATGCCGCGAAGACGACGAATGGTAAACGATAAAAACATAATTTTTTGATAAGCCCCGTAATAATATAAAGCGGCATTCGGGTTTCCCTTTGAGAAATTTGAAAATTACGGCATATTGCAATGCATGTTTTTCGGCGGCGGGAGATTTCTATCGCCGTGCTTTACGTGCTTGTTAATACTCGGGTGCCTAGCAAGTGAGGATGCCGTGCGATACCTGCATGTCAATTCCGTGAGACAGTGCATATCATCGGAAAGAAGTTAATGTAATCTTGTATATCCCAAACGCTCCCTCTGTCGATCCCCTCGGCGGAGGGGTTTTTGATTTTTGCCGTTTTACCGCCGCCGATGACGAAAACAAAAAGAAAGGGAATTAACATGAAAGCAAAAAAACACGGAACAGCAGTTATCTTTTTTGAAACGGATTTGGAAAAATCAACGCCTTTTTCTCCGCCTGCCGCCAAATATCTTCTTTCCATTTCTATAGCCGCTGCCTTTGTAAAAGTGATTGTGAGTATATCGTTCGGAGAAATATGGTATTTTTGAGTCATATATTTTATTCTTTGCGTTATAACAGTTGTTTTTCCACTTCCGGCACCTGCTAAAATGAGCAAAGGTCCGTTTACTTGAAAAACAGCTTCACGCTGCATTGCATTCATTTTGGAAAATTCTTTCTCCATTAGTTGTTTTCTTAAAGACACGCATTCTTGCTTAATTTGATTACTCATGGATTCACCGCCAAGAAATATAAATTGTAAATACAAAACGTTGTATATCTGTATATTGTACATCATTTTTAAAATAATAGCAAATTTATAAGTGAAAAAGTCACAAAAAATATATTCTTACGGTATCTCTTTCGCTTTAACAGCATATATACAATTATTTCTTTTTATACCAGCAGCAAAATTAAAATTTTGGCTGCTATGAGAACGTTTTAGCGTTTATAGGTTAAAAATTGCTTTGCAACTTTTTCTATGCTATAATAAAACGAAATTTATATTTTGAGGACTTTTATGAAAACACTATTTGTTGCAATCAATGCAAAATACATTCATACCAATTTGGCTGTTCGTTATATGCATGAACTGGCAAAACAAAACGGTTATACTTCAACTGAAATTGCTGAATATACTATC
>OKSB01003466.1_pt1 | contig 12496 bp, 7 predicted proteins | sample 1601171 | NCBI WGS metagenome assembly OKSB01 (sample SAMEA3541496, study PRJEB24748) | human gut metagenome | biome: human gut; feature: human-associated habitat; material: faeces | place: China | collected 2012 | reverse complement strand
CGATATGCTCAAGGGCAAGCAGGGCCGCTTCCGTCAGAACCTGCTCGGCAAGCGCGTGGACTACTCCGGCCGAAGCGTTATCGTCGTCGGCCCGGACCTGAAGCTCTATCAGTGCGGCGTGCCGAAGGAAATGGCCATCGAGCTCTTCCGCCCGTTCGTCATGAAAAAGCTCGTCGAGGACGGCGTTGCCAACAACATCAAGTCCGCCAAGAAGATGGTCGACAAGCAGCGCACCGAGGTCTGGGACGCGCTCGAGGTTGTCATCAAGGATCACCCGGTCATGCTCAACCGCGCGCCGACGCTCCACCGTCTGGGCATCCAGGCGTTCGAGCCCGTGCTGGTCGAGGGCCGCGCGCTCAAGCTGCACCCCCTGTGCTGCACCGCATTCAACGCCGACTTCGACGGCGACCAGATGGCCATCCACGTCCCGCTGTCTGCGGAGGCGCAGGCCGAGGCGCGCATCCTCATGCTCTCGGCCAACAACCTCCTCCGCCCGCAGGACGGCCACCCCGTCACCGTGCCGACGCAGGATATGATCCTCGGCGCGTACTACCTGACCTACGTCCGCCTCGGCAAGGCCGAGAAGGGCGCCGAGCAGGTGTTCGTGAAAGACGCCGGCGATACCGACCTGCCGGTCGATGAGATCGTTGACGCAGACGATTTCGTCGCCGCGCAGAAGAAGGCCGAGGCCGAGGGCGGCAAGCTCCCGAGCTATAAGCCGCTCAAGGTTTACCGTGACCCGAACGAGGCCATCATGGCCTACAACTATGGCGATGTCGGCCTGCACGCGCCGATCCTGGTGCGCGTTGCGCGCGAGGTCAACGGCGAGACGCTGCACCGCACGATCGAGACGACCGTCGGCCGCATCATCTACAACGAGCCCATCCCGCAGGACCTCGGCTACGTCGACCGTACCGATCCCGAGCACATGTTCGATCTTGAGGTCAGCTTCAAGGTCGGCAAGAAGCAGCTTGGCAAGATCATCGACCGCTGCATCGAGAAGCACGGCTTCACCGTTGCGACCGAGGTGCTCGATAACGTCAAGGCCCTCGGCTACAAGTACTCCACCATCGGCGCCATTACGATCTCCATCGCGGACATGACCGTCCCGGAGGAGAAGAAGACCCTCATCTCCGCCACAGAGAAGAAGGTCATCGCGATCGAGAAGAAGTACAAGCGCGGCTTCATCACCGAGGACGAGCGCTACCGTCTGGCCGTGTCCGAGTGGGAAAAGACCACGAAGGACGTCACCTCGGCCCTGCAGAACTGCCTCGATGAGTTCAACCCGATTTATATGATGGCGGACTCCGGCGCCCGTGGTTCCATGGCGCAGATCCGTCAGCTCGCCGGCATGCGCGGCCTGATCGCGAACACTGCCGGTAAGACCATCGAGATCCCGATCAAGGCCAACTACCGCGAAGGCCTGTCCGTCCTCGAGTACTTCATCTCGTCCCGAGGCGCCCGTAAGGGCCTGGCCGATACCGCGCTGCGTACCGCCGACTCCGGTTACCTGACCCGTCGTCTGGTCGACGTCTCGCAGGATGTCATCATCCGCGAGGAGGACTGCGGTACGACCGACGGCATCATGGCCCGCGCCGTGTTCGACAAGGGACAGGAGGTCCAGAGCCTCGGCGAGAGCATCCACGGCCGCTACCCGGCCGAGCCCGTCGTGTCGCCCAAGACCGGCGAGGTGCTGTTCGATACCGACCATATGCTCATGCCCGACGATGCCAAGGTGCTCGAGGAGCACGGCATCGAGGAGGTCAAGATCCGCAGCGTCATGACCTGCGAGGCGCGCAGCGGCGTCTGTGCCAAGTGCTACGGCATCAACCTGGCCATCGGCCAGCCGGTCAACGCCGGCGAGGCGGTCGGCGTTATCGCCGCTCAGTCCATCGGCGAGCCGGGCACGCAGCTGACCATGCGTACGTTCCACACCGGCGGCGTCGCCGGCGACGATATCACGCAGGGTCTTCCGCGTGTTGAGGAGCTGTTCGAGGCGCGCAAGCCGAAGAAGATGGCCACCCTCGCCGAGATCCCCGGCATCGTCAGCGTCGAGGAGACGAAGAAGACCTCCATCTACGCCGTCACGATCACCAACCCGGTCGATGGTGAGACCGTCACCTACAACCTGCCGTACTCTGCCGGCATCCTCGTTGCCAACGGCGACACGGTCACGAAGGGCCAGCCGCTCTCGAGCGGCGCGTACAGCCCGCACGACGTGCTGCGCATCTGCGGTGTCGATGCCTGCCAGCAGTATATCATTCAGGAGGTCCAGAAGGTCTACCGTCAGCAGGGCGTTGACATCAACGATAAGCACATCGAGATCATCGTCCGCCAGATGATGCGCAAGGTCCGCATCGACGATTCCGGCAGCACGGATCTGCTGTCCGGCGCTGTCGTGGACCTGCACGAGTTCCGTGCGGCCAACCGCGCCATCGCCGAGCGCATCGCGGCAGGGGAGACCGACCTCGTGCCTGCCACGGCTGAGCATGTCCTCATGGGCATCACGAAGGCGTCGCTCGCTACGGAGAGCTTCCTGTCGGCCGCGTCCTTCCAGGAGACTACGAAGGTGCTCACCGATGCCGCCATCAAGGGCAAGATCGACCACCTCGTCGGCCTGAAGGAGAACGTCATCATCGGCAAGCTCATTCCTGCCGGCAGCGGCCTTGCCTGCTACCGCAACTTTGAGACGAATGAGGAGCCGGCGGCTCCCGCAGAGCCCGAGGACGACGGCGTGGATCTGTCCGATCTCGCCAATATCTCCAACGCGCTTTAAACGACCAAATACCAACCGTTTCACCGGGATATGCAGGCATATCCCGGTGAAATTTTCGCTTCCGTCTTGAATAAAAATGCTTGACGAATCTTGTGCAATATGCTAAAATCCTATTTTGCGTGGGCGTGCGCCCACGGATTTGTCATGCCTGTGTAAAAAGCACAAAAATGGCCGGGATTTCCTGAAAATTTTCCGGCAGAATCACGGTTTATCCGATGCTGTTTTTTGGCATCGTATAAATAGATCCATTTTCGAGGAAAGGAGGAAAACCATGCCTACTTTTAACCAGTTGGTGAGAAAGGGCAGAGAGAAAGTCACCTACAAGTCCACGTCTCCCGCCATGCAGAAGGGCCTCAACACCCTGAAGAACCGCGAGACCAATCTGAGTGCTCCTCAGAAGAGAGGCGTCTGCACTGCCGTGCGTACCTCTACCCCCAAGAAGCCGAACTCCGCGCTTCGTAAGATCGCCCGTGTGCGTCTGACCAACGGCTACGAGGTAACCGCCTACATCCCGGGCATCGGTCACAACCTGCAGGAGCATAGCGTCGTTATGATCCGCGGCGGCCGTGTCAAGGACCTTCCTGGCGTTCGTTACCACATCATCCGCGGCACGCTCGATACGCAGGGCGTTTCCGGACGTATGCAGGCCCGTTCCAAGTACGGTGCCAAGCGGCCGAAGGCAGGAAAGAAGTAAGTTCCAACAGCAAATTTTGCCCTGTTGTTAACTGATATATATGTATTCGTTAACCCCGGGGCGCAGACGGAGATGCACTGCATCTTCGAGTACCTGTGAAGTCATTTTTTAATGAAGGAGGGAAGTATAGTGCCCAGAAGAGGTAACGTTCCCAAAAGAGAAATTTTGCCGGATCCGATGTACAACAGCGTTCTGGTGACCAAGCTCATCAACAGCGTGATGCTCGACGGCAAAAAGGGTGTTGCTCAGAAGGTCGTGTACGATGCTTTTGACATCATCAAGGAAAAGACCGGCAAGGAACCGCTCGATGCGTTTACCGAAGCCATGAACAACATCATGCCGAGCCTCGAAGTCAAGGCCCGCCGTGTTGGCGGCGCGACCTACCAGGTTCCTATGGAAGTGCGTCCTGAGAGACGCCAGACGCTCGGCCTGCGCTGGCTGACCGGCTATGCCCGCAAGCGCAGCGAAAAGACCATGAAGGAGCGCCTCGCAGGCGAGATCATGGATGCCTGCAACAACACCGGCGCTGCTGTGAAGAAGCGCGAAGACACGCACAAGATGGCCGAGTCCAACAAGGCGTTCGCACACTTCCGCTGGTAATCTTCCGACTAGGAGCTATCAATTATGCCCAGACAATATTCCCTTGAAAACACAAGAAACATTGGCATCATGGCGCACATCGACGCCGGTAAGACGACCACGACGGAACGTATTCTGTTCTACACGGGCGTCAACCACAAGCTCGGTGAGACCCATGAAGGCACCGCCACCATGGACTGGATGGCGCAGGAGCAGGAGCGCGGCATCACGATCACGAGCGCTGCGACCACTTGCTTCTGGAAGGGCAACCGCATCAATATCATCGACACCCCGGGCCACGTCGACTTCACCGTTGAGGTCGAGCGCAGCCTGCGCGTGCTTGATGGCTGCGTGACGGTCCTTTGTGCCAAGGGCGGCGTGGAGCCGCAGTCCGAGACGGTCTGGAGACAGGCTGACCACTACAATGTTCCCCGCATGATCTACATCAATAAGATGGACATCATGGGCGCGAACTTCTACAACGTTGTCGACATGGTGCACGAGCGCCTGCGCTGCAACGCTGTTCCGATCCAGCTGCCGATCGGCTCCGAGGCGGACTTCCGCGGCATCATCGACCTGCTCGAGATGAAGGCGGACGTCTACTACGACGATCTTGGCAAGGATATGCGCGTCGAGGAGATCCCCGAGAACATGCGCGCCGAGGCTGAAGAGTACCGCACGCAGCTCATTGAGGCCGTTGCCGATTTCGACGACGAGATCATGGAGATGTATCTGGAAGGTGAGGAAGTCCCCACCGAAAAGATCAAGGCGGCCATCCGCAAGGCCACGACGCAGGTCAAGTTCGTCCCGATCGTGTGCGGCACGTCCTACAAGAACAAGGGCGTGCAGAAGCTGCTGGACGCCATCGTCGATTATATGCCGTCCCCGCTGGACATCCCGCCGATCACCGGCACGGTGCCCAAGACGGATGAGGTCGAGCACCGTGCCGCGGACGATTCCGCGCCGTTCTCCGCTCTGGCCTTCAAGATCATGACCGACCCGTACGTCGGCCGTCTGGCGTTCTTCCGTGTCTATTCCGGCACGATCGAAGCCGGCAAGTCCGTCCTGAACTCCACCAAGGGCCAGCGCGAGCGTCTGGGCCGCATCCTTTTGATGCATGCCAACCACCGCGAGGATATCACGCAGGTCTATTCCGGTGACATCGCGGCGGCGGTCGGCCTCAAGAATACGACGACCGGCGACACGCTCTGCGACGAAAAGTACCCGATCGTGCTCGAGTCGATGGAGTTCCCGGAACCGGTTATCCGCGTAGCAATCGAGCCCAAGACCAAGGCCGGGCAGGAGAAGATGGACATCGCCCTCGGCAAGCTTGCCGAGGAAGACCCCACCTTCAAGGCCTACACGGACGAGGAAACGGGCCAGACCATCATCGCCGGCATGGGTGAGCTCCATCTGGAGATCATCGTCGATCGCCTTCTGCGCGAGTTCCGCGTCGAGGCGAATGTCGGCAGACCTCAGGTCTCCTATAAAGAGACCATCACCAAGGCCGCTACGGTGGACACGCGCTACGCGCGCCAGACCGGCGGCAAAGGCCAGTTTGCACACGTCAAACTCATGGTGGAACCCAACGAACCCGGCAAGGGTTACGAGTTCATCAACCAGATCACCGGCGGTGCGATTCCGAAAGAGTTTATCCCCTGTGTGGATCAGGGCATCCAGGGCGCGATGCAGGCCGGCGTGCTTGCGGGCTATGAGGTCGTGGACGTGAAAGTCACGCTGCTCGACGGCTCGTATCACGAGGTCGACTCGTCCGAGATGGCGTTTAAGATCTGCGGCAGCATGGCATTCAAGGAAGCCTGCCAGAAGGCGGGCCCGACGCTCCTCGAGCCCATCATGAAGGTCGTCGTTACGGCGCCGGAAAGCTATATGGGCGACGTCATGGGCGATATCAATGCCCGCCGCGGTCAGATCGCCGGTACGGATATCCGCAACGGTGCGGCGATCGTCACTGCAAACGTGCCGCTGGCATCCATGTTCGGCTATGCGACCGACCTGCGCAGCAAAACGCAGGGCCGTGCGACCTACAGCATGGAGCCCAGCCACTTCGTAGAGCTGCCGAAATCTCTTCAGGAGAAGATTATCCACGGCAGCAACTGACCTGCGCAACCGGCACAATGTGCCTTATAAGAGAGTAAGTCACAACATTATTTTAGAATTAGGAGGATATTCTAATGGCAAAGCAGATGTACAATAGAACCAAGCCCCATGTCAATATCGGCACCATCGGCCATATCGACCACGGCAAGACCACCCTGACCGCTGCGATCACCAAGGTTCTGTCCCTGGCTGACCCGAACAGCGCCGAGTTCGCTGCCTACGACCAGATCGATAAGGCTCCGGAAGAAAAGGCTCGTGGCATCACGATCAACACCGCTCACGTTGAGTACCAGACCGACGACCGCATCGGCGCCGACGGCACCGAGATCAAGGGCCGCCACTATGCGCACGTTGACTGCCCGGGCCACGCCGACTATATCAAGAACATGATCACCGGCGCTGCTCAGATGGACGGCGCGATCCTCGTTATCGCTGCTTCCGACGGCCCGATGGCTCAGACCCGTGAGCACCTGCTGCTCGCCCGCCAGGTTAACGTTCCGTACGTTCTGGTGTTCCTGAACAAGGTCGACCAGGTCGACGATCCCGAGCTGCTCGAGCTCGTCGAGATGGAAGTCCGTGAGCTGCTCGACAAGTACGACTTCCCGGGCGACGACACCCCGATCATCAAGGGCTCCGCTCTGAACGCTCTGATCTCCGACTCCACCGATCCGAAGGCCCCCGAGTATGCCTGCATCTGGGAGCTCATGGACGCTGTTGACACCTGGATCAAGACTCCGGACCGTGCTGCTGACAAGCCGTTCCTGATGCCCATCGAGGACGTGTTCACCATCTCCGGTCGTGGCACCGTCGTTACCGGCCGTGTCGAGCGTGGCACCGTCAAGGTTGGCGATAAGGTTGAGATCGTCGGCATCAAGGACACCCAGGAGACCACCGTCACCGGCACCGAGATGTTCCACAAGACCCTCGAGTTCGCCGAGGCTGGCGACAACGTCGGCTGCCTGCTCCGCGGCATCGACAAGAAGGGCGTCGAGCGTGGCCAGGTTCTCGCTGCTCCGAAGTCCATCCACCCCCACACCAAGTTCAAGGGCCAGGTTTACGTCCTGTCCAAGGAAGAGGGCGGCCGTCACACCCCGTTCTTCAACAACTACCGTCCCCAGTTCTACTTCCGTACCACCGACGTGACCGGCGTCATCAACCTCCCCGAGGGTGTTGAGATGTGCATGCCCGGCGATAACGTCGACATGGACGTCGAGCTGATCACCCCGATCGCGATCGAGGTCGGCCTGCGCTTCGCTATCCGTGAAGGCGGCCGTACCGTTGGTTCCGGTGTTGTCATCGCCATCAACGAGTAATTCCAGCTTTCTGAATTCCTCTCCGGCTTTGGCCGGGGAGGAATTTTTTTGCTTTGCGATAAAATTGTTTCACAGCCAAAACTTTAATTACTTTTCTAATGCATTTTTAAAAATTGCGGCCTATATTTCGTGGTGAAAAAAGGCTCCAGGCACCGCACCGATGGGATGCGGGCGCCTGTGTCCGACATTTTACCGGCACCTTTTCCATGTATGCTTGCCTGGAACTTGAAGGAGGCAAAATCCTATGAAAAAAATGCGCAAGGCGTTGAGTCTGATGCTGGCCCTCGTGCTGGCGTTCAGCCTCGCTGCGGTCCCGGCTTTCGCGGCAGACACGGAAGCGGAGAGCAGCACATCCGACACGGCCTATGGCCAGCTGCACAACGGTCTGCTCAGCGAGATCCTGAGCCAGATCGGCATCGCCAACGACGATAACTTTATCCACGGCATCGTCGGCGTGAACATCAAGGATCTGGTCGACCATATCGGCAGCGACAGCAATTTCACCCATGGCATCGTGCGCGTGACGGTCGGCAATCTGTTCAAGAACATCGCCAGCAACAGTAATTACACGCACGGCATCGTGACCGTGGTCGATAACCGCATCAATATTAACTTCGGTCTTGCTTTCCAAAATGCACAGCAGCAGGACGCGAGCGGGGAGACCGCCCGCACGTTCCTGACCGAGCTGCTCACGGATGCCGGCATGACCAAGATCCAGAGCAGCGGCATTGTCAATGCCATCGCGGCCGGCACGCTCAGCGAGGATCAGGCATCCGCCATGGTCGATCAGCTCGCTGCGACCGGAAAGATCAGCTTGACGGATATCACGACCCTGCTCGGCGGCCTGACGGACAGCGGTCTGCTCGACGTCAGCACGGCGGCGCAGCTGTTTCGCGATGCGGCCGTGACCGTTGCGGCGGCGCTTGGCATCCAGCCCCTGCAGGGCAAGGGCAATGTGTCCGCGCTCTCGCACATTCTCGACAGCATCCACATTGTCGACGGGGATAACTTCATTCACGGCATCGTGAGCGTGAACATTAACGACCTCGTTGATCACATCGTCAGCAACAGCAACTTTATCCACGGCATCGTCGGTGTCAAGACCGGCGACCTGTTTGACAATATCGCCAGCGGCTGCAACTATACGCACGGCATCGTGACCGTCAGCGGCAACGTCATCAACATCAACTTCGGCGCAGCCATCACGGACGCCAAGGCGGATGACCTCGACGGCGAAAATGCGCGCACGATCCTGACGAACATCTGCAAGGCCGCCGGCATCCCGGACAGCCAGACGGACGTGATCGTCTCCGGCATCGCACAGACGAATCTGTCAGCAGACGATGCGCAGGCCCTTACCACCCAGCTCGCCAAGACCGGCGCGTTTGATCTCGCCGGCGCGGCGTCCGTGATCTGTGCGCTCGACAGCGACCAGACCATCAGCGACGGCACTGCGGTCGAGCTCATGAAATCCGCTGCCGCCACGCTGGCCGTCAACAAGGATGCGGCCGACACCGTGACGACCTCCCTCACGGATAACGATACGGTTCTCTCGCACATTCTCGACCAGCTCCGTATCGTCAACGGCGATAACTTCATCCACGGCATTGTCGGCGTGGACATCAATGACCTCGTCGATCACATCGCCAGCGACAGCAACTTCATCCACGGTATCGTGAACGTGGATGTGGGCGATCTGTTCAAGGATATTGCCAGCAACAACAACTACATGCACGGCATCATCACCATCACTGGCAACACGGTGAACATCAACTTCGGTCAGGTCATCGGCGACATTGCCGCCGGCGGCGCGAACAGCGAGGCTGCCCAGCAGGCGTTCGCCGAGATCCTGAAAGCCTTCGGCGTGACGCAGACCGGCATCAACGCCATCCTGACGGGCATTGCGGGCAGCATCCTTACGAACGATCAGATCGCGCAGCTGCTGTCCCAACTCATTTCCTCGGCAAATATGAACCTGAAGAATGTCGTGACGATCATCTGCGCGCTCTACAACAGCCGCACCATCACGCTCCAGCAGGCTATGACGCTGCTGGAAAAGTACATCTCCCAGATGGGCAGCAACAGCGGTAATAGCGGCAACAACAGTGGCAATAGCGGCAGCACCGGCAGCGGCAACAACGGCGGCAGCACCGGCACGGAGCCGACGCAGTCGGCCAGCCTGCTGGACACGACCAACCACAACGCCTATGTTTCCGGCCGCAGCGCGACTACTTTTGCGCCGACCGGTACGCTCTCGCGCGCCGAGGCGGCCCAGCTGCTCTACGAGCTCATGACCGAGCAGGCGCACAAGCAGTATGACTGCAGCAACAACGATTTCAGTGACGTTCCGGCCGGCCAGTGGTACACGGTCGCAGTCAGCACACTGGCCAACGTCGGGGCCATTACCGGCTGCGGCGACGGCACCTTCCAGCCGGGAAAGTCGATCAGCCGCGCGGAATTCGTGACCATTCTCACCGGGATCTATGGTGAGAACACATCGAAAGGTATGCCGTTTTCCGACGTGGGCCGCAGCTGGTACTATGATGCAGTCGCCACGGCCTATGCCAACGGCTGGGTCAGCGGCTACACGGACGGCACCTTCCGCCCGGACCAGACCATCACCCGCGCCGAGGCAGTCGTCATCCTCAACAGCGTACTTGGCCGCGGCGGCGACCTGTCATTTGTGCAGGCCAATGCACAGGCAGCGCTGCACTTTACGGATATCACGCCGGGCGCCTGGTATTATGCTGACGTTATCGAGGCCTCGATGGGCCACGCCTATACGGAGTTGGCCGGCATCGAGCGCTGGACGGCGCTCGCCTGACCCTCAATGAAACAGCAAACTCCCGGCACATTCGTGCCGGGAGCTTTTTGCGCCCTTACCGCAGGCCGTGCATGAAGCCGTCCATGGCCGTCGCGTGGATGTCGCCGCCGATGACGCGGTTGCGGTAGACAAACAGCTGTGCGAGCACGGTGTCCGTCGAGCCCTCGTAGTTCGTCACGCGGTAGGTATAGGCCGTGCACGTCTCGCCGGCGTAGGTGGACAGGTCAAAGCCCTGCTGCTTTTGCAGGGCGTTGTAATCGCCGAACACACCGTTGAACACGCGCGGGATCACGATCTCCTGCGTCGTTTCGGTCGCGGGGTCTGCCTCCCAGCCCAGCGCCAGCAGATAGGCGATGCGCCCGTCGGTCGTTGTGACGTTGTAGTGCGCCGAGAGCACGCCGTCATTGCTGCGCCAGATGACGGCCAGCGCCAGCAGCACGGCCAGACCGATGAGCGCGAATACGACGGTCCGTCTTGTCCAGTGAAAGGATTTGAGCTTCATAACCACACCTCGGAACAAGCCTATTCAAATTTGCCGCCGGATATGTTATAATGAATCCAAATGTCCGCAAAGGAGGGGGCGCACGTGATCCGTCTGGACAAATATCTCGCCGATACCGGCGCCGCTTCCCGGCGTGAGGCCAAGGCGTATATCCGCCGCGGCGAGGTCACGGTCGACGGTGTGCCTGCCCGCGTGCCGGAGCAGAAGATCGCGGAGACCGCAGTCGTCTGTCTGCGCGGCCGGCCGCTGCGCTATCAGACACATCACTACTACATGCTCCACAAGCCCGCCGGCGTCCTCACCGCGACGGCCGACCGCAGCCAGCCGACGGTGCTCGATCTGTTCCCGCCGGAGCTGCGGCGCTTTGGGCTCGTGCCTGCGGGGCGGCTCGATAAGGACACGACCGGTCTGCTGCTCGTCACGGACGACGGGGACTATGTCCACCGCGTCATCACGCCGAAAAAGCACGTGCCGAAGGTCTATTTTGCACGCACGGATGGGCAGCCGACGGATGCGGATGCAGAGCGCTTTGCGCAGGGCGTTGTTCTCGGCGACGGAACGCAGTGCCTGCCCGCCCGGCTCGAGCGCCTGCCGGAGCAGGGGGGCTGCCGCGTCACGGTCTATGAGGGGAAATACCACATGGTCAAGCGGATGCTCGCCGGCTGCGGGACGCCGGTTTTGCAGTTGCACCGCCTGTCGATCGGGGCGCTGACGCTCGATCCCGCGCTGTCGCCGGGCGCTTACCGGGAACTGAGCCCGGAAGAGGCAATGCTTGTTTTTTCGCTGCCAACTTCGTGAAAATTTACAAAAGTTCGGGAAATTATCCGACTATCTCACGAAATTTCGAAAATTATTCACAAAAAACGACCATTTTTCTATTGAAAAATGCACATAAATCGGCTATTATGTAAAGTAGGAAATTGGTAGGTGCTGTGGGAGACTGCGGCGGCCGTTCGTAGGAGGAAAAGATATGTCGAGCAGAATTTTTCAGGGCGTGATCGTTCAGATGAAAGACGCCACCACGCGCTGCATCGGTGTCGTGGACGAGCAGGGGTTTGTCATTGCCTGCAGTGAGCTTTCGATGATCGGCTCGCGTCTGGATGACTTTCAGGCCGCAGTGGGCGAAGTGCAGGAGCAGCTGTTTGCAACGGACACGCGCACGTATAAGATCCTGTCTGCCAGCACGGCGCGCTTCGAGTATGCCGTGTTCGTCGAGGGCAATGATCAGACGGCGCGCAGCATCTGCATTCTCGCGGCCGTCGGCATGACAGAGGCCAGCACGAACTTTGAGGAAAAGCACAACAAGGCTGCTTTCGTCAAAAACATCATTTCGGACAACATTCTCCCCGGCGACGTGTATGTGCGCGCCAAGGAGCTGCATTTTACCACTGACGTGCCGCGCGCCGTGCTGCTGGTGCGTCAGGTGAGCGTGACGGATATCGCCGTGCTCGAGCTGATCCAGAACATGTTCCCGGACCGGCAGCATGATTTTGTGCTCAGCGTGAGCGAGTCGGATATCGTCGTCATCAAGGAAATGACGCCGGACGAGACCTCGGAGGATATCTGCGCGTTGGCCGAGAGCATTGAGCGCGCCGTGCAAACCGAGCTGCACGTGCAGACGGTCATCGGCATCGGCACGACGGCCAACCACCTGCGCGAGCTGGCTGACCGCTACAAGGAGGCGCAGGTC
>OKSB01003463.1_pt1 | contig 12503 bp, 7 predicted proteins | sample 1601171 | NCBI WGS metagenome assembly OKSB01 (sample SAMEA3541496, study PRJEB24748) | human gut metagenome | biome: human gut; feature: human-associated habitat; material: faeces | place: China | collected 2012 | reverse complement strand
GCTATGGCGATACACCGGAAGGCATGGTGGAATCTTGTATGGAGTTTCTGCGCATATCTCCGTTGTCCAATGCCAACAATCGTCCTTCTCCTTCCAACTGCACTGTTAGGTTACGGTCGTCCATCTGGACAAAACGTCCGTCTTCATCGCATAATTTGATTTCTATATGCGAAAGGTCCTGCCCGTCAGCCTTCAGTATCGTCTTATCGGCTATAAGTTTAAATGCTGAAGTTTTCTTAGTGGTAACAAGACTATCCCGGCAGACTTCCACTCCATTCTTATAGCCGATAGCTAAAACTTTACCCGGACGATAAGGTTGATTCCAGACAATCGTATTATTCGGATAATCCTTTGTACTCCGTACCCCAAAATCCATAGTTCGTTTGGCATGTGGAGCAATCAGCCGTACGGAGTCACAATTAGTCATTGTACGATATTCCAATACCCGGTCATCCGTATACGGCAAGTTCAGGTTGTCCACCATCAAAGGATACTGCCAATGATCCTTTCCCGGATCTATATTGAGCGAGTTATCAACAATAGCCAATTTCAAAACAGGTTCATCATTCCAGACTGCTCGATGATAGGCAGCAACCGGTTTCTCCACCATACACATATCGAACGGACAACTTGCCCATCCCTTACTGGGCCAACCTACAGATTCCCCCAGATAGTCTACACCCGCCCAGATAAACGAACCTAAGATGAAATCGTTATCTTTCACATAGTTCCATGAATTATATGGTATATAGTCACGTGAAGAGGTCGGATGTGCAGCCGTATAATAAGGATAAACTTCACTTCCCAACATCAACCGCTTAGGATATGTGAGATGGTCTTGCAGCATTCTGGTCTCCTGATAGTTATACCCGACGATATCAAAGACCTCACAGAACTGGTTCAGTGAATTGGGAGCCATAGCTACCATAACCGGACGCGTAGGTTCTAACTGGTGAACAAAGTCCTGCATCATCCTGCCTCGCTTTATCCCTTCATCCGTCTTCAGGAAAGCTTCCCGAGTTTCATTACCTATACTCCAGATTATGATGGAAGGATGATTCCGATCCCTTATTATCATGTCCGCCAGGTCGCGCTGCCACCATTCATCAAACAGCTTACCATAATACAAGCTGCCTGTTTTCCAGGCATCGAATGCCTCATCAATAACTAAAAGTCCAAGTGTATCGCATATTTCAAGGAATTCCGGTGCCGGAGGGTTATGGCTGCAACGCACTGCATTACATCCGAATTCTTTCAGAATGCTGAGACGGCGCTCAAAAGCACGATCAGGTATGGCAGTTCCCAGTCCACCGGCATCCTGATGCAGATTCACGCCTTTAAACTTCATAGGCTGCCCATTCAGTTTAAATCCTTCTGTACTGCTAAATTCAAGGGTACGGATGCCGAACGGAGTTTGATAAGTATCTACCGTCTTTCCCTTCTTTTTTATCATAGTACGCACAAAGTAACGATAAGGATCGTCTACCGACCAACAGTGCGGATTATCCACTACCAGATACTGTTCGACATCCATTGTGTCATTAGCTGGAATGTGTAGGGAAGTCGTAGTTTCCAATTTCTTACCTTTCATCTTAATGGGCTGTCCCTGCTTATTCACCAACAGTTGCAATACTTGTACGCTTTCATCCTGAGCGGTCTTGTTAGTTACACTGGTACGTATCCGTACTTTTGCTTCATCCTTGCTTACTTCCGGGGTAGTGACATAAGTTCCCCAAGTCGTTACGTGTAGCGGTTCAGTCACCTGCAACCAGACATGACGGTAAATACCCGATCCGGTATACCACCGCGAAACATCCGTATGATTCACATGTACTGTTATCAGGTTATCCTCACCATACTTCAGATACGAAGAAATATCATATTCAAAGCTGGTATATCCATAAGCATGAAATCCGACTTTCTCTCCATTTACATATACAGTTGACTGATAATATATACCATCAAAAACAATAGAAACCGCTTTTCCCTTATAAGATAAGGGGATATGAAACTCTTTCTTATACAGCCCCACGCCTCCGGGTTTGAAACCATTTTCCGGTTTTGCTTCCCTATCAAAAGGCAAGTGTACACACCAGTCATGCGGCAACTGGACCGCTTCCCATTTCCATGCGGAAGGTGTAAATCCCGGTTTCATAGCATCCGGTTCGTCCCCCAGATGAAACCACCAGTCAAAATCAAAATTGATACGTTGCCGATTGGCCATAGTGTATGAGCCCGGTAAAAATACAAATACCAAAAGTATTATAATCTCCCTACTGATCATTCTTTGTCTTACCATAAAAGTGTTCTTTAATTATAAAGTTAATAAAGGATGTTCTCATAGGCAAAAATACCCGATTTTACTTTAAATAACAGGAAGTAATCGGGCAGATATCATTGGCAAATAGTTCATCACGGCTAAATAAAGGCAAACCAGCTTCTTCAATTCATGAAATGCCATATTTACCCATGTTAAATGATCAATCTGTCCCTATCGACATACCCTTACCTGCTTTATCTTTGCAATCAGACACTTAATTATAAAAAGTATCATTTACTAATTTAAAATATAACTATTATGAAAAAGCACTGTGCGGTATATCATTTATACCTTGTAAGTTTTGTATGTCTCCTGTTTATTTCCTGTAGCTCTCCAAAGGTATCTTACAATGAGATTAAAGTGGCTGCCCCTTTCCCCATGGAACCAATCAAAGAATGTATCTTCCCTGAAAAAGATTACTCCATTGCGGATTACGGTGCCATCGAAGGAGGGAAACATATTAATACGGAAGCTATCAGTAAAGCCATCGAGGCTTGTAATAAAGCCGGCGGAGGGCGTGTGGTTATTCCTGCCGGTGAATGGCTGACAGGTCCCATACATTTCAAAAGTAATGTAAACCTCCATCTGGAAAAAGATGCAGTAGTCCGCTTCACAGATAATCCGGAAGATTACCTGCCAGCAGTAATGACCTCATGGGAAGGGATGGAATGTTACAACTACTCACCACTCGTCTATGCCTTTGAATGTGAAAACATAGCCATCACCGGAGAAGGAATGCTAAAGCCCCACATGGATTTGTGGAAAGTATGGTTCAAACGTCCTCAACCCCACATGAATGCCTTGAAAGAACTTTATACAATGGCATCTACCGACGTACCGGTAGAACAACGCCAAATGGCTCAGGGAGAAAACCATCTGCGTCCGCACCTTATCCACTTCAACCGTTGCAAGAATATACTGCTCGACAGTTTTATGATTCGTGAAAGCCCCTTCTGGACTATCCACATGTATATGTGTGATGGTGGCATTGCCCGCAACCTGAATGTGAAAGCCCATGGCCACAACAGTGATGGCATCGACTTAGAAATGACCCGCAACTTCCTGATAGAGAATTGTACATTCAATCAAGGAGATGATGCCGTTGTTATAAAAGCCGGAAGAAACCGGGATGCATGGCGCCTGAATACTCCTACCGAGAATATAGTGATACGCAATTGCACTATTCAGGATGGACAAACGTTACTTGGAGTCGGCAGCGAAATATCCGGCGGTATCCGTAATATCTACATGCACGACTGTACTGCCCCTAACTCTGTCCACCGTCTTTTCTTTATAAAGACCAACCATCGCCGGGGCGCCTTTGTAGAAAACCTCTATATGGAAAATATAAAGACGGGAGGCACGCTGAGAGTTTTTGAAATAGATACGGATGTTCTGTATCAATGGAGAGATCTGGTTCCCACCTATGAAGAACGCATCACTCGTATCGAAGGTATTCACATGAATAACATCACTTGCGAATCTGCAAAGATGATTTATGAAATGAGAGGAGATAAAAAACTACCGGTAAAAAACATCGAACTCAAAAACATACATGTAGGTTGCATCGCCGACAGCGTAAACCGGGTAGTAAATATTGAGAATATAATCACAGAAAATATCACCTACAACAGCATAGATACTACCTTACTGAAGGAACTTGACAGATACATTACTAATAAATAATTCTCTCAGAGTTACCCCCTATTAAAAAGGTGTTACCCGTCTCCAGGTAACACCTTTTTAATTATTTTCTATTCCAATACAACTTTATTCTTCCATAAGCTGAAATTCAGCCACATGTCCGGCGCCATCCCAACTGGACTCCAAACGAATCACATTATCTGTTCCAGGTTTAAGTTCAGCAGCAACTTCCACATACTGATACGTATCCCACGAATAGGTAGAAGGCAATCGGAGGCGTTTCTGCACTCCATTCACTATCAGGCTGGGAGTAGCGACTTGCGACTTTCCATTAGCATAACGCAATCTGATAGTTTTCCGCCCTCCATTTTTTCCATCCACATTTTTCCAGATAGCATATCCACCTGCCAACGGAAAGTTCAGATAACCAGCTCCGGTGAAACCGATGCAATTTTTCGCATCAGCTTCCAGTACCACGCCCCCACCAAACTCCATGTGTTCCGCAGGACAAACCACAGATGGCATCGGTTGCGCAGCACGAACCAAACGAACTGTTTGACAAACTCCCGCATCCAACGTAACAATGCGTTTCCGCTTATCTGTCCGGAAATCAACAGCACCTTCGTCCACCCAATTATTATGAGCGTCAAAGTATCCCTTGCTTGCAGATAGGATATTCAGAGAATCCGGCCAGGAGAAGACTCCGCCCTTAGAGGTAGCCAGCACTATCTCACTGCCGCTACGAAGGATGCTAACCGCCTGTGAATTAATATATCCCGGAGTAAAAGAGATACCTTCGACTCCTACGGTAGGCATCAGCGAATCACCTTTCCAGTTATGTACAAAAAGACCGTATCTGCTGGCATTCACCGCTATATCCGTCATGATACTATTCAACATTTTATTAACCAACTTCACATCTTCCAGATAGATACCACGAGGTGCGAAACCGTTTTTCTCATCCTGTACAAAAATTCCCAAGTCGTCCGAACCGCACAGTTCATAGTAATCAAAAGCATTATTACCGGACAAAGCAGCAAGGTGCAACTGAGCTATATTGGGTACACGGGCCCCTATCTCCATAATCATACGAAAATTCTTTTCCACATAAGGCACATTAGTACGTGTACTTTCCGCAAAACTGTCTTCCGTCTGGAAATGGTGGCGGTACGTATCGATACCTACAAAGTCTATATAAGTACCGGACGTTGAACGCATCTGTTCGTTCGCATAAAGTACGGAGTGGAGATCGACATACGTACAGTTCATTCGTGTCCATACTGAGTAAGGAGATTCTTTTACAGCCCGTCCCAGTTCGCTCATATATTCTACAATGGTAGACGACGGGAAGCTGCGTACTTCATTATTTAGTTGTACACCGATCAAGGTATGTCTGGCTCCGTTCTCTGCATCCCAGCGGGCAATATGCTCCATGACTTTTCCTAAAACATAGGCCTCACGGGCACATAGCTTCTTATCATTCAAGTCTAAGGTATAGTCTGAGATATCACGCCGGATCGTAAATTCACTGGTAGTTTCTTTAGAACTACCTGCCGTAGAGAAAGACTGGAAATCACCGGCTTTCGGAGAGTGCATCACATAATCGGGAGTTCGCAATTGGTCGGGCTTCAGCCATTGTACATGTCCACCGCTGTTCTGCCCGAACCAAAGCATTTCTACCCTAAAATTATATTTCTGCCATAATGGACTCAACAAACTCTGTTTTTTCCTTAGTTGGGTTTGTATCATCAAAACGCAGGTTAAACTTGCCATTATATTTCTGTGCCAGTCCCATGTAGAGATCCAGGGTGGTCCAGTCAAATTTGTCTTTAGCCGGTTCCACTTCCACCCAATGAATGGGGATGGAGAGGGTATTGAATCCCAGTGCGGCAGTTTCTTTAATTAATCTTTCGCAGGTGGCTATATCCCAATTCCAACGGTAGCGCAATTTGTCGAAACGCACCTGTACATTGGTCATATAGAAAGGTTTGTCGTCCACTCTCAACACATACTTCTGTGAACCGTTGAGTGAAGTGTCTACATAAGAAATTACTTTCTTCTGAGAGTTTTTTCCCTTGCCTGCAATGGCAGAAGGAAGTAAGAGCGCCATACATAATAAAATAACAGACTTCATACAAACTGTAGTTCTGTTTACGAAAAGGTTCGTTTTCATGATACTTTTACTGATTTTAAATGATGAAAAACTTATTAAATTACAATGCTCCCATACCAAAAGGAGACAGACAAAAGTACGGATTTGACTTCGGAACAAGCAGTGAGATATCGGGAGAAGAGAAGGGTGAAAATGGTCAATATACAATCAAATTGTCCCATATTAATGAAAAAGTTCTCTTCTCTTCATCAGAAAGTTCCTAATAATGCAGAGAAAAGTTTGCGGCATCGAATAAAAAGTTATAAATTGCAGCTTCATTTATATATTCGTAATCTACAAATATAAATTCGTAAATTACATTTTTATATTCGCAAACTATGAATATACTTTTTTATTAACTTTGACAGGTTTTGTATAAAGAGAAAATAAGTTTTGTACGAATAGAGAGCAGGTTTCTTCCCTATACGGAGCAAACAGGAAACATATAACTACTAAATAAATCTATTTATGGCTGAATATGAAATGCAGGAGATGAACCTGCCAAACAAAGACGGGAAGCGCATACTCTATCCCCGCCTTGTACAACACGGACAAGCGAGCACGGACTACATTGCAAAGATACTGTCCGAAAGTTCATTTACCAGAGGTGACATCAAAGGTTTGCTACAGGAACTGGCCGATGAACTGGCTTACCAAATGGGACAAGGGAAATCGGTAAAGTTGGATGGAATAGGAACCTTTGTTCCCTCACTGGCTCTGCGCATAGACAAAGAACGGGAAACCGGAGAAGCAGATAGCACCCGACGAAATGCAAGAAGCATCGTAGTAGGCAGCATCAACTTCAGAGCAGAGAAATCGTTGATTCACAATACCAATTATAACTGTGACCTGGAACGTTCGCAACAGAAATTCCGCCGTTCCTCGCAGAAGTATACACCGGAAGAACGCCTGGAACGGGCAAAGCAATATCTTACCGGACATCCTTATATGACGGTCAGGAATTATGTCCAACTAACAGGGTTGCGGCCCACTACCGCCTCTGTAGAGTTAAGGAAATGGGCAGAGAATCCTGAAAGTGGTATTACAACTTCCGGACGAGGCACACATAAGGTATATATACAAAGGTAAATTCGTCAAACAGCAGGGACAGATTGAGCAAAACACCTGTTTAGGATAGCTGTAACGCGAATTTATTGTATTTTTGTTGCAAAGACAAATTCATAAGCCAAATGATTATGCAACGACATTCATCCCTATTGATTCTGTTGGTTTTGCTGCTTTTTACAACAAGCAGCACGGCGCAGCCTTACATACTACAACACCTAAGTATAGAAGATGGGCTATCGAATAATTATGTCCAAGACATTGCACAAGATAAACGGGGATGTATATGGATTGCAACCGTACTGGGGCTGAACCGATTCGACGGACTTAAGTTCACCACTTACAAAAGTACCAATTCTAAATTAGGGAATGATGCGCTGAATACGCTGCTCTACAATGAAGAAGATGATGAATTATGGGTGGGAAGCAATAACGGACTATACATACTTGATTGTTCAACAGAGCAGTTCAGGCAATGTACTCCACCAGAAGATATCTCAATCAACAATATTTCAGACCTGGCTCCTGCTTCTAACGGCGGAATATGGATTGTCAGTCACACTGGCCAGATAGTACATTATAACAAAGAGGATGAAAAGTACACCTCATTATCAAATCAAATCAAAGGAAAACTGAAACAATCGAGCTGGTGCGCTTTCGATGACGGAGAGGGACATCTGTACATAGGCCATGCACAAGGTGGACTGAGCATCATTAATCTGGAAAATAAAACACTCCGTAACCTCTCCAATATTCCTGAGAATCCCAACAGTCTGCCTGGGAATAGCGTTTATACAATCTATAAAGACCATCTGGAGAATATTTGGGTGGGCACAAACCAAGGGCTCGGACTGCTGAATCCGAAAACGGACGAATTTACCATCTTTAAACACGAGTCCAATAATCCACATTCATTAATAGCTGATCATATATATGACATCAAGGAGATGGAAGACGGCAATTTATGGATAGCCAGTGACATTGGTGGAATCAGCATACTCGACTTGCACAATATTACTTTCAAATCTCCCCAAAACGTACAGTTCTATAACATCACGGCAACGATGGATAAATATGGACTTTCATCAGGAAATATACGAAGCCTGTTGCAAGACAAATTTGGCAATATATGGATAGGCAACTATAGTAGCGGAGTGGACTTTATTAGTCATACCCAACCCATGTTCCATATACTTCCCTATACCACCCAAGGCAAAGAAAAACAGAAAAACAAACCGGTATGGGGACTATTTCAGGACAGTGAAGGAAGAATATGGTTGGGTGGAGAGAATGAGGCAGTCGCATTCAAAAACGAAAAACAACTTGAAAGTTTCGATATCACGGAATATTTGGCCAGACCTTACGGACAAGTATTTTCCTTTGCAGAATATAGTCCCGGCATTTTCCTGCTTGGAATATACGATGACGGCCTGCTGAAACTCGATACTAAAAGCAACCGGATAGAGCGTATTAAGCTCGACATGAGCAACATTGACATTCTTTCATTTTTCAAAGATGATGACGGAACGATATGGGTAGGTGCTGAATATGGTATATACACCTATAAAGGCGGAGTTATAAAAAAGGAAGAAGATATCACCCGGCAATTATCCGATAAATCTATATATGGCATTTTGCGTGATCGGCAGGGAAAGCTATGGATAGGTTCCTATGCTGGAAGAATAACGATATTCGACCGGGACTATAAGGCAGTTACACGGTTGGACCATAACAATGGATTTAAAACCAATGGAATCAATTCTCTCTTTATGGATTCGCAAGGTGGTGTGTGGGCAGCAACCCGTAAAGGTATTGGTTATATAAAGGATACCAGTAAACCGGAAGAGTTTGAACTCTATGGTTACAGCCACGGGCTTGAAGATACTTTCGTACGCAGTATTCAGGAAGATTTGCAAGGAAATATCTGGATCAGTACCAACAATGGCATTTCTTTATGGAACAAGCAAAAACAGCAATTTGAAAACTATGATTACCGGGACGGGATACCGATGGGAAATTTCATAGAAGGTTCAGCCTGCTGCACACCGGACGGTACTCTCTACTTCGCCTCACTGAACGGTGTTTGTTACTTCAATCCGCAAAGCCTGACTACGGACCGCCAAGTAGCCCCTGTACAGATCATGGAATGCAGGCACCTCAATAACCAGATAGAAAGTCGCCGGGCCGAAGCATTGATTCCAATTACAAACGGACACATTGATTTACCGTACGACCAAAATTCTTTCCGGATCACATTTTCCATATCGGACTATTCACAAAGTGGACAGGTAGAGTATGCATATCTGATAGAAGGCTTGGAGAATACATGGACTAATACTTTAGGCGAGAGCCAGATTACATTCCGCAACATTTCTCCCGGAGAATATACCTTTAAGGTAAAAGCGCGTTTGAGAAATCAGGAATGGGACGACAATCATGTGGCAACATTGAAAGTATATATTCATCCGCCATTATGGTTGACGTGGTATGCAAAAATTTTCTATATCCTGCTGGTATTGCTGGGTATCTACAGTTGGTTCCGTTTCTACAAACGCAAGTTGCTATTGGAAAGCTCACTCGAACTGGAGAAGAAGAAGAGCCAGAACGAACAGGAGCTCAATAACGAACGTCTGCGCTTCTATACCAATATCACGCATGAGCTACGCACACCGCTGACATTGATACTCGGTCCGTTGGAGGACCTGATTAATGATCCGAAAATACCGGCTTTCTACGGTAATAAGATTAAAGTCATTCACAGCAGTGCACTACGATTGTTGAACCTTATCAATCAGATACTGGAATTCCGCAAAACAGAAACGCAAAACCGGAAACTGACCGTAGCGAAAGGGAACCTGAGTAGCCTGGTGACAGAAACAGGACTGCGCTATAAAGAACTGAACAGGAATGAGAAAGTGAAGTTCCGCATCAATATTGCAGCAAAAGACGCAAAGATTTATTTCGATACCGATGTCATTTCCACCATATTGAACAATCTGCTGAGTAATGCGATAAAATATACCTCAGAGGGAGAAATCAACCTGATCCTGCGTTCAGCCGATGATGGAGGAAATCAGTATACGGAAATCATCGTAAGCGATACCGGATATGGCATAGATGCTGAGGCACTTCCTCATATCTTCGATCGTTACTATCAGGCAAAGGGGAAACATCAGGCATCCGGTACGGGCATAGGACTTGCTTTAGTAAAGTCGCTTGCCGACCTGCACGAAGGAACACTCCAAGTGGAAAGTGAAATAGGTAAAGGAACTACTTTCACTTTCCGTCTTCTGACTGAAAACACGTACCCGAATGCGCTGCACAGAGAGGAAAAGGAAACGCTCGCACAGGAAGAGACAGAAATTGCGGAAACGGTGGAAGAAGAAAAAGAAGAGGCTGATACCCGCCCTGTAGTACTGGTAGTGGAAGATAATGACGATATACGCGAATATATTGCCACTTCTTTCAGCAGCAACTACCGCATTTTGACAGCAACGAACGGTAAGGAGGGCTTAGAGCAAGCGCAGAAATATATTCCGGACATCATCATCAGCGACATCATGATGCCGGAAATGGACGGCATCGAACTCTGCAAGCTGGTGAAGGAAGATATACGCACCAGCCATATCCCCGTCATCCTGCTCACAGCCAAAGATTCCATCCAGGATAAAGAAGAAGGATACGAAAGTGGTGCAGACTCCTATCTGACCAAACCCTTTAGTGCCAAACTGTTGAACAGCCGCGTACACAACCTGCTGGAATCCCGCAAAAAGCTGGCACTTATAGTAGCCAACCGCACCAAAGAGTTAAAACCGGAACAACAGGAAGAAACCATCAAACTAAATAAGCTGGATGAAGAATTCCTAACTAAATTCACCACCATCGTAGAGGAGAATATAGACATGGAAAAGATGGACATGTCCTTCATGATGGAGAAAATGAACATGAGCCATTCCACACTCTACCGGAAGATCAAGAGCCTGACCGGAATGTCAGGCAATGAACTCATCCGGAAAATCAGACTGAAAAACAGTTTGCGGTTACTGATGGAAGAAGGGCATAATATTTCAGAAGCCGCCTATGCAAGCGGCTTCAATGACCTTGGATATTTCCGCTCCTGCTTCAGGGAGGAATATGGAATGGCACCATCAGAATATATCAAACAAACGATACGTACGAAAGAGTAAATTGTCTTCTTGATATGCTGTATTTTCAATCAACCGGGAATGATAAATCTACTATGGAGAAGAAAAATGAAACGGACATCCTCTCTACTTGAAAGAATGTCCGCTCTCTATAAATACTACCTACTGAAAACTGTGACTTAAAAAACTACCCTTTGTTTATTAATACCAATCTTATGTTAATCTATAACCTATTGTCGATGTTGCAAAGATAGGGTGAAATTTCTATTCAGTAGTAGCACAATTGTTTCATAAAAGGTGATAAATCAGTCAAAATACACTTTTTCCATGCATCAAAGTAGTCTATACCCACTAGTTACAAAAAAACTTCTATATTTAGTTTCTTTCCCTCTGCGTCAATACGCAGTTCTTGTTTTGCAGCATCATACTTCCATGAAACAGAATTCTTCACCTTCTTCACAGATGGCATATTCTTTAAAATAAGAGTATATTTCTGTGATGTGATACTGTGGACTTGCAGTTTGCCTTTCTGTTCATCGTAAGTCACCAAACAATCTTCATACTCAATGCCATCTCCGCATGGTAGATGTAACAGACGGGTAGTGACCCCATTCGGATAAATCATAACAGTTCTACGCCCTGCCATTGAAGCATCTCCCAGTCCGGTTAGTCCATTGGTTACATTCAGTGGCAGAATAGCCCCTGCTTTTACAAACAAGGGAAAGCGCTCTAATGGATATGCTTCCTCAATCAGACTGCCCGGAGCATATTTCTTCCCATCATAGAAATTAATCCATTCTCCTTCGGAAGGAAGATGAAACGATGCATGGTTATCATCTGACGTAATAGCCTTGGTAAACAAATAATCTCCTACCTGATGACTTTCTTCTTCATAAGAAGTATTCTTTATCAAAGAACCACCATGCAAATGTGCATCCACAACGGTTGAAAAAAGATAAGGGATCAGTTCATTGTGTAATACGACACAATAACGATAGATATCTTCCACATCTTTTCCATGCCACCAAGGCAAATGATTGCTGAAAGCACCATTTTCACCACCATTAATCATACAGGCAGTCATACAACCAAATTGTGCATACCTCACAAACTGCTCTTTATTGGAACGCTTCATGAAAAAGCCTGCAACCTCACACCCCGGTGAACCATAACCACG
>OKSB01003457.1_pt1 | contig 12518 bp, 10 predicted proteins | sample 1601171 | NCBI WGS metagenome assembly OKSB01 (sample SAMEA3541496, study PRJEB24748) | human gut metagenome | biome: human gut; feature: human-associated habitat; material: faeces | place: China | collected 2012 | reverse complement strand
TAATATCATCAACGCCTCCTACAAGCTCATGGTACAGACTGCCCCCGATGCGGTGCTCGTTCTGGGCGACACCAACTCGTGTCTGTCGGTCATCAGTGCCAAACGACTACACATCCCGATTTTTCACATGGAGGCCGGCAACCGTTGCAAGGACGAATGTCTGCCCGAAGAAACCAATCGCCGAATCGTGGACATCATCTCCGACGTGAACATATGCTATTCGGAACACGCACGGCGATACCTCGCCGAGAACGGACTCCCCAAGGAGCGCACCTACGTCACAGGTTCGCCCATGGCTGAGGTGTTGCACGACAACCTCGCCGCAATCAAATCAAGCGACATTCACCGGCGACTCGGTCTCGAAAAGGGAAAATACATGCTTCTTTCAGCGCACCGGGAGGAGAACATCGATACGGAAAAGAACTTTCTGAGTCTCTTCAATGCGATTAACACCCTGGCGGCGAAATACGACCTGCCGATTCTCTACTCATGCCATCCGCGAAGTCGAAAACGGATCGAACAGAGCGGTTTCGTGCTGGACAAACGGATCATCCGCCATGAACCGCTCGGTTTCCACGACTACAACTGTCTGCAAATGAACGCAGCAGCCGTTATCTCGGATTCGGGAACACTGCCCGAAGAGAGTTCGTTCTTCACCAGTATAGGACATCCGTTTCCGGCAATCTGCATCCGTACCTCGACCGAACGGCCCGAAGCGCTCGACAAGGGAGGCTTTATCCTGGCCGGTATCGATTCCCGCTCCCTGCTGCAAGCCGTCGAGACCGCGATGGCCATGGATCAAAACGGAGACTTCGGAATCCCCGTCCCTGACTACACCGACCGAAACGTCTCCTCGAAAGTCGTCAAGATTATTCAGTCCTACACCGCGCTGGTAAATAAAATGGTTTGGAGAAAAGAATAACATTGAACATACTGCATCATGAATACGATTTTACGCAATATTCCCTTTTCCCCGCCGGACATGACGACGTCGGAGGTATCGGAGGTATCGGAAGCCCTCCGTTCGGGTTGGATCACGACGGGTCCCCGTACCAAAGCTTTCGAGCGCCAGCTTTCGAATTATTGCCATACCGGAACAACCGTATGCCTGAATTCCGCAACAGCCTGCATGGAGTTGGCCCTTCGGGTGTTGGGCGTGGGGCCGGGCGACGAGGTCATCACTTCGGCCTATACTTATACGGCCACGGCGAGCGTGACGTGCCACGTCGGTGCGAAGGTCGTTCTGGTTGACACGGCTCCCGATTCGTACGAAATGGACTACGACAAACTCTGCGCAGCCATTACCGAACGCACGAAGGTTGTCATGCCGGTGGACTTGGGCGGTGTCGTTTGCGACTACGATCGCATTTATGCGGCCGTGGAGAGCCGTAAACGGTTGTTCCGACCCGCCAATGAGATTCAGAAGGCTTTCGGTCGAGTGATCGTCCTGGCCGATGCCGCCCATGCCTTCGGCGCGCAGCGGCAAGGGCTGATGTGCGGTCAGATCGCCGATTTCACCTCGTTTTCGTTCCATGCCGTGAAAAACCTTACCACGGCCGAAGGCGGCGCCCTGACATGGCGTCCGATCGACGGGATCGACGACGAATGGCTCTACCGTCAATTCCAGTTGCTCTCATTGCACGGTCAGAGCAAGGATGCGCTGGCCAAAACACAGTTGGGCGCATGGGAGTACGACATCGTAGCGCCGAATTTCAAGTGCAACATGACCGATATCATGGCCGGTATCGGACTGGCGCAGTTGAAACGCTATCCGGAGATGTTGTATCGGCGCCGGCAATTGATCGGGCATTACGACGAGGCGTTGAAGGGATACGACGTGCGGCTGCTCAACCACTATGGTCCCGACCACGCATCGAGCGGGCACCTTTATCTCGTGCGATTGGTCGGGAAAGATGTCGACGAACGCAACGACGTGATCGTCCGAATGGCCGAACGGGGTATCGCCTGCAACGTCCACTACAAGCCGCTGCCCATGATGACCGCCTACAAGACCCTCGGTTTCGACATCGCCGATTACCCCAACGCCTACAATCAGTATCGCAACGAAGTGACGCTACCCCTGCACACCCGGCTCTCCGACGACGACGCAGAGTACGTCATCCGTAATTTCTTAGAGATAATCTCATAACGGGAGCAATGTATCGTCATTTTTTTAAACGGCTGATCGACATCGTATCGGCTTTGATTCTATTACCCCTCGTCCTGCTCGTCATATTCATAATGACCTTCATCATTCGGATCGACGACAACGGGCCGGTATTTTACAATGCCAAACGCATGGGCCGGAACGGGAAACCATTCAAGATGTTCAAACTACGTTCAATGAAGGTCAATGCTCCCGATCTAAGGAATGCCGACGGTTCAACCTTCAATTCCGATCATGATCCACGCGTCACCCGCACAGGACGTTTCATGCGCAAAACCAGTATCGACGAAATTCCTCAGATACTCAACGTTCTAAAAGGCGACATGAGTTTTATCGGCCCCCGTCCTGTCTTGGCCAACAAGCCTTACACCGAATACGACGAAATACGGCGTAAGCGGCTGACGGTGCGCCCAGGAATTACGGGATACAGCCAGGCCTTCTTTCGCAATTCCATCACGCAAGATGAGAAGTTCCAATACGACTGCTATTATGTCGATCATCTGACATTCCGACTCGATGTCAAGATTCTATTCGTAACCGTCTATTCCGTTTTGCGGCGCAAAAACATCAACACCGAACACTCCTGACAATTCGACATGAGCAAATTATTGATTATCGGCGCTTCGGTTTTACAACTTCCGGCCATAAAGAGAGCCAAAGAGTTAGGACATTTCGTAGCGGTCGCGGATTACAATCCCGAAGCCGTCGGCATTCCCTATGCAAACCAATATTTCAACGCCAGCACGATTGACGAGGAGGCCATTTGCCGTGTCGCGGAAGATTTTCGGCCGGACGGTATCATGACGCTCGCCACCGACATGCCGATGCGAGCCATCGCAAAAGCTACGACCCGTCTTGGATTGCCAGGCATTTCATACGACACGGCAGTGAAGGCTACCGACAAATTTCAAATGATCGAGGCCTTCCGACAACACGGAGTCGCTTCACCTTGGTACCACCTCATATCCAGTGCCGAAGAGTTACAACGGGTTTCCCAACTACCCTATCCCTGCATCATCAAACCCACGGACAATGCAGGCAGTCGCGGCGTATCGCTCGTACACTCCGCCGAAGAACTCTTCGCAGCCTATGACTACAGTCGCGGACAATCCCGACATGGTAACGTTATCATCGAAGAGTATCTACAAGGGCGGGAAGTCAGCGTCGAGGTCATGGTGGTCGACGGAACGGCACACATCCTCGCCATAACGGATAAGCTGACAACCGGAGCACCTTATTTCGTTGAAATGGGACACAGCCAACCTTCCGACCTACCGTCGGAAATGCAGGCTCGAATCCACGATCTGACTGCACAAGCAATCGATGCCGTGGGAATTCATTGCGGACCGGCACATGTCGAAATGATGATTACCGATCGGGGACCCGTGATGATCGAATTGGGGGCACGCATGGGCGGGGATTGCATCACTACGCATCTCGTACCGCTTTCGACCGGCATCGATATGATACAGGCAACCATAGATGTCTCGCTGGGGTACACTCCCGATCTCAGTCCCCGTTTCACAAAAGGCAGCGCAATCCGCTTCTTCGAAAGCTGCCCCGGCATATTGCAATCAGTCGCCGGAATCGATGAAGCCCGTAAATTACCCGGAATACAAGAAATTTCGATAATCCGAAAAAGCGGAGAGGAAATCGCATCGATTCGCAACAGTACCGACCGCATAGGATTCGTCGTCGCACAAGCCGACACCGCACAGGAAGCCGTACATCGATGCGAAGCGGCCCGCAAATCAATCAGAATAGAATCAAAATGAAAAACAGCAAGGATATGAAGGAATTTTCAGGGAAAAAGCTTTTAATCTTGGGAGGGACAACTCTATCGATTAATATCGTCGAAACGGCAAAGAACATGGGCATCTACACTATCGTCATGGACATGTCCCCCGATTCCCCGACCAAAAAGGTCGCAGACAAAGCATACGATATCAGTACAGCTAATGTCGACGACGTCGTATCGATTGCAAAACAAGAACAAGTCGACGGCATTTTTACTTCATACGAAGACTTCAATACAGGCATTGCCGCAGAAGCATGCGAAAAATTAGGATTGCCTTTTTATGCGAATCTATATCAAATCGACTCCACACGAAATAAACTTCGGTTCAAAACGTTGTGCAGGGAAAACGGAATTAATGTTGTCGAGGAGTTTCATCTGGACCAAACGTTTTCGCCCGACGACCTAGCCCAAATGCAATACCCGGTCATCATCAAACCGGCAGACAGTTACGCCGCTCGGGGAATCTCCATTTGTTACAACGAACGGGAACTACTCGACGCCTATCCACATGCCATCTCATTTTCCCAAACACGACAAGTGATCGTCGAAAAATACATGGATGGGGATTACGTTTCGGTCACCTTTTCCATTCAAAATGGGATAGTTTCACTATCGGCGATGAACGATAAGGCCGTCAATGAAGAACAACAGCATATCGTCCGACTACCTGCCGCCTATATTTTTCCTTCGAAATACATAGATATCTGTTACAAACAACTATTACCGGGTTTACAAAGTTTGGCAAAACAGATCGGACTGCATAGTGGCACTTTCTCGGTAGAGGCAATCGTTACGAACAATCGATTCTACATCTTTGAGATGTCTTTCAGAATCGGGGGCGTAAACGATTGGAAATTCGTCTTAATGGAGAACGGAATCAATCACATGGAGATGTATATCCGTTATGCACTGACCGGCCGATTCGAAGGGGCAGATCTGCCGCACCAGGAGAATCCCAGGTTTCGACATCACTATTGCCTGCTGAACGTTCTTCTCCGTCCGGGACTAATCGCCAAAATCACAGGGGCAGAAGAGATCACCCGCATGCCGTTCGTATTCCGGTATGCGCAAAACTATCAGGAAGGCGACAGTGTGACATGGCCGGGAACTCTGCGACAGATCTTTTCAAAAGTGTTTATCAAGGCCGACTCAAAAGAAGAACTGCTGGCAGACATAACAACCGTGTTGCAAATGCTGAAAGTATATGACGAAGAAGGCAACGACCTCGTCTTGCGAAATACCAATATCGAATCGACAATAGGCTAATTTGCTCCTAAATCCCCTTTGAAAATGAAAATAGCAGTCATCGGAGCAGGCAATGGAGGACAAGCACTTGCCGGCTATCTGGCAAGCATCGGTAACGAAGTAATTGTCAGCGAACTCAATCAAACGATAGTCGATGTACTCAGAACAAAAGGCGGCATCCAACTCGAAGGTAAAATCAACGCATACGGCAAACTCGCCGGAGTGACTTGTGATGCAACTGAAGCAATCAAGGGCGCCGAACTCATCATGGTAGCTACAACGGCAACCGCTCATGCCTCGTTGGCCAAACAATTGAGTAATTCCCTCGAAGAGGGACAAACAATCATCCTCAACCCCGGACGGACGGGCGGAGCCATAGAGTTTCGCAAAGTACTCCTTGACAACGGATTTGATAAACGTATCTATTTGGCGGAAGCGCAGACGCTGGTATATGCCTGCCGCCTGAAAACGCACGGTTCGGTAAATATCATCGGCATTAAAGACAAAGTTTATCTGTCGGGACTCCCTGCGTCGGACACCAAATACATCATTGATAAGATCAGCCCGTTTTTCAATTGCTTCATGCCTTGCAAGAATGTATTGGTCACGAGTCTAGAAAATTACGGAGCAGTATTCCATCCAAGCATAGTGCTCTTCAATGCAGCAGCAATCGAGCGGGGAAGCAATTTTTATTTCTATCGTGAAATGACGCCGTGTATCGCCGATTTTTTAGACCGCCTCGATGCCGAACGGGTAGCCGTAGGCAAAGCTTACGGGATCGAAATGATTCGAGCAAAGGATTGGGTATCATTCGCATACGACAACATCCAGGGCGATACCCTGTGTGAAAGGCTCAAAAGCAATCCGGCATATTACGACATTCTGGCTCCCGGTAAAATCGACTGCCGGCAAATTACGGAAGATATCCCCACAGGAGCTGTTCCCCTACTGGCATTCGGTAAAGCCGCAGGATTGGAAATGCCGCTCTATACATCATTAGTGGGAATCTGTTCTGCTCTTTTGAATACAGATTTCAATAAAACAGGACGATCCCTCGAACGACTCGGACTGAAAAATCGCAACCGCGAAGAAATTTTAGCTGAAATCCAGTAATGACATTACAAGATAACGAAGTTTTCGCCTTCGTCAAGACTTCAATTGATGTGCACACACTCGGCATCAGTTCCATCCTGAACTATGTACGAGAATGCGGGTATGCCGGATTTCTCTCTCCCGACGACATCCAGATGGCCGTTACCGATATCAAGAAACTCAATAATTTCGGTCTATTTCGGAAATGGCTTGTCGACAACGGTGTAACCCGCATAGGGTTCAGTTACCGTTTGGATCCCAAAGACGGTAGAAATTATTTCTGCCAGCTCTACTATGCCCTCAAGGATCACAGGATGTTCGAATACGACGGAGGCCCCATCAGGGGAATCTCATTCGCCGGACTCCCCGATACCTGCGATCTGGTCAAAGCGGAATTAGGCGACGCCGTATTGCTTTTCCCCGGCGATGAAACTCCGGTAGAATCGCTTCGAAAATACGGTGTCCCCAAATCACGCCTACCTCGTAACCTGACAGAAGGAAATCGGTATGACAATATGCGAACGGAGTTCGCTACGACACTGATAGCGAACGAAACGTATAAATACGTATTACCGCAGAATCACTACGGATACCGCGATTGCGGCACAGACCACGACTCCTATATAGGACGTCTGAAATTCTGTCGCGAACATGGTAGTTTGCCAATTATAAGAGCACACATGGGACCGTACAATCCCAACAGAGTGGAGGGGGTCAGGGAATTTTGCGCATGGACAAAAGAGATGGCCGATTCGCATCTGCTGGATGTCCTCTCGATCGGCAGTTCGCAACTTACGCAGTCCAACTTCGGCGAAGACTGGGAAGGTCGACCCAACGGAGGCGGCGTACCTATCAACTCAGAAACGGAATATATGCAAATCGCCGCGATAGCCAAACCCATGCTGGTACGAACTTATGCAGGAACGAAAGATGTTCCAGGATTGGCACAAATGCATGAAAGGTCTCTGAACATCTCGTGGCATGCGCTATCATTCTGGTGGTTTTGCGAAATTGACGGCCGCGGCAAAAACTCGGTGTTGAACAACCTCAAAGAGCATATCGAAACGATCAAATACGTCGCGTCTACCGGAAAACCACTCGAACCTAATGTTCCACACCATTTCGCCTTTCGGGGTGCGGACGACATCACTTATATCGTATCGGCATATCTAGCAGCCAAAACCGCAAAAAAATACGGTATACACCACCTGATTCTACAAAACATGCTCAATACACCGAAATATACCTCCGGCATTCAAGATCTGGCAAAAGGTCGGGCAATGCTGAAACTCATCCGAGAATTGGAGGACAGTTCGTTTTCGGTCAGTTTACAGGCTAGGGCAGGATTGGACTTCTTCGCTCCCGATATCGAAAAAGCAAAGGTACAGCTCGCGGCAGTCACCGCTCTGATGGACGACATCGAACCTAATAATTCAAATAGCCCTGAAATCATACATGTGGTCAGTTATTCGGAAGCCATAAGGTTGGCAACCCCTCCGATCGTAAAAGAGAGCATCAAAATCACACTCGCAGCATTACAGGAATACCGTCGTTTGCGATCCGAAGGCGTCATACCGAACATGGCCTACGACATTGGGACAAGCGAACGTACTGCCGAACTCTACGAAGAGGCAAAAGACTGTGTGCATCTTCTCGAACGGTACTTTCCCGATCTTTACACTCCCGAAGGGCTGTTCACCGTATTCAAAAACGGATTCCTGCCTGTACCCTATCTGATCGAACAACGGCACAAATACCCTGATGCAACACGTTGGAACACGGCATACAAGAAAGGTGGAGTCTATGTAGTGGACGAAGAAGGAAATATCATAGACAGTCGCAAACGTTATCGACAAATCATCGAACAGCTCAATAGATGATTCTCCGCGATCATATACTCCCCGTATCGTACCGAAATTTCTTTCAAGAAAAGAAATATATTTTACATACAACCAGCATTTACGAGCGACAGTGATCGAACAGGAACCGGCAAAGTCGATAACATCTGCACATGCATATAATTCTCCAATCTCCCATGAAGATTCTTTTTCTTCCAGCCTATTTTCATCCTGAAAAGGCCGCGAGTTCCTACTTGAGCGAGAATAGGAATCACGTCTTCGCCGATACGGGATTCGAGATGACGGTCTACACTCCGATCCCTACACGCGGCGTCTCCGCGGAGGTTCGCAATGAATACAAAAGGCGTCGAATCGAAACGTGTTACGACGGGAAAATGACCGTCCGGCGATTCGGTATGATGCGCGAAGGGCACAACCCTGTTCTGCGCGCTTTCCGCTACACACTGTGCTGCGTCAGACAGTTTTCATGGGCGGTTTTCTCCGGCGAAGCACGCAGGTGCGACGTGATGTTCATATCGAGCACGCCGCCCATTCAGGGCGCCATGGCCGCTCTCGTCAAACGGTTTACCCATAAACCCTTCGTCTACAATCTTCAAGACATCTTTCCCGACTCCCTGGTCGGCACAGGATTGACGCACAAAGGTTCGTTGCTATGGAAAATCGGTCGCTGGATCGAAAATTTCACATATCGCCACGCCGACCGGATCATCGTCATTTCCGAGGATTTCAAACGCAACCTGTTGTCCAAAGGCGTTCCGGAGGACAAAATCGAAGTCATCTACAACTGGGTGGACGAAAACGCCGTCGTCCCCGTCGCACGGAAAGACAATCCGCTTTTCGACGAATTCGGTCTCGACCGTTCGAAATTCTATATCGTGTATGCCGGGAATCTGGGGGCGGCCCAAAATATAGACATTATCCTGCAAGCGGCGCAATCCACCCGCGATCTGCCCGACCTGCAATACCTGATCTTCGGTAGTGAAGAACAATCCGAACCATATAAAAAACGTGTCGCCGAGCTAAATTTACAGAATCTGCGAATCCTCCCGATACAACCCTACGAACGAGTTTCGTTCGTATACGGTTTGGGAAACGCCGCCGTCGTATCTTGCAAAAAGGGGTTCGGCGGCATCGCCATGCCCTCCAAAACGTGGAGTATTCTATCCGCCGGTACGGCCGTTCTGGCGAGTTTCGACACAGGAACAGACATGCAACGGATCATCGAAGGCAACGACATCGGTCTTTTCACACAGGCCGAAGACTTGAACGCTTTCACGGCGGCGATCCGAAAGTTATACGACGATCCGCAACGCTGCGCTTCAATGGGGAAACGGGGACGGGATTATATCTTGACACATTTGACGCGCGAAATCGGTACATCTCGGTTCGTAAAGGTCCTAAACTATTTTGCCAAGTAACATGATCGACGACAAGATCGCCCAACCGCTTCTCCACCTCGTCTGCTGGGGACTTCATCCGCAGTCACTTCCGACATCCCTGCCCGACAGCATTGGCAACGGTAACGGATTTTGGCCTGCGGTCTATACTTGTGCAGGAGTACAAGGAGTTCTAGCCATAGCATGGGACGGTCTGCGACGAGTTACTGAAAGCGGGCTTCTCCCTTCCGATCGGCAACCGGATCGCGAACTTCTGCTCCGGTGGGCCTATAACGTGGAGCAGATCGAGAAACGAAATTTCCGCCAGAAGCGGGTTCTCGCCGATTTGGCAGGCTTCTACGCAGCACACGGCATCGATCTGATGCTACTCAAAGGGTACGGTATGAGTCTGAATTACCCGATACCCAACCACCGACCGTGTGGCGATCTGGATATCTGGCTTTACGGAAGACAAAAGGAAGCAGACGCCTTGCTTCACAAGGAACGGGACATTGCCATCGACAAGGATAAACACCACCACACGGTTTTTCGTCTGGACGGCGTAATGGTAGAAAACCATTACGATTTTCTAAATGTCCATTCCCATCGCTCTAATAAGGAAATCGACCGTCTGCTGAAATGCCTCGCCAAGTCAGGAACCGATACAACCATCCGCATCGGCAACGTGCCGATCCGCATTCCCCATGCGGATTTCAATGCACTGTTTCTGCTCCGGCACGCGGCCGTCCACTTTGCAGCGATCGAAATCAGGCTGCGTCATGTAACGGATTGGGCGATGTTCGTCGAACGGTACCACGACCAGATAGACTGGATAGCATTGGAGCGTGTAGCCGAATCGCAAAATATGACGAAGTTCCTGTACTGCCTGAATGCCCTTTCCATCGACTTTCTGGGGTTAGATCCTGTCAAAATTCCACCGTTCGAACGCGACGGATCGTTGGAAAGACGGGTTCTGAACGATATCCTCGGACCAGAATTCTCGGTACGGGCACCGAAGGGCGGCGGACTCGTCCGCTCTCTGTACTTCAAGACGCGCCGTTGGTGGGCAAACCGATGGAAACACCGTATCGTTTACAGGGAAAGCCTGCCGCAAACCTTCATCCGCCAGTTTTGGAGCCACCTGCGCAAGCCCCGATCCCTGAAATAACGATTCCATCCAAACGTTGAAGGCCTTATGTATTCGCTGATACATAAGGCCTTCAACTTCTTTTTCAATCCACCTTCCAATAAACCACAGGGACGAACGAACGGATTCGCAGAGTACACTCACAATCATTATATACTAATAATTCATATCATCAGTCAGTTTTCGAATCACTGATAAGCAGGGACCTTTTTGCATTTCTATCCTAAAAATACAATAACTAACGTGTTTGCTTCTATTTCAATTATTGTAGACTGTTTTACACGCATAAAGACAGTCGCATTACTGAAATGAGCAGGGCTAACACAACCACTTATTCTTCCACCCGCTCTTTTTACAGTCGCCTGATCGGTTCTAGCACTTCCTTAAAGAGAACTTTTTCAGTTTACACGTACAGGTCATAAATGTGTCTATCTCCAAGGCGGCACATTCCACGAAAGACAAGTACTGAACACCTTGACGACCTGATTAAAGTTGTTACCCACTCGTAAAACCGGGCGAAGGGGAGAAACCGCGGACAAGCAACTTTCGGACGGCAACGACCGTAATCCGACAGAACACTTCTCCGAACATGCCGTGCAGCCTCGTTCGACAGACAGGGGCACCGTTTATGCAGGTGGTATGTCGCAACCGTTCCGCGAGTATCGCTGCCGAACAAATTGCGGCCATATCGTTTCGAGTGTCCCTAACTCCGCATCGCGCAGGCACCGTATGGACGGAGAGCGGCATATCCGAATCGGCGACAAGTCCGAATGCAGCGAGAGCGGACGGCACCGCGACGCGGGAAAAACGAACGTTTTCGACAACTTCCTTTCCCACACACCGCCTATCTTCGCGAAACGGATTTTCAATTTCAGACCATTAAAATCGACGACAATGGAAAAGAGAGGGAAACGAAACACGATTTCGATAGAGGAGTTCGACAGGAAACTTCAAAAACTGATTCGCGAAGTACAATCGGAAGGACGGCACGGCACGGCGAACAACTACCGTCATACCCGTTCCAGTTTCTTCCGTTTCATACAGGAGCCGAACACGGAATTCAGCTTGGATGCTCCGACCGTGGAGCGCTACGAGCAGTGGTTGCGAAGTCGCGGCGTATCACGCAACAGTTCATCATTTTACATGCGCAATCTGCGCGCCATGTGCAACCTGCTTTTCAAACGGGGCGCGATCGCCGACGCCGAACTTTTCGCCGATGTCTATACCGGCATCGCAAAGACCCGCAAACGAGCCGTTTCGGAACAGACGCTCGCCCGCATCAAACAGGCCGATCTGACGGAATTTCCGCAATTGGCCCGATGCCGCGATCTGTTTCTGTTCTGCTTCTACTGCCGGGGCATGGCTTTCGTCGACCTGGCCTATCTGAGACAGGAGAATATCGACGGCCACTACATCCGTTACACACGCCGCAAAACGGGTCAGAATCTCGAAATCCACATCGAGCCCTGCATGAAGGAGATCATGCTGCGCCATGCCGGAAGCGGCGGATACCTCTTCCCGATACTGACTTCCGACAATCCCCGAAAGGCTTACGAACAGTATCGTTCGGCAATCTGCACATTCAACCGTTCACTGAAAATCCTGTCGCAGCGGTTGGATATTCCTGCCCTCTCCTCCTACATGAGCCGGCATACGTGGGCCACAATCGCCCGTTACCGGCAAATCCCGTTGGCGATTATCAGCGAAGGGATGGGGCACAACTCGGAAAATACGACACGCATCTACCTCTCGTCGTTCAACCAGCAAGTTCTCGACGAGGCGAATAAAAACGTGATAACGATCTGATCGATCGTCTACTTCTAATTAAGAAATA
>OKSB01003453.1_pt1 | contig 12534 bp, 10 predicted proteins | sample 1601171 | NCBI WGS metagenome assembly OKSB01 (sample SAMEA3541496, study PRJEB24748) | human gut metagenome | biome: human gut; feature: human-associated habitat; material: faeces | place: China | collected 2012 | reverse complement strand
CTTGCGATAATTTCGCGGTGCGGATTTTCACGGAAAATCCGCACAGAGCGTTGAGGTATTTTCAATATCAACACGCTCTAAAACTTCATTTTAGCAGCTTTCAGCTTGTTCACGATGTCACGCCTCACCTGTGGGTTCGGCGTGAAGCTCGCATAGCAAAAAGCGCGGTTTTTGCTGTGGTTACGCCGCTTCGCGGCAGGAGGCACGGCCCCGGAACCGGACTCCGCAGATCCGCGCCCAAACATGGAGGTTATTTTGGACGGAGGCTCCGACGGTCATAGTACCATCTGGTCGCGCCTGGGCAGATTTTTCGGGCACGACGACGAAGAATCCCTGGAAAAAGCCATTCTTGAAGCCAGAGCCGACGGCGAGGTGGAACCGGACGAGGAGTCCATGCTGCTGGGCATCCTGCGCTTCAACGATCTTCAGGTGCAGGACACCATGATCCCCCGCACCGATATCGACTGCGTGCCCGACGACATGCCCCTGCCCGAAGTGGCCCGCGTCATCGTGGATTCCGGACATTCCCGCATTCCCGTGTACAAAGACACCCGCGACAACATGGTGGGCATTCTGCACGCCAAGGATCTCCTGCGTTGCCTCATCGAACCGGCCGGAAAGCATCCCCCGGTGGCCCAGGTCATGCGCGAGCCCTTTTTCGTGCCGGAAACCAAGCCCATCCGCGCGCTTCTGCAGGAATTCCGCGCCCGCAAGCAGCATATCGCCATCGCCCTGGACGAATACGGCGGCACCTCCGGCCTGATCACCATTGAGGATGTGCTGGAGGAAATCGTGGGCGACATTGAGGATGAGCACGACACCCCCCGCCAGGAGGACATCCGCCCCCTGGGCGACAATGTCTATGAGCTCACGGGCCGCGCCCTGCTGGAGGATCTGGAGGAACTGGGCGTTGACCTGGTTTCCGACGAGGTGGACACCATCGGCGGCTATCTGAGCATGGAGGCCGGCCATGTGCCCGGCCCCGGCGAGGTTTTCAACCTGCACGGCTGGGCCTTTACGGTGCTGGACGCCGACAAGAAGCTGATCCGTCGCCTGCGCATGGAACCCGCCGACAAGGCGGCGCAGGCTTTGGACGAAGCCGGGGACAATGCCGGAGCATGAACACGGCGCGCGCGGGCGGACAGCCGCCGTTCCGAAGCCTGCGTCCGGACCTGCTCCTGGGCCTGGCAGGCGCTCTGGCGCTCTGGCTGGGCTTTCCCAATGATTTTCTGAACCTGCCGCCCTTGGTCCTGCTCTGGCCCGTGGCCCTGGCCCTGTTGGGCCTGCGCGCGCCCGGCCGCATGGCCGCGTTGCGCCGGGGCTGGCTGGTCAGCCTGGCGGGCGGCACGGCGGCACTGTACTGGCTGGCCCTGCCCGTGCACAATGTGGGCGGCCTGCCCTGGCCTTTGGCTGTGCCCTGCGCCCTGTTCATCGCGGCCTGCCTTGCCAGCGCGGGCGGCCTGTTCTCCCTGGCCGCGCAAATTCTGCGCGCCCGGCCGCCGATGCTGCTGGCCCTGGCGCTGGCCCTGCTCTGGTATCTGCTGGAAGCTGTCTACGCCCTGGCGCTGGGCTTTCCCTGGCTGCCCCTGGCCGGAGCTCTGGCGGTCTGGCCCGTGCTGGTCCAGGCCGCTGATGTCGTGGGCGCGTACGGCCTGGGCGGACTCTGGCTATTGGCCGCCCTGCTCTGCCTGCTCAGCCTGCCCCTGATCCCCCAAGCAGCCGCGCCACGGGCTTTTTGTCCGCGCCGACCGGCAACGAGCTTGGCAACGGGACTGGCTCTGGCCGTGCTGCTGCTCGCTTACGGGGCCTGGAGGCTGGACGCTCATCCGTTCCGGGCCGAGCCCTCCGGTCCGGAAAGCATGGCCGTGCTTTTTGTGGAAGGCAATGTGGACCAGAACCGGAAATGGCTGCCCGCCTTCCAGCGGCAGACCGTGGACCTTTATCTGGCGCTGACCCGCGCGGGCCTGGCCGCGCGGCCCGCTGCGGACCGGGATGCAAAGCCGCTCATCATCTGGCCGGAAACCGCTTTGCCCTTCTTTTTTGAAACCAAGCCCGCCCTGGCCGCCCTGGTACGCGATATGGCCCTGGAGGCCCGCGGCCCTCTGCTTTTCGGCGCGCCCGGCGTGGAGCGGCGGCCGGGCCGGGCGGAACCCGCCATTTTTAACCGGGCCTTCCTGCTGGGCCCGGACGGCGCGACCATCGGGCATTATGACAAGGAACATCTGGTGCCCTTCGGCGAGTATCTGCCGAGCTGGCTGAACTGGGGTTTTCTCGAAGCCCTGCTCCAAGGGGTGGGCGTCTATGAGACGGGCACAGCCGTGGCGCCCCTGCGCTACGAAAATCTTGCTCTGGGCATGCTCATCTGCTATGAAGGCATATTCCCTTGGCTTGCCCAGGCCCGCGTGGCGGACGGGGCCAATATTCTGGTGGACATCAGCAACGACGGCTGGTTCGAGGACACTCCGGCATCGCGGCAGCATCTCTATCTGACTGTGTTGCGTGCCCTGGAACAAAACCGTTGGATTCTGCGCGGCACCAATACCGGCATTTCCGTGGTGGTGGACCCGCGCGGACGCCTGACCGCGCGCGGCGGCCAGTTTCGGGCCGAGAGCCTTTGGGCCCGCGCCGGACTGAGCACAGCGCCCAGCCTCTACCACCGTCTCGCGCCCTGGCTGCTTCCCGTAGCGGCCCTGCTCTGTCTGGTCCTGCTGGTCCTCGGTCCACGCGGCGCCAGAACTTCAGACTGATGCCCCGCTTCACGGGGCACGCGCCGTCCCCACGGCCGGTCTTCAGCCCGCTCCCGCTGTCCGGAGCCGCTGACAACGCCGATAATCCCGGTGCCGTGAACGCGTAAGCGTCACACGACACCGGATAAAACGGAATCTTCACCCTCAACCCCACAGAATCGACCATGCTGCATCTCAGTGATTTGCGCGCCGCCTGTCAGCCCCTGTCCCAGCGTTTTGACAACCTTTGGGGGCGTCTTTGACGTCGCGTCCAGCGAACAACGCCTGCGCGACATCGAAACGGAACTCTCCCGTCCCGGCGCTTGGGACAAGCCCGAGGCCCTCACACCGGTTTTACAGGAAAAAAGACGCCTGGAAGACGAGGTGGGCCGCCTGACCCGCCTCAAGACCTGCCGGGACGACATGGAGGAATGGCTGGTTCTGGCCTCGGAAAACGAGGATCAGGAAGCCCTGGAATCCCTGGAGCAGCAGCAGAAGGAACTGGCCGCCCTGCTGGACGAGACCGAGCTGGTCATGTTGCTCTCGGCCGAGGAAGACGGCCAGGACGCCATTCTGGAAATCCACCCCGGCGCGGGCGGCACGGAATCCCAGGACTGGGCCGAAATGCTGCTGCGTTTGTACACCCGCTGGGCCGCGCGCCGCAAATACGCGGTGGAGGAAATGGACTTTCTGCCCGGCGACGAGGCGGGCATCAAAAGCGTGACCCTGCGCATCTCCGGGCCGCACGCCTTCGGCTTTCTCAAGAGCGAACGCGGCATCCACCGTCTGATCCGCATCTCACCCTTTGACGCCTCGGGCCGCCGCCACACCTCCTTCGCCTCGGTGGACGTGATCCCGGACGCGGGCAACGACATTCAGCTGGATATCAAGGAATCGGATCTGCGTTTCGACATCTTCCGTTCCAGCGGGCCGGGCGGCCAGAGCGTGAACACGACCAGCTCCGCGGTGCGCGTCACCCACCTGCCCACGGGCATTTCCGCCCAGTGCCAGAACGAAAAATCGCAGCACCACAACAAGGAGACGGCCCTGCGCGTCCTGCGGGCCCGCCTCTACAACCTGGAATTGCAGAAACGCGAGGCCGAGCGCCAGGCGGAATACGCAGGCAAGGACGCCATTGCTTTCGGCAGCCAGATCCGCACTTACACCCTCCAGCCCTACCGCTTGGTCAAGGACCACCGCACGGGCTCGGAATCCGGCGACGTGGACGCGGTTCTTGACGGTCAGATCGACCAGTTCCAACACGATTACCTTTTGTACCGCCATGAGCAACAACGCTGAATTTGACGCCCTGGCCCGCGAACTGCGCGCCCTGCGGGAAGAAGGCTGCGGCGACGCCGTGCCCCGGACCCGCGAGGCCATGCTGGTGGTCCGGCTGGTGCGCGGCCTTTCCCGGCAACGCTGGCAGGAATTCTGCCGCGCCTTTCCTTTGAGCCAGTGGTGTGCCCTGCCCGTGCCCGGCGCGTCTCCGGAAGGGCGGATCGCGGATCTGCGCTCCGACGTCCAGCCGCCCATGCCGCCGGACATGCCGCCGGATGCCCTGATCGGCGCGCTGAGCGCCGAACTGTTCGCGGCCCAACTGAGCCGCGAACTGCTGCGTCTGGCGCGCAACGGCGGCGGTCTCAGCCTGATCCTCGCGGCCCTGTCCGAACGGCGGAGGCTGTGCGTGGCCTTGGGCGACGGCACGGTGAAACGCCTGGAGCGGCTGCTGGCCGAAACCCTGCGCGACAATCTGGACGCCTGCGACAGCCTGGGCGACATTGCTCCCGGGCGCTATGCCCTGCTTTTGCCGGGCATGGGCCAGCTCAAGGCCCGGCGCTTGGCCGAACGCCTGCAACACGCCTTTGAGGAGCAGGCCCGGCCGCTCTTCCCCACAGGCGGCATCTCGGCCGGAACCGGGGCCAGCTGCGCCCTGGGCATCGTCTGCGTCAGCCAGGGCGCGGAGGGCCGCGCCCTCGACCTGCTCAGCAAGGCCGACACGGCCCTGAACACGGCCATTCAGCAGGAAAACGGGCATATCCACCAGGAAGCGCCCACTCCTCTGGGCGAACGGACCACCCTGGTCCATTCCAGTGAAAAACGCTTTCTCTTTTTCGGCGGAGAATAATTTATGAACAGCACCTTGAGCGTTGCCGTGCTCAGCGGCAAAGGCGGGGTCGGCAAGACCAACCTGTCCCTCAATCTGGCCTGCGCGCTCTACCAGGCGGGCTTCAAGAACCTGCTCATGGACTGCGACATGGGCCTTGCCAATCTGGACGTGCTGCTGGGCATCACCCCGGAAGGCAACCTCCAGGACGCGCTGCTGGGCGACGCGCGGTTAAGCGATGTGCTCTATCCCCTGGAGCCCAAGGGCTTCGACGTGCTGCCCGCGGCCTCGGGCGTGCCCGAGCTCAACGACATGCGCCCTGATCTGCGCGACATGCTGCTGGAGCGCCTGGAGCCGGTGCTCGGCAAGTACGATTACATCTTCATGGATCTGGGCGCGGGCATTTCCGAAACAGTGCAGACCTTCGCGGCCATGGCCGCCATGCGCATCGTCATCATCACGCCCGAACCCACATCTCTCACGGACAGCTATGCGCTGATCAAGGTGCTCAACAGCCGCTTCGGCATGCGCGACTTCATGGTGCTGGTCAATCAGGCTGAATCGCCCAAGGAAGCCCAGGGCGCCTTTGAAAAGCTGAACGGGGCCTGCCGCCACTTCCTGCATCTGGAACCCGTGCTGCTGGGCCACGTGCGTATGGACAAAAAGCTGCCCGAGGCCGTCTGCCGTCAGCAGGCCCTGCTGCGTTACGCGCCGGGCAGCCCGGCGGCCCAGGATATCCAGGCCCTGGCGGGCCGCCTGCAACGCGTGCGCCTGAACATGGCCGACTGGCTGGCCCCGCGCGACGTCTTGCAGGCCCCGCATACAGCATTTTGAGTTTGGAAGGTTGCACATTCAAACTCCACGCCGCCCGCGTGATGGGGAAGAATACGGCTTATCGCTGCTGTCGATGCCCGCAAGCCCTTTGTGGGCTAACAGGCACGGCTGCACCGCCTCCGGTCGCTTCCTTGCATTTGGGAGCGGGTACCCGCTCACGCGGCCACCAGAGTAATTCACTCATTTCAAACGTGAATTGCTCTAAGTAAGCGGTTTACCTTACTGCATAAAAGGTATAGGTATAATGAAGCTGGCTGAGTTCCCGCGTTGTCGCCCTTCCCCCACGGGATAATAGTATAACGTGTCAACGGAGGCGTGATGAATAAAAGCGAACTGATCAAGGCTTTGGCCGAAGAGACCAATATTCCCTTTGATGATGCGTCACTGGTTGTGAACACATTCATCGACGCCATGAAAAAATCGCTGATCGCCGGGGAACGGATAGAAATCCGCGGGTTCGGCAGCTTCAAAATCAAGGAATACGGTGGCTACGCCGGGCGCAACCCCAAAACCGGGGAAAGCGTCTCGGTGATTCCTAAACGCCTGCCCTTCTTCCGCGCCGGCAAGGAACTTAAGGAATTCATCAATCAGTAGCAGCCGCGCCCGAGGTTGTGTCGGCCGTAGCCGGCTTCGCCGCCGCCATCCGAACCGCATTCGCGCGACGGCAAAGCCGTTGTTTCGCGGAACGGTACGCGTTTCCAACGCCGCGTGACGTCGGAATGATCCGGGCCATGCCTTCCGCCGCCCGTTTACAGAGCCCCGGAGTATTCCGCCACGACGCCGCGGGCGCAGACATAAGGAGTCGGACATGCTTTTTTCCGGTGCGATGACAGCGCTTGTCACCCCGTTCAAGAATAATACCGTGGATGAAGAGACCTACCGGGCCTTTATCGAACGCCAGATCACCGAAGGCATCCACGGTCTGGTGCCTTGCGGCACCACCGGCGAATCCGCCACGCTGTCCCACGAGGAACACGAGCGGGTCATTGAAATCTGTATCGATCAGGCCAAAGGCCGGGTGCCGGTGCTGGCCGGGGCCGGTTCCAACAATACCAGCGAAGCCATCCGCCTGGCCCTCTTTGCCAAAAAGGCCGGGGCCGACGGCGCGTTGCTGATCACCCCCTATTACAACAAGCCCACCCAGGAAGGCCTGTATCTGCATTTCAAGGCCATTGCCGAGACAGTGGATCTGCCCCTGGTGCTCTACAACGTGCCGGGCCGCACGGGCTGCAATATGCTGCCGCCAGTGTTGAGCCGCCTGGCCCGCGACTTTTCCAACATCGTGGGCGTCAAGGAAGCCACCGGCGATATGGTGCAGGGCAGCGAAACACTGGAAGCCTGCCCGGAGAGCTTCAGCGTGCTGTCCGGCGACGATCTCACCGCCCTGCCCCTGATGGCCTTGGGCGGCAGGGGTGTGATTTCCGTCACCTCCAACCTGGTGCCGGGCCGCGTGGCCGCCATGTGCAACGCCTTTGCCAAAGGCGATCCGGCCGGGGCCGCCCGCCTTCACCATGAGCTCTTCCCCCTGCATCAGGCCATGTTCATGGAAAGCAATCCCATTCCGGCCAAGACGGCCTTGGCCCTCATGGGCCGGATGGAAAGCGAAATGCGCCTGCCGCTCTGCCCCATGAGCGAATCCGGCAAGGCCAGGCTCATTGAGGTGCTGCGTCGGCAGGGCCTGCTGTAAAAAACGTTTCCGGCGGATATAAAAAGGAGCGCGTCCATTTCGGTGGATGCGCTCCTTTTTATATCCGTTCAATGCCATGACGGCCCCGCGCCGGGGCTGGCCAGCATTAGAGCTGTTTGCGCTTGAAATTATCGCTTAACGGCGAAGTAAATTCGCCTTGCGATAATTTCGCTGTGCGGATTTTCACGGAAAATCCGCACAGCGCGTTGAGATATTTTCAATATCAAAACGCTCTAGGCACTGCTTTTCCCCCACGCACAAAGTCGCCTCCGCTACGCACGGACCGCCCCGGCCCTTGCCTCCGACGCCGCTTGGCGCTATTGCATCCCAACGCCGCCGGGCGGCGTTTTTTTCAGCACGGGGAATGCCATGCTTGTTTTCGCGGCCATGCTTCTGCTGGGAGCGGTGATCGGCTTTGTGGGCGCGGGCGGCGCGGGGGTCATGATCACCCTGCTCACCGTGGGTTTTGACGTGCCCATCCATACGGCCCTGGGCACGTCCCTGGCGGCCATGGCCTTTACCACGCTTTCCGGCTCGTACAGCCATTTCCGCGAAGGCAACGTGCTGCGCCGCCTGGGTCTGGCCATGGGCCTGTTCGGGGCCGTGGGCGCGTTCTGCGGCGCACTGATTTCCTCCTCCCTCGACACGGCCGTCCTCACCCCGCTCACCGCCGCGGCCCTGCTGCTGTCGGCCCTGCTGATCTATCTGCGCATTTTCCACCCCCACAGCCCGCTCTTCCGCCAGCGCTTCCTGACGCCCAGGGGCGGCAGATTCTGGCTGCTGGCGGGTCTGACCGGCCTGATCAACGGGCTCATCTCCGGAGCCTGCGGCGTGGGCGCGGCCTCTTTCATCCAGCTCAGCCTGCTGCTGGTCTTCAACGCGCCTCTCTATCAGACCGTGGGCACCACCATGCTGGTCATCCTGCCCATCGCGGTGCTGGGCGGCGTAGGCTTTCTCAGTGCCGGGCATCTGGAACCGCTGCTTTTCGTCCAGGTGCTGCTGGGCCAGACGATCGGCGCGTTTTTCGGGGCCAAGCTCACCCGCCTGGCCCCGCAGATACTGCTCAAGATCGCCATGGTGGCTCTGCCCGCCTTCGGCGGCTTCATTTTATTCCTTGCCCGCTAGGAGCCGTGAGTTCCAGGCCGCGCCGACGGCGAATCAGCCCCCTTGCATAACTTCCGCCGCGCTTTTTTAAATTTCATACCTCTGGCGACAACCCTGAAAGATGCTTATCTATAAAAGAATATATTTCTTTCAGGGGTACATAATGCAAATAGCGGACATAGAAATCAAAGGCATAAGCTGGCCTGTTTTTCTGGGAATCAGCGTGGTAGTCGTGGCGGCCATGTACCTGGACGCCCTGCCCAAAGGCATGGTGGGCGGCTTCGCCGTGGTCATGGTGCTGGGCTTTCTGCTGGAATACATCGGCGACCGCCTGCCGCTGATCAAGGATTATCTGGGCGGCGGGCCCCTTATTGTCATTTTCGGCAGCGCCCTGCTGGTATACAGCGGCGTCATGCCGGCCTCGACCAAGGCCGTCATCGACACCTTCATGCAGGCCGACGACTTCCTGACCTTTTACATCTGCGCCCTGATCTGCGGCAGCATTCTGGGCATCGAGGCCCGCCTGCTGGTCAAGGCCGGGGCGCGCTACGTGGTCCCCCTGACGGCCGCCGTGGTCTGCGCGGCCCTCCTGGCCGCCCTGGTGGGTCTGCTGGCCGGTACGGGCTGGCGCGAAGGCATCAGTTACGTCTCCTTCCCGATCATGGGCGGCGGCATGGGGGCCGGGGCCATTCCCATGGCTGAAATCCTGCACCAGAGCAACCCGGACACGGCGCTCAAGGACATCCTCTCCATGCTGATTCCGCCGGTGGCCCTGGGCAATGTGGTCGCCATCATTTCCGGCGGCCTGCTCGACAAGCTGGGCAAGGCATTCCCGCGCCTGTCCGGCGAAGGCCAGCTGCTCAAGGGCGAGGCTCCGGCGGCGGAAGACGAGACAAGCCTGCCGGTCACCTACACGGCCCTAGGCATCGGTCTGCTGGTTTCCTGCACCTTCATGCTGTTCGGACGCCTGGCCGCCATGGTCATTCCCGGCATCCACTACTACGCCCTGATGATCCTCAGCGTGGCCGTGTTCAAAATCTTCCACGTGCTGCCCAGATCCGTGGAGCAGTCCTGCACGGTCTGGTTCAGGTTCGTGGCCAAGTACATGACCGCCCCGCTGCTGGTGGGCATCGGCGTGACCTACACGGACCTCTCCCTGGTCATCGACACCTTTTCCATCGTCAACACCCTCCAGGTCATCGCGGTGGTGCTGGGCGCGGTGCTCGGCGCGGGCCTGGGCGGCGTGCTGGTGGGCTTCCATTTCATCGAATCCGCCATTTCCGCCGGTCTGTGCATGGCCAATATGGGCGGCACCGGCGACGTGGCCGTGCTTTCGGCGTCACGGCGCATGGTGCTGATGCCCTTTGCCCAGATTTCCTCCCGCCTGGGCGGCGCGATCATCCTGGTGCTGGTGGGCCTGGTGGTGCCGCTGCTCATGCGGTAAAGGCGCGCATCCAGCGACATTGCTTTGCGGTCCCGGCGGCTTCGGCCGCCGGCGGCCCTATTTCTCCCTGCCGTAAAGCTGCGAGACCGCGTCCAGGCCCCAGGCCCGGATGCGCGCATACAGGGTCGAACGCTTCATGCCGAGGATGCGCAGGGCCCCGGCCTCGCCGTCCACGCGGCCTCTGGCAAGACGCAGCACATGGCGGATGTAGCGGCGCTGCAATTCTTCCAGGCTCGGCAAATCTTCCCATTCCAGACCGGAAAGCGTCCCGGGCGGAGCTGCCTTTTCCGCCGGAAGCGGCGGCGGTTCCGTGGGGCGCAACAGATGCAGAGGGCCGCCGGAGTGGAGGATGACCGCCCGCTCCACCACGTTCTTCAGTTCCCGCACATTACCGGGCCAGGCATAGGCGCGCAGGCGTTCCGCCTCTTCCTTTTCCAGGGGAGGCACGGGGCGCTGGTAACGGCGGCTGAACATCTCCACGAAGCGCCGCGCCAGCAGGGGAATGTCGGCGGGACGCTCGCGCAGGGGCGGCAGGGTGAGGGGCACCACGGAAATACGATAGTAGAGATCTTCCCGGAAGCGCCCTTGAGCCACCATGCTTTTGAGGTCCCGGTTGGTGGCCGCCACCAGCCGGAAATCAGAACGGATCTCGCGGATGCCGCCCACCCGCATAAAGCATTTCTCCTGCAAAACCCTGAGCAGCTTGACCTGCATGGGCAGGGGCACCTCACCCACTTCATCGATAAACAGCGTGCCGCCGTCCGCCACTTCCAGATGGCCCAGCTTCTGCCGCCAGGCTCCGGTAAACGCACCCTTTTCATGCCCGAAGAGTTCGCTTTCAAAAAGCTGCTCCGGAATGCTGGCCGGATGAATGGGCACAAAGGCTCCGGCCCGGCCGCTGCGCGCGTGGACGCGCCGGGCCAGCAGATCCTTGCCCACGCCGGTTTCTCCCAGAATGAGCACCGGCGCGTCGGTGACGGCCGTGCTGTCCGCCTGGCGCAACACGTCGTCGAGCCCGGTCCCGTAGTAGGGCTCATCCAGGGCGGCCATGCGCTCGGCGGCCACGCGGCCCCGTTCTTCCACGGCATACAGGGCCTTGCGCATGCCTTCCTGCAAACGCCGGGCGGTTTGCAGCTCCCGCGCCAGCAAGCCGCCCAGCTCGCGGAATATTTCCGTGCCTTGGGCGCTGATGTGGCCGGCGAAAAACTCGCATTGCAGAAAAAGAAGCCACGGGCGGGCATTGGGAACCGCCAGAGGCAGATATATTCCTGTGCCCCGCGCGGCGCGCGCGGGTTCGCCTGAAGCCGCCTCCATGACGGCGGCGGCCTTTTTCAGCACCGGGCGGAAGGTCGGGCTTTCCAGCTCCAGGCGCGAGATATTGCGCACCATGACCGGTCCCTCGGCGTCCGGGCTGAACAGGGCCGCCCGCTCCACTTCAAAGGTCTCGCTGACGATGCGCAGCATGTCGGCCAGATGGGCGTCCAGATCCGACCAGGCGGGCAGGGCCTCCAGTCCTTCCCGGCAGCGGCGCAGGCAGCTTCGGCCGTCGGGGCAGTAAGGCGCGTCCTGCCCGCCGCCGGGCCCGTCAGGGCAGTCATACTGGGTATAGCGCCGCAACACGGTTCTGGCCGCCGAAAACAGAAGCTCGGCCTGGCGGGCGCGCCGCCGCGAAAGGCAATACGCCAGGGCGAGGCGGCAGCGGGCGATCTCCAGCGGACTGCCCACCCGCTTGGCATAGGTCAGGCCGCGCACCAGGAGGCCGCGCACCTGGGCCGGGTCCACCCCTCTGGCGCGGGCCTGCAAAGCCCGGATGCGCAAGGCTGCGCCCTTGAGATGGCGGTTGGGGCTTTGCTGCGCGGCCGTCAGCTCATCTTCAAGATCATAGCCCGGAATCCGGGGCAGGCCCTGCCATTCATAGGCCCAAAGCATATCAAACAGCCAGGTGAAGCCGTAATAGGGACGCTGGAGCCCCATGCGCACGCAATAGCGCATGCTGGCGTAAAAAATCCTGTGCGAGGTTGCGACGCGCCCTTTCAGAAAATGATAGTGCGCCAGCGAGCGCATGTTCCAGATCCACAGAGTGGTTTCCGTGGCCGGGTCGCAGCAGAGCAGAAGCTCATCCAGCAGGGCAAGGCCCTCGTCGGGCCGCCCCATGCGCATGAGATCGTCGGCCAGATGGGTCTGAATCCATTTCCGCGTCTGTCGGTTACGGCGCAGCCGCGCTTCGCGCAGCCCGGCCAGCAGAATGCCCGCAGCCTTGGCCGGAAGGCCCAGACTGCAGGCGGCGCTGCCGATATAGCGCAACCGCGCTTCTTCAAAGTAGTTGAAATGCGCTGTGAACCGGCTCACAGCGCCGGTTTCAAGATAGGGCAGGGCCTCGCTGTACGCGCCCTGCATAAAATGCAGGATGCCGATGCTGTGCGAGGCCTCCTCCAGAATGTCCGGGTCGCCCAGCTCCCTGATGGAGGCCAGGGTACGGGCCAGCAGGGCATATGGCCGTTCCGTATTGTGCATCCGGGTCAGGTGACGCTGGCTGGCCTCCGTGAGGTCCAGCATGAGGGTGACGCGCCTGTCCCCCAGCGCCTCGGCGGCGGCGCGGGCCCGAGGCAGCAAATCCAAAACTTCCTGGCCGCTC
>OKSB01003445.1_pt1 | contig 12551 bp, 9 predicted proteins | sample 1601171 | NCBI WGS metagenome assembly OKSB01 (sample SAMEA3541496, study PRJEB24748) | human gut metagenome | biome: human gut; feature: human-associated habitat; material: faeces | place: China | collected 2012 | reverse complement strand
CTGTGGCCGTAAAGGCCGAGAGGATCGGCCGCCGGGGCAGACTGTCCACAAAGGCAAGGATCTTGAGGTAGCTGGGGCGGAAATCCTGCCCCCACTGGCTGATACAGTGCGCCTCGTCCACCGTAACCATCGAAAGCTCGGCCGCTGCGGCAAAGCTGCGGAAGGCGCTGCTCTCCAGCCGCTCGGGCGCGACATAGAGGAGCTTGTAGCTGCCCTCGGCAGCAAGGGTCAGTGCCTTGTCGATCTGTGCCTCGCTCAGGCTCGAGTTGATGAAGGCGGCGCGGATACCGGCGTTGTTCAGCGCCTTGACCTGATCCTGCATCAGCGAGATCAGCGGCGAGATGACAAGGGTAATGCCCGGCAGCAGCAGGGCAGGGACCTGATAGCAGAGCGATTTGCCTGCGCCGGTTGGCATGACGGCCAGTGCGTCCCGCCCGGCCAGAATGGCGTTGACGATCTCCTCCTGCCCGGGACGGAAGGAGTCGTAGCCGAAATAGCGTTTGAGCGCTTCAAGCGGTGTCATGGTGCGGATGCCTCCGGCCTTACAGGATCGTAAACTGGCAGGCACGCATGGCGTCCAGTGCGGTGCGGTGGGTGTCCGGTGTCACCCCGGCGCAGCAGTCGGAGAGGATCTCGATCTCCGTCTCGGGAAAGGCGGCGCGCAGCACCATCGCGTTGCTGATGACACAGATGTCGGTGCAGTAGCCGTAGATAACGATTTTTTCAAGGTCGGTCACGGCCTTGTTGTGGGCCATCAGCTCGTCAAGGATCTCGCTCGGCAGCATATAGCTGCCGAAGGTGGCCTTGTTGATCACGCGGCAGACCGCAGGCTCGGTGCCGGCCATCGCGTTTTCCAGCTCGGGGGCAAGGTTCCAGCCGTCCTCGCCCTCGATGCAGTGCTCCACCGGCAGGTGGCGGCCCTCCCGCGTTTCCAGATAGTTGTCGGGGTGGGTGTCGCGGGTAAAGAACATCCAGTGCCCGGCCTCGGCGTGGGCCTTGGCGGTATCGGCCAGATGGGCTACATTGGCCTGCGCAGCGGGGTTTGCCAGCGCACCGGTGATAAAGTCCTTTTGCACATCGACCACAATGTCAAGAATGATTTTTTCGCTCTCCATGTTTGCTCTCCTTTTAGGGCAATGCTTATACTGTATTCGTATTCAGTATAGCCCCGATGCGCCCTTTTGGCAAGGGCGGCCTTATGCGGCGCGGCGTCTGGCCTTTTTGACCAGCTTTCGGATCAGCAGCACCACCAGCACGATCAGCAGCACCGCCACGGCCAGCAGACCGGCGTAAACGGCGGTGAATTTGTTGGGATTCTTCAGCAGGGCAAGGGGGCTGCGGCTGGTATCGACCAGCTTGCGGCCGTGGGTGGTGCTGTAATACGGCGGCACATTGGCAATGCCGTCGCCGTCCGTGTCGGCAAACGAGGCCATATAGCGCGCGATCGAATCCCACGCCTTCAGCTCCCGGCCGTTTTCCGTGATGATGACATCCTCAAAGTCGGTGATGGGGGTGCCGTCTGCATACTTCGGCACGATGGCGAGGATGCCGTAGGACATGTCGGTCACGGCGCTCAGCATCTGGCCGCTGTACAGGTCAGCCACGATACCCCAGCATACGCAGCTCGGCTGCCTGCGTCTCAAACACGGTCTGGATCAGTGTTCCCATGGAGAAGTCGCCGCCGTCGATCACCAGCGTATCGGGGTTTTGCGCCCGCTGCGCCTCGATCAGGGTGTTCATGCGTGCAAAGCCGCCCAGCTCTGTTTCCAGCCCGTCCACCACCGTGGTGAAGGTGTTCAGATGAGAGTGGGTGTCGTGGGTGAATACGATGTCCACCGCTGTGCCCGGCGCTGCCTCCTGCGCGCAAACGGGCCATGCACAGGGGACAGCCGCAAGCAGCAGCACGCCCGCCAGCGCCAGCGCGGTACATTCTTTTCTCATTTCCTGTTCTCCTTTACCAATGCCCGCCGAAGGCACAGGGCCGCAAGCTGTCGCCTTCCTCCGGCGCATAAGAGCATTACTGCCATATAGTTGTGAGCATATTGCTGATATTTTAGCATGAATGCACAGCCCGCACAAGCCTTTTCGGCAAGGGTAAAGGGAATCGGAAAAAATTGAATTTGACAGCCATTGGCAGTTCTGGCAATGGCGCACAAGGAGAAACACTTTTTTATATCCGCACGACAAGGGTGCTGAAGCTCTCATACTGCTGGTAAGAGAACTCCTTGGCCTGCTGGCGGATGACCTGCATACCCACGGCCTCCATGTCCAGTGAGCCTTTTCCGCCAAGGCGGTCGGCCTGTGCGGAGAAGGAGTCGAAAAAGTCGGTGTTGTCCCGGATGTGCAGCTCAAAATCGCCGTCCTCAAGCGCGACAAGCGTGATCTGTATCTCCGCGATATGCCCGGGTGCCTGCGCAAGGAACGCCGAGCAGGTTTCTGTTGCAGCCATCGAAACAAAGTACCGCTGCCGCGGTGCCGCCTGCCACCGGTCGCAAAAGGCTGCGATGCCGTCGGCCATGGCCGTGAACTCCCGGCTGCTGCCGTGCATCGTCAGTGCGTAGACCCGCGCGGCATCAAACTGGCGTTCCCGGCCTGTCAGACAGCGCCATACAAAAAGCAGCAGCAGAGAAAGCAGCTCGGTCACAGGGTAAAGCCCCCAAAACTGCGGCAGGGAAGTGGCAAAAAATACCGTGCAGGGCAGCAGTATTACAAAGTTTCGCAGCAGGGTGATGACAAAGGCGTTTTGCTCCTCATGAATCGAGCGATAATAGGTGTGCAGCACCATGCTGACACCGGCCCCTATACTGCTCAGGGCATACAGCCGCAGCGCCGGTGCGCCAAGGTAGTGCAGCGCCTCCTCGTGCAGACCGAAGGCACTGCAGATAAGGCCCGGAAACAGGAAGATCAGCGCCGCTGCGGTGCTGCCGGCATAGAGGCCCCACCGCAGCGCAAACGCGAGGGCGCGCCGTGCCGCCGACAGGTTTTTCTCACCGTAAAAGGTGCGGAACAGCGGCTGCGCCGCCTTGGCAGCACCGATGTATATGTACAAAATCAGATACGCGGTGCTTTGCACCACGGCGAAAACCGCCACGCCGTTTTCCCCCTCAAGGCGCAGCAGCAGATGATTGGCAAAGAGGAAAAACACCATCCGGTACAGGTACGGGGCCGCAGCGGGCAGCCCGCTTTTCAGGCAGGAGAGTGTCTCGCGCGGGCTTGGCCGGGCGGCGGCAAGGTGCAGCGTGCGGTCTTTCGCAAAAAGGGCGGGCATATAGCACAGCACCGACACCGAAAGTCCAATCAGGGTAGCACCGGCGGCACCGGCTGTGCCCATCCCCAGACCCGGCACAAATATAAGATCCAGCGCAATGCGGATGGCGTTGCCATACAGGGAACCGCGCGATGCCAGCCGCCGGTTGTCATCGCTGCGCAAAAAGTCGTTGAGCACATATTTTAAAAGGAAGAGCGGCGCACCGGCTGCGATCAGACACAGATAGCCTTTGGCGGCGGTGTACAGTGTGCCGTCAGCGGGTGTAGTGCCCAAAAGCTCCAGAATTGCTTGCGGGAACAGATTGACAAGCGCGGCAAGCAGCACGCTGACGGCAAGCCCCGCCTGCAGGACGCGGTTGAAGCAATCTGTTGCCTGCGCGGGCTTTCCCTCCGCCAGAAGCCGGGCATAGCGCGTGCTGCCGCCCAGCCCCAGACCATGTACAAAGGCAAGGAGCATCGTATGCAGCGGCAGACTGAAGCAGAGCGCCGCCAGGCCGGTGACGCCCATCTGCCAGCCGATTACTATGGCATCCGCCATGGCAGCAAACGCCAGCCCTAAGGAGTACGCCAGTGAGGGGGCGAGCAGGCGGTGGAACATCCGCGGTGTAAAGTGATCCTTATGTTGACTCATAGCAGAGGATAGCCCTCCCGCATTTCATGCTTTGCAGTGCCTTGAAAAGCGGCTTCATCTATACTCTGATTATAATCGGATAATCCGGCTTTTTCTCATTTTTGCGTGAAACGCCGGTTATTCTGCGTGAAATACGGCGGCGGCGGCCGCAAAAAAAGCGGAGGCTCACTTGGGGAGCCTCCGTCATAGCTTGTTGTGTTTTTGCGCCTGTTGGGGCTGCGGCGCTCAGCAGTTCAGGACAAGGCTGGCCGTTACGATGCCGTCCTGCAGGTGATAGCGGATGTTGCCGTCGTATTTATCGACCGCCATCAGGATGCTTTCAATGCCGGTGCCCTTCGGCTCGATCATATCGTCCTCAATCACAAGGCCGGGGGCACAGGGGTTGCTGCACACGATCACGAGCTTTCCCTTTTTTATGCGGAGGCTTACCGTGATCTTTCCGTGGGAGCCGCACGCCGCACAGCCGTTGCGCGCGTTTTCCAGCAGATTGGAAAGGATTGCCACAAAGTCCATGTCGGCAATCGCCGTATGCTCGGGCACCTCGGCTGTCACCGAAACGGCGATGCCCTCCTTCTGCGTGCGGCTGTAAAAATTGTTCAGAATAGCGTTGACCGTGACATGCGGGCAAAAATCAATCTGGCTTGCGGTGTCCAGACTGTGGATAAATTCCTCAATATAATGCTCTGCCTCCTGCGGCTTTTCCTGCCGGAGCAGCAGCGCAAGATTCTGCATATGATGCCGGAAATCATGGCGCATGGCCTTGGCTGCCATGGTGTTTTCCCGCGCGGTGGCAAGCTGCCCCTGCAGGTATTGCACATTTTGGCTGATCAGCTCCATCCGCGCCTCGGCGCTCATGGATTGGATCGTGCCGAATACGACCCAGAGAACGGCAACGAAAATCACCGTGGTCGTGCCGAACAGCATGGAATACACGGTGTCGCGCGCATTGCGCATGATGAGTGCGACCAGCAGGGAAAACACAAATAAAAACAGCGCCGATACAAGCGAGATGGAATACCATGTCTGCTTTTTGTCCCCCGGCACCGTGCGCATATACGGGCGGGCATAGCGCAGATACAGCAGGATTGCCGGTACATTCAGCGCTATGCGCACGATGCTGCGCGCGTATGTCTGCCCAACGCTCGACAGGCCCGGCAGCAGACTGTCACACAGCAAAACCGAAAGACAGAGTATGATGCAGAAGATGTTTGCATAGGTGAGGATCAGAAACAGCTTTTTGCTGAAGGAGTCGGCCGAGGTGTACAAAAACAGCGCAACGGCCGGTACGATGGTGCCCACAAACGAGAAGGAAATCACATGCGGGGAGGTCTTGCCCAGCAGCATAAACGCCAACAGGGCCCATACGATAAAGAACAAGGCGTAAAGCCCGTAGAGCAGCAGGGTCTTTTTGACCGAATACTTCCGCTCGGTCATTGCGGCAAAGCAGGCGATATGCGTTGCCACCATAAGCAGGGAGGTCATAACCAGATGATTCATTGCTATGCTACCTTTTCTTCCAAAAATCGGGCGGCGCGGCAAAAGCGTGATTGTCAGCCTAACATCAGGACGCCTGCACAATCAGACATTTGCGTAAAGGAAAGAGCCGGGAAATCTTTTCTCAGTTCTTCAATGACAAAGTAGATTTCATCAGGATCCCATGCGTCGCCGGCCTTCCATTTGCACTGCTCTAAAGCCTCGCGTGTTTCAAAGGCAACATCACCGATGATGATTTTGCCGTTCTCCTTCAAATAGCCGCGCAGGTCTGACAGAAAGCTTCTCTTTTGCGCATCCGTCAAATGATGCAGCGAGTATGTAGCAACAATATAATCATAGCGGCAGCTTCGCAAGGGCTCAACAAGCCCTTTTGAAAAGTCCCCCTGATATAAATGTGCATTTGGCATTTTTTCGGATGCCAGCGCAATCATTCTTGCTGAAAAATCCTGCCCATAGATGGCGCAGCCGTGCTCGTACAGCTTGGTTGTCAATGTGCCTGTTCCGAACCCAATATCCAGAACAACGGCACTTCCCGATTCCATTATGGTCTGAAAAATGGACCCAAGCACCCGTTTATAACCGGCAAAGGGATAGGTGTTGCCCTCATCAGAAAGGCCGACCGCCTTGTCATACCCATCGGCCCAAAGGTCAAATTCCTTGTTGTTCAGCATATGTATATCCTCCATGACTTCCGATTTATCTGCTGTTTCCGGCGGGCTTGCAGGGGACGCAGGTATGCGCACCGCGCAGCTTGCCACAGCGATGGCTGCAGGGGCAGTCGATGACCGGCCCTGCGCGGTAAAACGAAAATATTAAGCTCTCATAAATCCACAGCATCCAATTTCCGAAAAATTCAAGAATCCAAGTGATTTATAAAAGGCCACAGTTTTGGGGGTGTTATCCGTTACAAGTTGAAGCTGCCGGACATCTGAGTACTTATCAAGAACGGCCTTGAGAAGGGCTGTTCCAATACCGTGTCTTTGATATTTTGGATATACTAGAATATCCTGAACAAGGATAATAGTGAACCCATCGCCAACGGCTCTAACAATGCCAAGTAGCGCATCGTTTTCGTATGCCGCCAGTATAAGCAGGGATTTTTTGTACCCTTGTTCCAGCGCAAGCATATTCTCGGTATATGCAGTCCACCCAACTTGTGTGTAGAGGTCTAAAACTTCGCTTTGCTTGAATTCAGTATATTCCTTTATTTCCATCTTTTGCTCCTGAATCTGATTTATCCGCCGCGCAGCTTTCCCCACAAGGCAGACCATAAAAAGCAGGTCTGCCCCGGCGGCGCCGCAAACCATTACACTTTTTTTACAGGATACCGCACCCATGGGTGCTTGTCAAGGCGCGCTTGCTATACCCTGAGTGCCTCGGTTCTGCACAGCGGCTCCCAAAACAGGAAAAAGCCCGTTGTTGGTTGTCACAACAGGTTTTTCAATGTCTTACAGTGCTACTGCACAGTAGTGGTCATACGGTGGTCAAGAATCTTCCATACCCAGCACGCGGCGTTCCGGAAATATCTTGAAAAAATTGGGCGATTCGCTCGTAAAAGGTTGACGCGGCTGCGTTCGGGGGTATATCATACTTGTATAGATCCTTGCGCGGAGGGAGGAACGCACGGTGATCCGAATCGGCATTGTGGACGATGAAAAACAAGAAAGAGACCAACTGAAACAGGCACTGGCGCGGTTTGGCGCGGAGAACGGCACAGAACTGAACGTACAGGAGTTCGACTGTGCGGCGGTCTATCTGGCGGCGCAAGACCGTGATTTTGACATTTTATATCTGGACATTGATATGCCGCAGATGTCCGGCATGGAACTGGCCGAAAAAATCCGGGAGACAGATCAAGACGTCATCCTCATTTTTTGCACGAATTTGCAGCAATTCGCGCTGAACGGGTACAGTGTCGGCGCGCTGGGCTTTATTGTAAAGCCGATACAGTGGTACTCCTTCCATATGTATCTGACGCGGGCGCTGAAGGCGCTGCAAAAGCGCGCCGGTCAAAAGACTGCGCCGCCGCACATTGTCGTCAAGGACGGCACCGTGACGCGGCTGCTGGATGCAGCGGAAATCGCCTATGTGGAGGTGCGCCAGCACGACCTTCTGTACAACCTGTGCAGCGGGGACGGTAAGGCTGAAATCATCAAAAACCGCGGTTCGATGCAGGAAATCGCGGCGCAGCTGACGCCTTACGGCTTTGTGCGATGCAGCGCCAGTTATCTTGTGAACCTGCGCTGTATCACGGCGGTAAGCCGTATGAATGTCTATATCGGCGGGGCGGCACTGCCCATCGGGCGCACCTACAAGGACGCCTTCACCGAGGCATTCTCCCGATATATGGCAAAAAAGGAGTGGGAAGACCCGTGCCGGTCATAAATTGGATACTGAACCAGCAAATCCAGCTGGGTATGATTCTGTGCGCCTGCCTGTTTGTCCCGTGGGGGCAGCGCCGCAGCTGCTTCGTTCCGCGGTTGGCGGCGGGTGTATGGGTCTTTCTCGCACTGACGGATGCCCTGACATTTCTGCCGCTTTGGGCAAGATTGCTGCTGTATACGACGCTGCTGTTTGACCTGATATGGTTCAGCTTTGACTGCAGCCCGCTGCACGCCCTGTTTTATACAACCTGTGCCTACGCGGTGCAGCACATTGCCAGCAAGCTGGCGTATATGCCCATTGTTTGGCTGGTTCACCATGGGCGCACGGACAGGCTCGATAGCTTTTTCATTCTGCTTTTCAGCAACCTTGTGGTCTGTCTGGTCATCTACCGGCTGCTCACCCTGCGCATCCGGCGCGGGCGCCTGCTGTTTGACAATGTCAAGACCGTGCTTTACTCCGGCTTTTTCCTGATTGCCGCGGTCTACCTGAGTGTTGTGCTGGAGGATGTCCTGGACGGCAGCGCAGAGTCCTACCTGACCGCCTATCTGGCGCTGAATGCGTTCTGCATCCTGTTTGCCATCACGATTCTGGCGCTGGAATTTTCAAATTGCAGCATCAAGAGTCTGGAACACGAGAATGAAATGCTGGCGCAGCTGCTGGAATGTGACAAGCAGCAGTATGAGCAGGCAAAAAAAGACATGGAAAAAATCAACATCCGCTACCATGACCTGAAACAGCAGTACTCCCGCGCCACGGATGAGGAACGCGCCCGTCTGGAAGAAGAGATGAACAACCTGAACCTGCGCTATTTCACCGGAAATAAGGCACTGGACATCACACTGACCCAAAAGTCGGTACTTTGCGGGCAGGCAGGCATTCAGCTGGTCTGCTCGGCAGACGGCAGCTGTCTGGAGGATATGAAGCACTACCACATTTACTCCCTGCTGGGCAATGCGCTGGACAATGCCATTGAGTGTCTGACGCAGGTAAACGATGCGTCTAAGCGGGTCATCACACTGGACATCAGCCGCTGCCGTGACATGGCGGTCATCCGCGTGCAGAACTACACCCCCGCACCGCCGACGCTGCGGGACGGCGCTATCGTCACAACCAAGCAGGATACCGAGGAGCATGGCTACGGCATAAAAAGCATCAAAAGCATTGCCGAGCTGTACGGCGGCACGGCAGACTGCTTTGTGGAGGACTCGATTTTTTACTTGGTAGTCACCTTCCCCTGCGGGAAAAGCCAAAAAGAAACTGCATAACCCAAAAGCGACTGCCGAAAGGCGGTCGCTTTTCTTCTTTGTCATTTGTGCCGTGTTTTTTGACATTTGCGCCAACTGCATTGACCCGGTCAACACTTCCCTTTATGATAGCTTTGTGAAAAAGATATGAACGGTTTCTGCAGAAGGGAAGTGCACAGCCCTTGGCAGCAAGCGCATCGTATCATTCATCTGTGACAGTTTAGGAAGGAGAAAAACCTATGGCACAAAAGGAAACCTCAAGCAAGTCCCGCCGTTGGCTGGGCTTGTCCGGCGCGGCTGTGCTGGTGGCCAACCTTGTCCTGACCGGAACGACTATTGCGTTCCAGCAGGAAGGCGAAGTCAACCATGCACTCGGCATCGAAGGCGCTGGCGCATCTTACGGCGGCACGGAGTTCTCCGCTGACGGCACCCTGTCTGATGCAAGCTACGAAAAGTACATCGAAGCCGCTTATCAGTTCTGTGAGCAGGAAGAAGAAGAGGGCAGCGTGCTGCTCTACAACCGCAACAACGCCCTGCCGCTTTCCGAGTCTGAGCGCAACGTCACGGTCTTTGGCCGCGGCAGCATCGACCCGGTGTTCCGCAGCACCGCAGGCGGTTCCTCCACGAACCCGGATTACCAGAAAACCCCCGTTGACGCCCTGCAGGATGCCGGCTTCAACGTGAACCAAACCGTGCTGGACGCCTACGCTTCCGCCGAAGCGCCGAAAGCAAGAAGCGTTTCCAGCGTGGGAGAATATGACCCGGCGCTGTTCACCGGCAGCGTCACCGACTCGTTTGCGTCCTACGGCGATGTCGCGTTTGTGACGCTGTCCCGCTTTGCTACCGAGGGCAACGACCTTGCGATGGTCAACGATGAGGGCAAGCGTATGCTGGAGCTGGATGACAACGAGAAGGCAATCTTCCAGCAAATCAAGGATTCCGGCAAATTCAAGAAAACCGTCGTCCTGCTGAACTCCGTCTTTGCAATGGAGATGGACTGGCTGGACGAGTACAATGTTGACGCTGTGCTGTGGGTCGGCAACCCCGGCTTCTACGGTATGCCCGGCGCCATCCGCGTTGTGACCGGTGAGGTCAACCCCTCCGGTCACACCACCGCCACCTTTGCCGCCAACTCTCTGTCCGCGCCCAGTGCCGAAAACTTCGGTCTGCACGCCTACAACTACGGCAGCAAAACGCCCCGCGCGGCTGGCGACAGCTTTGTCAGCTATAACGAGGGCATCTATGTCGGCTACCGCTACTACGAGACCCGCTACGAGGACACCATCCTCGGTCAGGGCAACGCCGATTCCACGGTTGGCACCAAAGCCTCGACCGACGGCTGGAACTACGCCGAGGAGGTCTGCTTCCCCTTCGGCTACGGTCTGTCCTACACGACCTATGAGTACAACCTTGACAAGCTGGACTACAACAGCGACACCGACACCTTTACGGCGACCGTCACGGTGAGCAACACCGGCGACAGGGACGGCAAGGCTACGGTGGAGCTGTACGCACAGACCCCCTACACCGACTACGACAAGCAGAACAATGTCGAAAAGTCCTCGATCCAGCTGCTGGGCTATGACAAAATCGACGTGGCCGCAGGTGCATCCGAGACTGTCACGGTCGATGTGCCCGGCTACTTCCTCGCGTCCTATGACGCCAACGGCGCGAAGGGCTACATCCTCGATGCGGGCGATTACTACTTCGCCGTTGGCAACGGCGCACACGAGGCACTGAACAATGTGCTGGCCGCCAAGTGCGGTGACGCCGTTGCGGGCAAGCTGATCGATCAGGACGGCAATGTCGTCACCGGCAACACCGCCGCCGTGGCCACCTGGACCGCCCCCAACACCGAGGTCGATACCGAAAAGTACCGCAACTCCCGTTACAACAGCGATGTGGAAGTCACGAACACCTTCGACGACGCCGATGTGAACTACTGGGCGAACGATGACGAAAAGATCACCTACCTGTCCCGCAGCGCGTGGGATACGACCTACCCCACCACGCTGGAGACCCTGACGGTCAACGATAAGCTGTACAACGGTCTGAATATGCAGACCTACGTCAAGGCAGCCGATGCCAAGAGCGTTTCCGACTTCAACCTCGGCGTGGAGCTGGATGAGAAGATCAACTTCAGCGATATGATCGGCGTCGCCTTCGACGACCCGAAGTGGAACGACTTCCTTTCTCAGCTGACGCTGAGCGATCTGCTCATCAACATGGGCGACTCCAAGGGCATCAAGGCTGTCAAGGCTGTCAACAAGCCCGGCTGCACCATCGTCGATGGTCCCGAGGGCATGAACGGTCAGTTTAAGTACGGCGACCGCCGCAACTGCACCGGCTGGGCTACGCTGCCTATCGTCGGCGCAACCTGGAACCACGATGTGCAGACCCGCTTTGGCGAGATGTACGGCGAGGATGCGCTGTATGCGTCCATCCCCATCGCCTACGCGCCCGGCGCGGACACTCTGCGTTCTCCCTACTCCGGTCGTACCTCTGAGTATTTCTCCGAGGACGGCGTTCTCAGCTACTATGCTGCCAAGGCCGTTTCCCACGGTATGCGCAACAAGGGTCTGATCGGCACGGTCAAGCACTTCTTCCTGAACGAGCAGGAAGCCGGCCGTCAGGGCATTTCCACCTTTGCGAACGAGCAGTCCATCCGCGAGATTTATATGCGCGCCTTTGAGGGTTCTCTGGCTGAGGGCGATTCTCTCGGCGTTATGACCGCTTACAACCGTATCGGCGTTATGTACGCTGCCGCCAACCAGGGCATCCAGCACATCCTGCGCGACGAGTGGAACTACGGCGGCTACATCATCGACGATGCGCTGACTGCGTCCGAGTATTCCTCCGCCCCCGAAATGCTGATGGCGGGCAACAACATCTTCTGCCTGGATACCGCCCGCCCGAACGAAATCGAGAAGCTGATCACCAGCACCGATGACGGCGACCTGCTGCAGAAGGTCATCGACTCCAACCATTATCTGTACTACATCATGCTGCAGTCCTCTATGGGCGGCTCCGGCGCGGAGGACGTTGTCGTTTCCGACGCAGCCCCGTGGTGGCAGACGACCCTGCGCGCCCTCGATGTTGTGTTCTGCGCACTGGCCGTTGCCGCTGTCGTGATGTATGTGCTGCATACCTACACGGACGTTTTCTCCGAGGAAAAGCGGAAGAATCGTGCCGCCAAAAAGAATTGATGGAGGTGGAACCCGATGAATAAAGGCTTGAAAAATAAAGGGCTGGGCAGCTGGTTCTGCCTTGCCGCAGCGCTGGTCGCGCTGATCACCGGCATTGTATTCCTGTTCACACAGGCCACGGCCGCCCCTCTGGGTCACTCCGGCACGATGCCCGGCGTGGTGCTGCTGGTCGGCGCTGCCGCTTCGCTCGTTTTCTTCTTTGTTTCCGTTCCGTTCAGCGCGCTGATTCAGGCGGTCATTTATAACATTGCCCTGTATCTTGTCGTTGTGCAGTTGTATTTCGTCTTTGCCGACTGCACTGCTTGCAGCTTTAGCTTCGTGCCC
>OKSB01003438.1_pt1 | contig 12559 bp, 11 predicted proteins | sample 1601171 | NCBI WGS metagenome assembly OKSB01 (sample SAMEA3541496, study PRJEB24748) | human gut metagenome | biome: human gut; feature: human-associated habitat; material: faeces | place: China | collected 2012 | reverse complement strand
CAAACTGTGTCCGGAACTGGGTCTGGATATTCCGCACCCGTCCGCTGACCACATCGTCAATGACCTTGTTTTCTCGCAGGGAAATGGTAAAGACGTAGTGGTCGGTAATAATAATACCCAGCGGCATGGTGTAGAAGATCAAGGTATCGTCTTTCTGCACCTCAGACACCGCCGTATCTACAATGATAAGGGTCTGGTTTTCCTCCTGTTCCACACGGGACGACTCTTCTTCATCGAGTGAGGATTTCAGAAAGTCGCTGTCCAGCCCGTAATCATCGATCAGCATTTTTCGTTCCTGTGCCGTGGGGTCAACCACGGAGATCCAGCAGCCCGGCATCAGAGAATCCACCTCAATGAGCCGGTTGGAGCCGAGGCGGGTGAAGGCCCGTTCCTGCAGGACGCGGAGCAGCTTCACTTGCAGGTAGAGCGGCATGGTGCTGATTTCGTCGAGGAACAGCACGCCCTTGTGGGCCAGCTCGAATTTGCCGATGCGCCCCTTGGCGCTCGCTCCGGTGAACGCGCCGCCCGTGTAGCCGAACAGCTCGCTTTCGAGCAGGGCGTCGGGGATGGCCCCGCAGTTGATGCCGATGAAGGGCTTGTCCCGGCGGCCGCTGGCGGCGTGGATGGCCCGGGCGACGAGTTCCTTGCCGGTGCCGGATTCGCCGGTGACGAGGACCGTGGACGTGGAGCCCGCGATCTGGCGGATTTGATCTTTCAGCTGGAGCATGGCGGGCGAGCGCCCGATGAGGTTTTCGACGCCGGAAAGGGAGTCCCCGAGGGAAGAGACGCGATCCGCCATGCGCGGCAGGGACTCGAAGGTGAAGACCGTGGCAAAATGGTAGTCCGACGGCGCGAGCGGGGTCATCTGGCCCATGAGCGTGTGCTTGCGGCTCCGGGCGGTGACCACGAATTCCTCGAGATCCGAAAAGGATTCCCCGGTCCGTTTGAACTGCACGTCCGTGGGCAGGCCGTCGTCCTTGAGCCCGAGATCACGGCGGGCGATGTCGTTCAGGTAGGAAATGCCGCCCTTGGCGTTGAAGATGACGATGCCCCGGCTGTTGATTTCGAGAATCCGCAGCATGATGTCGAGGAATGACCGGGCGCGGAGCAGGTCGGCGTGGTCGTGGAGCTTGTGCAGGATGAATTCCGCGCAGCGCTCGATGAACTGGACGTACACGTCCTTGTGCCCGAGGACACGGGCGCGGTCCTCGTCGGTGGAGCAGACGAGCCCGATGACGCCGAGCACGTCGCTGCCGTCGATGATGGGCGTGCTGATGGAAAGGGTTTCTCGGCAGAGGTCGCGCCCCGGGCAGCGGGTGCAGATGAAATGCTCGCGGGGCGTCTCCATGACGAACGAGCGCCGGATGCGCATGACGTGGCGGTAGGTTTCGCCCTCGGCGCGGATGTTTTCCCCGACCCCGGAGGCATAGAGGCCCGTCCCGGCGAGGCGGTTCAGGCCCGCGTCCACGACTTCCACGTCCACGCCGACCACGCGGGCGATGAGTTCCGCATAGTCGGCCACCGTATCCCGGATGTCCAGCAGCATGGGCATTTAGGCTATCCAGATGACGTTGGCCTGACGCCCGCAGATCCCGTCCCGGCGGTAGGAGAAGAAGCTGTCCGGCATGGACGCCGTGCACAGATCGAGGCCGAAGATGCCTTCGTCCGGCAGGCCCGCCTCCAGCAGCTGATCGCGGGTCAGCCGCCAGAGGTTCATGGTCTTGTCGCGGGCGTTGAACCAGTTGGCGAAATCGGGGCCCCATTCCTTGCCGTAATTGACGAATTCCGAGCGCTGCGGCCCGAGGCTCGGGCCGCGCACGGCGAGCAGATCGCGGGCGTCGAGGCCGTAGCGCCCGCAGAAGGCCGCGATGCCGGACTGGAGGAAACGCAGGCGGTTGCCGCGCCAGCCGATGTGGAAGGCCGCGATGTGCCGCCCTCCCTTGTGCGCGACGAGGACGGGCTGGCAGTCGGCGGTCTTGATGATCAGGCCGATGCCGGGTTTGTCCGTGGCAAGGCCGTCCCCTTTGGGAAAGGCGGGCGGCTCCACGAACCGCTCCAGCAGGGCGGCCTCCCGGTACTCCGGGTGGCTGTCGATCATCAGGTCCAGGCTCTCCAGCACCTCCCGCACGGCCTGATGGAACTCCTTCTGTTCGGGATCCCGTGCTGCCAGGTCACTGTAAACCTGCTGCAAATAAATGCTTTTCAACATGACATTCGCCCCTTTCCTCGGCGGTTTTAATATGTCCATAAGGATACGAGGAAATGCGGGAATGTGCAATGTCAAAATTCCATGAAATCCGCCACCCGGAGCAGCATGGTTTCGTATTTTTCTCCAAACGGCGTGCATTTGTCCTTGCATTGTGTACACTTCTTCGGTTTTTGTGTCGTTCGCACAAAGAACGTGAGAAATTTTGTGCATCGTGTACAAGGTTTTGCGTCCATCCGACGCCGTTGGCTTCCGGGAGGTAGGCTGGCAGCGCTGCACGGGCGAAATCTCGGATGCGGATGTGTCACGCTACCGGTTCTTCCCGGAAAAACGGCGGCGACCATTGAGGCTGCCTTGTAAGCAGCCGTTTTCCCGGCATGGCGCAGTCTGTGGGTGAAGAAACAGCTTTACAGTCGGAGGAGACTATGATATAAAGAAGTCAGAGACAAGGCCACGAAACAGGCAGCGCTGCGGCATCGCAGGAAGCCTGCCTGTCAGGAAGGAGAATCAGCACATGAAATTCCAGATCGTAGATGCATTTACCCGGCAGACCTTCGGCGGCAACCCCGCAGGTGTCGTTCTGCTGCCGGAGGGGGCGGAGTTCCCCGCCGACGAGACTATGCGGAAAACGGCGGCGGAGCTGCGCTACTCCGAGACGGCCTTCATCAAGCCCCTGGGCGGGAACCGCTTCCATATCCGCTACTTCACCCCCGCTGCGGAGGTGGAGCTGTGCGGCCACGCCACCATCGGCAGCTTCCACGCTCTGCAGGAGATGGGACTGGTGGTCGAGGGCGGCACCTACATCGATGAGACGCTCTCCGGTACGCTGGAGGTGGTGGTGGGCAAGGACGCCATCCTCATGGACATGGCCAAGCCCCAGACCTTCCAGCGGCTGGAGACGCCGGAGGAGCTGGAGGAGCTGTACCGCATCATGGGCCTCTCCGCCGACGGACAGGGCGCCGTGACCGGGAAGCCGGAGCTGACGCTTCTGCCCCAGAAGGTGTCCACCGGTCTGACGGACATCATGATGCCCGTGGCCGATGAGGCGGAACTGGAGAAGATCGCACCGGACTTCCCGGCTCTGACGGAGCACTCCCGCCGGTATAACGTGGTGGGGGTCCACGCCTTCACCGTCAACACCGCCGATGGCATGATCCATGCCCGGAACTTCGCTCCCCTGTATGACATCGACGAGGAGGCCGCCACCGGCACCTCCAACGGGGCGCTGGTCTACTATCTGTACCGGCACGGGCTGGTGGAACTGGACAAGGTGTACACTGTGGTGCAGGGCGAGAAGATGGGGCGGCCTTCCATGATCTCCGCTCAGGTCATCCTGAAGGATGGTCTGCCCTTCGTCAAGGTGGGCGGTCCGGCCGTGACGCTGGTCCGGGGCGAGATCGAGCTGTAAAGGCGAAGCTATGCGATAAAGAAGGCGCAGGCTGGGCTGAACTGCACCCCATTTGTTGGACAGTATGGGATACTGTTAAGGTTGGCAGTACCAGATGAAGGCTTACCAGCGGGTGCTGAAAGAAAAAGGCACTACACAAAGTATGTCTCGTAAAGCGGCCTGCTCGGATCATGCTGTCGCCGAACATTTCTTTGGGCTGCTTAAACCGGAATTGTTCTATTTAGAAAAGTTCGATTCCATTGACCAACTCGAAAAGGCCATTGTTGCGTATATCGGTTACGACAATAACCACAGAATCAAATGAAAACTAAACGGCCTGAGTCCTGTGCAATACAGGATTCAGACCGTTTAATTTTAATTCTTGTTTTTGTCTGACTTTTGGGGGTCACTTCCGTGGGGGTGCGGCCCTTTTATCGATCGCTGCAGGCGGTCGCAAGAGTCGCCCCTACGGGTGGTTTGCGGCAGCTTAATACAATAAGGTGCCTTACAGCTCCGGGCCGAAGGGGTCCGTGGGGCGGAAAGTATCGTCGGGCTGCTCAGGACGGGCCTGCCAGCCGATGCCCTTGATGCGCTTGATCTCCTGAAAATAGCCGATGTTGGTCTGGATGATATAGGGAGCGATCCAGATGGAGAGGATGCCCAGCGTCAGGCTGCACAGGAGGTTCCAGCCGATGAAGGTCAGGTCCAGCAGGAACAGGTCGCCCTTATACCCGGCGGTCTGTGCCTTGCTCATGCTGATGGCCTCCATGACGCCTATATCGGGGTTCTCACACAGGTTATAGATGGCAAAACGGTAGCGGTAGCCGGCGATGATACCGGGGATGATAAACAGCATGGACCACAGGAAAACATAGAGGGTAATGACGATATTCAGCAGGATCAGCTTGCCGATGAAGCCGAAGCCGTCGAAGAGGGTGGCGTAAGGCATCTCCTCGCCCCGGCGCACGCCCAGATGGTACAGCACCCAGCCGCCCTGCAGCAGTACCCGCAGCAGCCAGCACACCACCGCCACCAGCGTCACCACCGTGGTGGGCAGAGCCACCGGGTAGAGATAAGAGGGGATGGGGACGTTGGGGAAATACGTCTGCATATAGAGCGCCACGTCGCCGTTGACGTAGACGCTGGCCCCCTGCAGCAGCTCCGTCAGGGCCAGATAGAGCAAAGCGAACAAATAGGCAGAGACGGCGGCGGTGCGGACAACGCCCTTGGCCTCCTGCTTCAGCTCAATACGGTTCATCATGTGTTTTGTGTCCTTTCTCTCCTGCGGTCTGTGCCGCAGGATATCTATATAGGTGTTTATTTTATCATATAGCCTTCCCATTTGGCAAGAGGCGCATCCGAACTGCGCCGGTGGGATAAAATGGATATTTCGGAAAAACGTGGACAAACACGGACAAACGTGCGTGAAAGGCGGAGTTCCCAGTCTCCAGTATTCAAAAAGTGACAAAAATGAGAGCTTAGGTCTTGCCAACGGGGCAATTTTGTTGTAGACTAATGTGCAGTATGTGGTGGCGTAGCCACCAAGGAGTAAGATGAGGTGAAAGACAATGGCACAAGCTTTCTTTGGCGGCGTTCATCCCAATGACATGAAGGCCGCAACCAATGAAAAGGCCATCGAACAGCTGGAAGCCCCGGCTGAGGTGGTCATTCCCATGTCTATGCACATCGGTGCGCCTTGCAAGCCTATCGTTGCGGTGGGCGACAAGGTGACCATCGGTCAGAAGATCGGTGAACCCGGCGGTTTCGTGTCCGCTCCCATTCATGCGAGCGTGTCCGGTACCGTAAAGGCCGTGGAGCCCCGCCCCTTCTCTATGGGCGGCACCATGATGTCTGTGGTGATCGAGAACGATTTTCAGAACACCGTGTGCCCGGACATTCATCCCGTGGAGGATCCCGACAGCCTGACTCCCGAGCAGCTGGTGGAGATCGTCAAGAACGCCGGTATCGTGGGTCAGGGCGGTGCGACCTTCCCCACCCATGTGAAGATCAGCTCCGGCCTCGGCAAGGTGGACTATGTGATCATCAACGCCGCCGAGTGCGAGCCCTACATCACCGGCGACCACCGCACCATGCTGGAGCGTCCGGAGCAGGTGGTCAAGGGCGCTACGCTGCTGGCCAAGTGCTTCGGCGTGGAGCACGTGTACATCGGCATCGAGGCCAACAAGCAGAATGCGGCCGACGTGCTCAACAAGACCATCGCTGAGCTGAACGCTCCCGTGGTGGTGGAGGTCCTGCACACCCGGTATCCCCAGGGCGCTGAGAAGCAGCTGTGTCAGGCTGTCTCCGGCCGTCAGGTCCCCTCCGGCAAGCTGCCCGCCGACGCAGGCTGCTGCATCTTCAACCTGAACACCACCTGCGCCATCTACCGTGCGGTGTATACCGGTATGCCCGTGGTGAACAAGATCGTCACCGTGTCCGGCTCCGGCGTCATCGAGCCCAAGAACATCGAGTGCCCCATCGGCACCCCCATCTCCAAGCTGTTCGACGCCTGCGGCGGCCTGCGGGAGGATACCTACAAGCTGATTATGGGCGGCCCCATGATGGGTCTGGCCCAGTACAATGTGGACGTCACCGTGGGTAAGGGCACCGGCGCCATGCTGGCCTTTGCCGGCAGGGAGGAGCAGTACGAGGAGCATCCCCAGTGCATCCGCTGCGGCAAGTGCGTGGGCGTTTGCCCCATGCGGCTGGAGCCTGTGTTCATGTACAAGTACCTGATGAAGGGCGACGTGGACACTTGGCAGAACACCCTCCACGGCATGGACTGCATCGAGTGCGGCGCCTGCACCTATATCTGTCCTGCCCGTCTGCCTCTGATCCATGCCTTCCGCATGGGCAAGCAGAAGGTCAATAATGCGAGAATGGCCGCCAAGGCCAAGGCGGAGGCCGAAAAGGCAGCTGCCGAGAAGAAGGAGGCGTAAGCAATGACGGATTACAAAAATTTGAAGCTGATCGCATCCTCCTCTCCCCATATCCGCTCCAAGGATAACACCCGGAGCATCATGCTGGATGTCATCATCGCCCTGCTGCCCGCTCTGGTCATGAGCATCTATGTGTTCGGCGTGCGGGCCCTCACCATGGTGCTGGTGTCCGTGGCCGCCTGCGTGTTCTGGGAGTGGGCCTATCGCAAGCTCCTGAAGAAGCCCCAGTCCATCGGCGATCTGTCCGCTGTGGTCACCGGTATCCTGCTGGCCTTTGTCTGCCCCCCCACCACACCGGTGTGGATGCTGATCATCGGCGGCTTCTTCTCCATCGTGGTGGTCAAGCAGCTCTACGGCGGCATCGGCTGCAACTTCGTCAACCCCGCTCTGGTGGGCCGTGCCATGCTGCTGGCCAGCTATGCCAGCGCCATGACCCATTGGGTGGGCTTCGGCTCCAAGCTGCCTCTGGTGGGCTCCACTGCCGACGTGGTGACCAGCTCCACCCCCATGGCTGTGATGAAGGGCATCTTCTCCGCCGAGACGGCTGAGGATGCACTGGCGGCGGTCAATGACCTGACCTCCACCTTCTCCATCAGCGATATGTTCATCGGCCGCATCGGCGGCTCTCTGGGTGAGACCTCTGCGCTGGCCCTGCTGACGGGCTTTGTGTATCTGCTGCTGCGTAGGGTCATCAACTGGCAGATCCCCGTGTGCTACATCGGCACCGTGGCGGTGCTGACCCTGATCTCCGCTCCCGCCGGTATGAGCGCTGTGGACTTCATGCTCTACAACGTCTTTGGCGGCGGCCTGATGCTGGGCGCCATCTTTATGGCCACCGACTATGCCACCTCCCCTGTGACCAAGCTGGGGCAGGCCATCTTCGGCGTGGGCTGCGGCCTTATCACCTGCTTCATCCGCCGGTTCGGCTCCTATCCCGAGGGTGTGTGCTACTCCATCCTCATTATGAACTGCACCACCTGGCTGCTGGATAAGTACATCCGGCCCACCATCTACGGTGCCATCAAGAAAGACAAGAAGGAGGCGGCTGCAAAATGAAGATCTCCGGTAAGTTTATTCTGAAGGTCGCCGGTACGCTGACCATCATCTCTCTGGTGGTGGCTCTGCTGCTGGGTCTGGTCAACGGCGTCACCGCCGACAAGATCGCCGCCATGAACGCCGCCGCTACTCAGACGGCTCTGGAGGCCGTCACCGAGGCCGGCAGTACATACGACGAGATCACCTCCATTCCTCAGGAGGTCATGGACGCCGCCAAGGAAATGGGCGGTACGCTGGAGGAGATGTACACGGTCACCTTCGACGGCCAGCCTGCCGGCTACGCTGTGAAGCTGACGGCCAGCGGCTCTCAGGGCCTCATCGAGATGGTCATCGGCGTGGATGCCGAGCAGAAGATCACCGGTATCTCCGTGGTGAGTCACTCCGAGACCTCCGGTATCGGCACCAAGGTGTGCGGCAATATGCCCAATGACGACGGTGTACCCGTTCTGGACCAGTTCGTTGGCATGAGCGGCGCAGGCACTCTGAAGGTGGGCAAAACCGTCACCGCCATCTCCGGCGCCACCGTTTCCACCAAGGGCGTGACCAAGGGTGCCAACGCAGCGCTGGCCGCTGTGGCCGCTCTGGGTTAAGAGAGGAGGAGCTGAGATATGAATTTCGGTAAGCAATTCAAAGAGGGTCTGATCACTCAGAACCCCGTTCTGGTACAGCTGCTGGGTATGTGCTCCACCATGGCCATCACCACCTCGTTCTTCAACGGTCTGGGTATGGGCGTGTCGGTGCTCATCATCCTGACGCTGTCCAATGTCTTTATTTCCATGCTGCGCAAGATCATCCCCAATGAGGTGCGTATCGCCTGCTTCATCGTGGTCATCGCCGGCTTCGTGACCTGCGTGGACCTGTTGCTGAAGGCCTTTGTGCCGGCGCTGTCCTCCTCTCTGGGTGTGTTCATCCCCCTGATCGTGGTGAACTGCATCATCCTGGGCCGTGCCGAGGCGTTTGCCTCCAAGAACCCCGTGGGTGCCTCCGCCGTGGACGGCATCTGCCAGGGTATCGGCTACACGCTGGTACTGATCTGTATGTGCGTGGTGCGTGAGCTGCTGGGCAGCGGTAAGTTCGGCGGCGGCCTGCTGGGCGGCGGCGGACTGGGCAGCGCCCCCGGCATCACCATCTTCCCCGAGGAGTTCGGCATCAAGATCCTGACCATGCCCGTGGGCGGCTTCCTGACGCTGGGCGCCCTCATTGCTCTGATGCAGTGGGCCATGGCCAAGAGCAACGCAAAAAAGGAAAAGGAGGCCAAGTAAGCTATGAAAGTGACTGAACTGTTGGCCATCGCCCTTGGCGCTATCCTGACCAATAACTTTATTTTCTCCCAGTTTTTGGGCATCTGCCCCTTTATGGGCGTGTCCAAGAAGATCGACACCGCTGTCGGTATGGGCGCAGCCGTGACCTTCGTGATGGGTCTGGCCTCCGCCCTGTGCTACCCCGTCAATAAGCTGCTGGACAATCTGGGGCTTGGCTTCATGCAGACCGTGGCCTTCATTCTGGTCATCGCCGGTCTGGTGCAGTTCGTGGAGATGTTCCTGAAAAAGAACATCCCCACCCTGTACGCCGCTCTGGGCGTGTACCTGCCCCTGATCACTACCAACTGCGCCGTTCTGGGCGTGGCTCTGCTGAACACTCAGAACAGCTACAACTTCGTCGCTTCCGTGATCTATGGCATCACCGGCGGTCTGGGCTTCCTGCTGGCTATCTTCCTGTTTGCGGCTGTCCGTGAGCAGCTGGATGTCTCCAGCGAGTGCCCCAAGGCCTTCGAGGGCTTCCCCATCGCACTGGTCACCGCCGGTCTGATGGCTCTGGCCTTCATGGGCTTCAGCGGCCTGCAGGTCTGGTAAGGAGGTAGAAAATCATGGATTTTACAACGATCATCTGGGCGGTCGTGGTTCTGGGCGCTCTGGCCATCGTGTTTGGCCTGATCCTGGCTGTCGCCGCCAAGGTCTTTGAGGTGGAGGTAGACCCCCGCCTGCCGGAGATCCAGGCCTGTCTGGCCGGCGCTAACTGCGGCGGCTGCGGCTATCCCGGCTGCGCCGGCTGCGCCGAGGCCATTCTGGCCGGCAAGGCTCCCGTCACCGCCTGCGCTCCCGCAGGCGCCGAGGGCGCTGCCAAAATCGCTGCCATCATGGGCATGGAGGCTCCCTCCGGCGAGAAGATGGTGGCTCACGTGCTCTGCAACGGCGGCACCAACGCCGTGAAGAACTTCGAGTACCGGGGCGTGCAGGACTGTCTGGCCGCCACCAAGGTCTGCGGCGGCGACGCTCTGGCCTGCAAGTACGGCTGTCTGGGCTTCGGCTCCTGCGTGGCCGCCTGCAAGATGGAGAACCAGATGAACCTGGGCGTGGTGCGCAATCACGTGTCGGCCGTGGGCCCCGTGGGCACCTTCCCCGATATCGAGATGTACTGGCTGCCCATGCAGTGCCAGCAGTGCGAGAATCCCGGCTGCATCGAGGTGTGCCCCACCGGCGCGCTGAGATCCTTCGACGAGACGGCCGAGAAGCTGGGCGTGGCGGTGGTGCAGAAGGACCGCTGCCTGTCCTATTTCCAGGGCTGCACGGTCTGCGAGGACTCCTGCGCCTTCGACGCGCTGGCCTTCGTCGACGGCCATCCGGTGGTGGACGGCGACGCGTGCAACGGCTGCGGCCAGTGCGAGTTCGAGTGCACGGCGCTCGTGTACGGGACCTTTGCCGGCGGTACGCGGCGGGGCATCGTGGTGGTGCCTCCCGAGGCAGCCGGCCAGCTCGGGCGCACGGTGTTGGAAGACGGCAGCGAGATGGGGGTGTAGGCCCATGAAGTTGAAGACGAAGCGCACTATAGCCGCCGTCGGCCTTTTGGGCCTGGTCGGCGTGGGACTCGCCGTGCATACGGGCACGGGAACGCCGTCGGCCTGGGGCATTGGCGACATCGCCGCCATCTGCCCGTTGGGGGCCGTTGAGGCTGCCATCGCCTCGCGCACCATCGTGCCGCCGCTGCTGATCGGCCTGGTCATCGTTGCGGTTCTCGTGGCCCTGGCGGGTCGTGCCTTCTGCGCTTGGGGCTGTCCCGTGCCCTTGCTGCGCCGGGTCTTCGGCATCAAGGAGCGGAAGGCCGACAAGCCGACGCCGGCCGAGCGCGACGGGGCCAACGACTCGCGCAACTGGGTGCTCGGGGCCACGGTGCTCACCACGGCCGCCTTCGGGTTCCCGGTGTTCTGCCTCATCTGCCCCGTGGGCCTTTCCGTGGCCACCTTCATCGCCCTTTGGCGCCTGCTCCAGTTCAGCGAGGCGACGCTGTCGCTCGTGGTGTTTCCCGTCATCCTCGTGGCGGAGATCGTGCTCTTGCGAAAATGGTGCCACCGCTTCTGCCCCCTGGGCGCCCTGCTGGGCCTCATGGCGCGGTTGAACCGCACGTTCCGTCCGACGGTGGCCGCCGAGTCCTGCCTGCATTGCTCGGGCGCCAGCTGCTCGCGGTGCGCCGACGTGTGCCCCGAGGGGATTGACCTGCATCATCCCGAAGCGTCGGTTTCCCTGGCGGAGTGCACCAAGTGCGGCGAGTGCAGGGACGCCTGCCCGGCCCATGCCATCAGCTTCCCGCTCTTGGCACGCACGGAGAAGGCCGGGCTGCCCGTCGCCTCGGCGGCGCAAGAGGCCGATGAGGATGCCGTGGGCGCTGAGGGCTAGGAGAGGGGCGGAGGGAGCCGATTCAGCCGCCGTGAGAATTCGAACAGGGGGAATGTTGTGCCAATAGCCGAGGGTATACAATATGAGCCGTGGAACGAATGGGACGGCGACGCCCGTTCTTCAGTTGACAGTGCGGCCTTGGGGACGGCGGGCCGCCGATTATGGGGGAAGCGCATGCTCAAGCGGTTCGGTGATAATCAGGAGGCGTTCGCGTCCAACAGCGAGTTGGCGCCGACCCGCCTCGGCATGACCATAGAGGAGCAGTGGCCCGCCCTTAAGCTGGTGGGCTTCGGCTTTTACTACGCGTGGATCTGGGTGTCGTACAACAGCAACGTGCTCGTGTTCCCCTCCGCCGCCTCCGACTTGCCCCCTGACACCATTTCCCTCACCTATCTGGTCTCGACGCTTGCCCTGGGCGTCGCCCTCGTCCTGCTCTCGCTCGTGCGTCCTCTCACGCGGCGGCTCGTGGGCAGCAACCTGCTCCTCATTGCGGTGGCGGTGGTGGTGGGCGCGGCCACGGTGGGCACCTACGCATCGTCCAGCCTGGGCGCCGATGCGAACCTCTACCTTATCGTGAGCGCTGCACTGACCGGCGCGGGCACGTCGGTCATCGTGCTGAGGTTCGGCGTCGTCTACTCGAAGGCGCCGGCGCGCGAGGCTGCCATGTACACGGCGGCGTCCTTCGTGTTCGCCGCCATGATCTACTTCATGGCCGTAGGGCTGCCTGATCCGGTGGGCATGGTGTTCACGGCCCTTCTTCCCGTTCTGGCCGTGGTCTCCACGCTGACTAATCCCGAATGGTCGGATGAGGGCGAGGGCGGACGCCCCGAGGGCCCGGTTCCCCTGCGAAGATTCTTCGTGAGGCTGCTCGTGGCCGTGGCGGTCTTCTCCGTCGTGGTGGGCGTCTCGCGCGGGTTTTCCGTGCCCCATTCCTCCATCAGCTCGCTGAACGCCGACGGCGCGCTCATCATCTTCAGCACCGCGGTAGTGGCCGGGGTGCTGTTCGTGGTGGTGGGACTGCTGCGCCGCCAGTTCGATGTGAGCCGCCTGTACTATCCCATCATCATTGCCGTGGCAGCCGGCATTCTCGTGACGCCCCTCTTGGGCGGGACGGGGTTCGGCAGCCAGTTCATTACGGTGGCCTACAACTGCTTCGTGCTGGTGATCTGGTGTCTGCTGGCCTATGTGGCCTACTCGTCGCGGCTTTCCCCGATATTGGTGTTCGGCTTGGGCCGCGGGGCCTCGGCTTTGGGGACGACCTTCGGTTGGCTGGCGGGTTTGGAAATCGTGCGCAGCCAGG
>OKSB01003432.1_pt1 | contig 12573 bp, 7 predicted proteins | sample 1601171 | NCBI WGS metagenome assembly OKSB01 (sample SAMEA3541496, study PRJEB24748) | human gut metagenome | biome: human gut; feature: human-associated habitat; material: faeces | place: China | collected 2012 | reverse complement strand
GATGTCTCCAATCCTATCTAAAGAAATTCTTTATCGTCATGATAATGGTATAGATTTTAAAGAGATTATGGATGAAATAAAAAATAGCGATACCCTTTATATAAGTAGAGTTGATGAAAAAGAATATTTTCATTTAATTCCATTAACTCATCTAAATCAGCAGGCACAGTCTTATTCATTATTCGATGGTCTGGATAAACATTTTAATTTAATCGATCAAAAAGAACGTATAAAACAACAAACATCAAATCTTTTGAAATTTATTAATAATGAATATCAAAAAAATGTTACTAAACTTGCAAAATTAGAATCAACTCTAGAAGATTCGAACAATAGTGATGAATATCGAATCATTGGCGATCTTTTATACTCAAACTTACATTTATTAAAAAAAGGAATGCGTCATGTTGAACTAGATAATTACTATGATGGTTCTAAGATTATGGTTGATTTAGATGAAAAACTTGATCCTAAAAGTAATGCTCAAAAATATTATAACAAGTATCAAAAGGCAAAAAATTCAATCAATGTTCTGCATGAGCAGATTGATTTAACCAAAAAAGAAATTGAATATTTTGACAGTCTTTTAACACTAATGGATAATGCTTCATACTATGATGCCCTAGAAATAAAAGAAGAATTAGAAAATCTAGGATATTTAAAAAAGAAAAAGAAAACTAATACGATCCGTAAAAATAAAAAACCTTCTTTTGAGACATATTATACTAAAGATGGTATTGAAATATGTATTGGGAAGAATAACCTTCAAAATGATTATCTAACTTTTAAACATGCTCATCGCTATGATACCTGGTTTCATGTTAAAGATATGCCTGGTAGTCATGTTGTCGTTAAAGGTGATCAATTAGATGAATATACGATTCGATTAGCTAGTAATATCGCTGCCTATTATTCAAAAGGGAAAAACAGTAGTAGTGTTCCTGTCAATTATACTTTAATAAAAACATTGAAAAAGCCTCATGGCGCTAAACCTGGGCAAGTAATCTTAGATAATTATAAAACTATTTATATTGATCCTGATCAACATTGCCTCAATGAATTACAAAAAAAATAGATGCCTGGGCATCTATCTTTTTTAGCGGTTACATCCACATCCGCTTCCTCCGTTATTAGCGTTGTTATACATTCCATTAATAACAGAGTCACCTGTGTTATTAGCTGCGTTAAATCCTGTACCTGCTCCGTTAAATGGAGTAGCGTTAGCAGCACTTGCGAATGGATTTCCATTACTTTGAGTCATGAAAGTACGTTCATAACGTGGATAATAACGTGGGTAATAAACGATATTATTAATATGGCGACATTCGATTGGGCAAATAATTGGTTGTTCAACATATTGATTAGAGCAGCTTGTACAAACTTTTCTTGGTGCAACGATTGGAGTAGCACGGCAGCAGTTCATTCCACTGTTACATCCTCCACATCCGCAGCTGTTGTTACAACCACATCCTGAGTTACAAAACATCATTTCCACCTCCTTTAATATACTATATGTTCGATTAAATTTGGTGCTAAGGCAAATTACACAGAAAGGTCTAAATTATGAAATTAATCAAATGGAATACTGTTGAAAACATTGAAGCATATACAATTACTAAAGAATTAGGCGATATGTCTTATAATAACGAGGACAAACAATTGATTCTCAATAATCGTAAACAATTAGCCAAACTTTTAAAAACTGATTTAGAGCACATGGTGGCACCACATCAAACACACTCAGCCAACTTTAAAGAAGTATCTCTTAAAGACGGTGGCAGAGGTATGTACTGCCAAGATGATGCCTTTAACAATACTGATGCTCTTTATACAAAAGATACTGATCTCTTTTTATTATCATTTCATGCAGATTGTACCCCAGTGTTACTATATTGTCCTAAAACAAAAATAATTGCTGCAATTCATTCTGGTTGGCTAGGAACAACTAAACAAATTGTTTCAAAAGTCACAAAACATCTAATTGAAAATGAACATTGTGATCCTAAAGAGATGCTTGCCTATATTGGACCATGCATCTGCCAAGATTGTCTTGAGGTAATGGATAATGTCATCGACTTAGTTAAACAAATGGATTTCGATACTACTCCGTACTATAAACAAACAGATACTACACATTATTTGCTTGATAACAAAGGTCTAAACCGACAAATGTTATTAAATTTAGGTTTATTGAAAAAAAATATTACTGTTTCGCCATATTGTACTGTTGAAAATGACAAGTTATTTTATAGCTATCGTAAATATAAAGATAGTGGCAGAAATATCACAATCATAAAAAGACAAGCTTAAAGGACTATAACAAATAAAGATTTTCAATCTTTGATATGTTCCCTTCTAGATGACAAGTTTTTATTATTTTATTTGTCTACCTAGAAGGAAGCATATCACTCTAGGCGTTATAGCCCTTTTTATTTATTAAATCAGTTTTTTCTACTTTAATTGTTAATATTTATTTTTTAGTAATTAAATTTTCCATAAAATTACATAAATTGGTTATAAATCAGTTACAAAATCACATTTTAACTACATTAACTTATCTTTTTACTTGTTAATTTTTTTATATGTTTCTCGATGAATGATATAATAAAAGTAATATATATAAACGATAATTGAGGTGATTTTGTCGATGAATGAAAATTTTAATTCAGCATTCTACAAGAAGATTCTTGATCAAATTAACTCTAATATCTATGTCACCGATGTTGAAACTGATGAAATTGTATATATGAACGATTATATGAAAAATACGTTTCAAGTCTCTAACACTGAAGGAAAGAAATGCTGGCAGATTTTACAATCTGGAATGAACAAAAGATGTGAGTTTTGTAAAATCAAACAACTTCAAGAATCTAATTCACAAAAAATTTGTGTATGGTATGAAAAGAACACGATAACAGAAAAAACATATTTAAATCATGATACTTTAGAACTTTGGGATAACAAACTTTATCATATCCAAAATTCGATTGACGTTACTGAACAACTACAGTTATCTGTAGAAGCAACAATTGATGAATTAACAGGTATTTTTAATCGAAATGCCGGTAAAAAACGAATTGAAGAACTATTAACTGCTGAATATCTTAACGAAGACTTTGTTGTAGTTTTATATGACATGAACGGTTTAAAATGGGTTAATGATACTTATGGACATCTTGAAGGCGATCGCCTATTAATATTTGTTGCCCAAAATATAAAAAAGCGTTTGAAAGAGCCAAACTTTATCTTTCGCCTTAGTGGTGATGAATTTATAATTGTTTTTTTAGATACTACTGTTAAAGGTGTAGAAGTTTGGATGGATAATATTCTTTTAACTTTAAATCAAGAAAGAATCAAAGAAAACATTGATTATGATACCTCTTTTAGTTATGGAATTGCTAATATCCATGTAGATGAAAATTTAACTGTTTCTGATGTATTATCTATTGCTGATTCACAAATGTATATCCAAAAACGAGATTATCATATTCTTATGAATAAAAAAAGGCTAACAAATTCACAACCTAAGTATAATTCTATTCCTTTATTTGAATATAATCGTGATCATCTTTTTGAAAGTTTATCAGAAACAATTGATGACTACTTATTTGTTGGAAATTTAAAGACAAGTAAATTCATGTACTCACGTCAGATGATGATAGATTTTCGTTTGCCAAATCAAATTCTTGATAATGCTGCAGCATTTTGGGGAGAAAAAATTCATCCTGATGATAAAGCAGGATTTTTAAGAAGTAATCAAGAAATTGCTGATGGCAGAGCTGAACAGCATACAATTTATTATCGTGCAAAAGATGCCTCTAACCGTTGGATTCCCTTGCTTTGTAAAGGAAAAATGATTAGAGATAAAAATGGTAATCCAGATTTATTTGCTGGAACAATTCGTAATTTAGATAAAAATAGAGAACAAGCTTCTCTAGAGCCAAATTCTTTAGATACTTATTTAGATACTTCGTATTATATTTATGAGAAAAATCAAAGCAATAAAAATAATTTTCTTTTTCAAAAAAGCTTTTACTTTGTAAACATATTTGATCAGCAAAATGATTTAAAAACAAAAACTGACTTACTTGATTTTGTAAATAAAAATATCCCGGGAGGAATACTAGCTGTCCAAGCGCACTCTGGCTTTCCACTCTATTGCTTTAATCAAGCCATTTTAGAATATACCCAATATTCTTATGAAGAATTATGTCAAATAACAAATGGAAAATTTTCAAATATTATCTATGAAAAAGATCGTCAATTTGTTGAAAGAGAAATTTTCCAACAGCTTGAAAGAAATGACATTTATGAAATTCGTTATCGCATAGTTTGCCACGGAGGCCATTTGCTTTGGGTATATGAAAGAGGAAAATACGTTATCGATGGGCATGGTCAAAAATTAATTTTGTCTTTTTTTGTTGATATTTCCCATGAAATGAATAATGAACAAGAACTACGTTTCATTAATGAAAATAGCCTTGACGGAGTTTTTAAAGCTGCATTAATTGAACATTTTCCAATTTTATATGCTAATGACGGATATTATCGAATACATGGGTATACCAAAAAACAATTTCACCATGATTTAAATGATTGTGCTGAAAATCTCATTTATGAATCAGATAAAGCAAGAATAAGAGCCCAAATAACGGATTTAATTAAAAATAATCAGTCACAAGCTATTCTTGAATATCGAATTAAAAAACGAGACAATTCAATTGCCTGGATTCATATTAGTGCCAGCTTTACTTCGCTGCTTGATCAAACAATTATTATGATTGGAATGGTCATGGATATTACTAAACGAAAAAAACTAGAAGATAAGTTATATCGCTCACAGCAGTTGTTTAAAGTTGCACAAACTAAAACCGGCTTAAATATTTGGGAGTTTGATATTCAAAACAAACAAGTAATTGGCAATCCCGATTCTGCAGTAATCCGCAGCTATCAAAATCTTACTGCCAATATCCCAGAAAGCATAATTGCACAAGGGTTGATCCATCCTCAAAGCTTTAATGAACTTAAGAATTTATATCAACGCTTAGAAAAAGGAGCTGCTCCCCTTTCTGCTACAATCAGGGTCAAACAAAAAGATGCGAAAGATAAATATCTTTGGGAAAAAATAACATATACTATTGTCCAGCATATTGATGAAAAACCAGCATGGGCAATTGGCATATCAGAAGATGTTACAGAACAAAAAGAAATTGAGACAAGAATCTATAATGAAGAAAGTTTAAGGAAAGTTTTGAATGAAGATATTATATTAAACATCCGTTTAAATTTTTCTCGTGATTTTATCGAAGATATTTCTTTACATTCCAATGAACAGTATGAAAAACAGCTCTCTGATTACACATACGATGATATTTATAAATATTTATTACAGACTATTGCTAATGAGGATGATCAAAAAAAATTTGAGAAAAAATATTCTAAAAATCAAATTAATGACTATATCCGTACTTTTACCGATATTCCAACTTTTGAATTTAGGCAGAAATATTTAAATGGAATGATATTATGGGTATCCTTAAATATGAAAACAACTATTTCTCCTCAAAATAACGATGTAATATTATTTATTTATACCAAAAATATTGATATCCAAAAAAGACGTGAATTAGCATTGCAAAATAAAGCAGAAATTGATGAGATGAGTAGCTTATATAATGAGTCTACTTCACAGCTAATGATTGAAACATTGCTGAAGAAAGAATATGATCCTAAGAAAGTCAATGCTTTTCTTTTGCTAGATATTGATAATTTTAAACAGATAAATCACAGTAGGAATTTCTTGTTCGGTGACCAAATCATTCGTCAAATGGGACAAATGATCAAGAAAAGTATTTCTTCCAGCTGTATTGCAGCACGAATCAATGGTGATACATTCTCTATTTTTTATCATAATGCTGAATCAAAAAAAGTTATCTATCAAGCAGCCTTACAACTTCAAAAAAAGCTTTCTAGTATTTATCATTTTCAAGATATTGAGACCCAGTTAACTCTCACCGGTGGTTTAATCTATCTATTTTCAGAAAATATGAGCTATAGTCAAATTCATCAATGCGCACTCCATGCCTTAGATACAGCTAAAAGACGCGGAAAAAACCAGATACTATCTTATCAAGAAATTGAAAAAGTTGAATTTAATTTCAAGATTGAAATGATTATTAACCCTAATGATTTTACAATTTTATCGATGAGCCCGACTGGACAAATCATATTTAATTGTATTTTCCCAGTTAAAAAGCCAATAAAATGTTATGAATTATTACATAATCGTAAATCACCGTGCCCATTTTGTTCTCAACAAATCGACTTTGAACAAACAAATATGCGTGAATGTTTTGTATCCAAAATCGATAAACTTATGTATGTTAAAGAACAGCTGTCTCATTATGAGGGCGATACTGTAAGAAAAATTGAAATGCAGGATATTCCCTTTAACTTAGCATATGAAAATCAGGATTCAGATTTACAACAATTTTTAGAAATAAGCTGGAAAAATATAGATAAAAATATTCAACGAGAAAATGCTTTTGATAATATTCTTAGACAATTAGGAACATTCTTTAATGCCCAAAATGTTCTCTTATTTCATCAAAGCGATAATCAACAAAAATTTTCTCTGACTTCAAAGTGGAATTATAATAATCAAATCTCTAATATTAAAAATACTCATTTCAGTAAGGAACACTTTGAAAATATTGTTAGTGCTGTCGCACCACAAAAATACTTTGTAATATTAGATAAAAACCATTTTTGTTATAAAAATATTACAGAACTATATTTTGAAAAGGATGTACCACTACCATTATTATTTATCGGCATTTATAACAAAAACAAGCTTGTATCATGCTTGCTCGTGGAAACTGTTAAACAACATATTAACGCTTCAAAATCTATTGAGGTGATTGCTGATGTTATTTGTAAAATTACCACTATTTATAATTTGCAGACTAAATATACTTATGCCCTTACTCATGATCAAAAAACCGGTTTATCTAACTACGATTCTTATATTAAGACTATAAGAAATATAAATACTGATATTTATTCTACTTTTGGAATGATTGAAATAACTATCATTAATCTAAAAAAATATAATCAGCGGTATGGCATCGTCCAAGGTGATGAAATCTTACAGTTCATCGCACAAACAATTACTAAATTTTTTGATAAAAAATCATGTTATCGGATCAGTAATGCCCATTTTATAGTGCTTTGTCCAGATATTACGTATGAAAACTTCATTCATATATATGATACTTTTTACCAAGAGCTAATTGAATTTTATGATCAATGGATCATTTGTGAAAAAGTTTGGGAAAAGAATTCACTTGTGTTAGAAACAATGCAAGAGCAATTAGAGGAAAAAACAAGACATGCTGTAAATAAAAAAATACACTCTAAATTAGCTAAATCTGATCAGTCGATAGCAAAAATATTAGAGCGTTTAAATACTGCTTTTGTAAATGGAAAATTTTTAACCTTTTTACAACCTAAGGCTCATACTAAAACTAATCAAATTTGTGGTGCTGAAGCATTGATCAGATACAACGATCCTCAAAAAGGAATTATTCCACCAGGGCGTTTTCTTCCAGAAATAGAAAGAGCAGGATTAATTAGACATATAGATTTATTTATTCTAAAAGATGTCTGCCGAATTCTCAGTAACTGGTTAAAAACTACTTGGAAGCCTTTCCCAATTTCAATAAATTATTCTCGAGCAACTATTTTAGAACCTGGTATTTTAGAAGAAACTAATAAAATCGTTGAAAGCTATAATATTCCTAAAGAATTAATTGAAATAGAAGTTACTGAATCCATTGGATCAATTGATTCTGCTAGTTTAAAAAATATTGTTAATCAATTTTTAGCTGAAGGATATAAAATTGCTTTAGATGACTTCGGTGCTGAATATAGCAATATTTATATACTATACTCGCTGCACTTAAGCTCACTTAAACTTGATCGAAAGATCGTAAGCGATATTTATCATGATCACCGTGCTAAATTAGTAATCAAAAATATCATTAATACGTGTCAACAATTAGATATAACTTGTGTCGCTGAAGGAGTAGAAACTAAAGAACAGCTAAAAGTGTTAAAAGATTTATCTTGTGATGTTATTCAAGGCTATTATCTTAATAAGCCTTTATCTGAAGATGATTTCAAAAAGATTTCTGGCATCACTAACCCCCATTGACACTAAAACAAAGATAATCCTAAGATAGTTTTTTAGTTCTAAAGCAGATGAGCATAAAACTAATTTACGTGATTATCTTTTTTTATAAATGCATCATAGTTAAATACCCTATATCAAAAAATTTCTATTTTATTGATTTTAATACATTCTTTTATCTTGCTTAAATACTAATTATAAAAGTCATCACTATTGATGACTTTTTCACATATATTTTTAAATCTATTAAAATTAAATTTAGATTTCAAGTTCTAATTATTCATTGATAATTTCATGCATTACTTGTGGAATCAAATCAATTAATTTACTAGGTAATACTGTATAAGAATTATCCCCTATTACATCCCCACAGCTGCCATGTAGATAAGTTCCTAAAATAGCTGCATTTTTAGGTGTATAGCCTTGTCCAACAAAACTAACGATCATCCCAGCTAAAACATCTCCCATTCCAGCCGTAGCCATCGCCTTATTAGCTGTAATATTACGATATGTCTCTCGACCATCTGTAATTAATGTGTTAGGACCCTTTAAAACAACAGTAACACCATATTTTCGAGCAAAACCACCAACTTTATCAATCATATCTAATTCATCATCATAAGCACACAAACGCTTAAATTCACCAAAATGAGGTGTTAAGATAATAGGAACGGGGCACTCTTTTAATAAATCTAAATGTTTAGCTGCAATCGTCAAACCATCAGCATCAATTACGATTGGACAATTGGCATATTGTAAAGTATCAATTACATACTGCTCGCTTTGTTCATTTAACCCTAAACCTGAACCAATCAAAATTGCATCACGGTCATAAAAAAGTTCTTGTTCCAGTTTACTATTACGAAGTTTAGAAGTACATTCAGGAGTAACTGTTGCTAGCGCATCAATTACTTTTTCACTTGAACAAACACATACAACACCACTTCCACTATAAACCGAGGCTTTTGACGCTAATAAAGCAGCTCCTCGATAGTAATCACATCCAGTTAAATGTAAAATCTTGCCATAGATTCCTTTATGTCCATAATAAGCACGCGGTTTTAAATGATATTTGATCCATGATGGACTAACCAATTTAGCAAGCCCCTGCTCCTGACGTAAATCTTTAGCATCCAATATTTCAACTGCAATCTCTCCTGTATACATATGACACTCTTCATTTAAAAAAGCCTGTTTGATTGCTGTTAAAGTAATTGTCTTACTAGCACAAATCACATTACCATAAGGTATTCCTGTATCAGGATTTAATCCAGTTGGAATATCAATTGCGATGATGTCTATATCATATAAATTATTAATTTCTTCAATTAATATCCTAGCTACTCCACGAACTTCACCATTTAATCCGAAACCAAACATTGCATCAATTACCACATCTGCTTTTTGTGCATCACTTATAAATAAAGATATATCTTCTTCATCCATAAAAGTAATTGGAACTTCCATCTCTTGCGCTTGCTCAATATAAAAATTATTTGCTTGAGAAAATTTATTAGGGTTCCCAAAACAGTATAACTTCACATTTCGTGCTCGAATATGTAGTTTAATCCCTAAACTTAAACCATCAGCTCCATTATTTCCCGGTCCACAAACAATCACGATATTATTATAACCCAAACAATGCGGTAAAATGGCATTACTAGCTTTATCCACTAGTTCTTCGATTGAATATCCCTCATTTAATAAAGCCTGATCGTAAGCCTTCATTTGTCTACTTGTTGCAACATACATATTATCACCATTACTTTCTCTATAAAATCTTATGTTTATATTATAAAGCAATTATTCATAAAAACCTACTTAGAAGCAAAAAAAATAAAAAAAGCAGATTTCTACACTCTGCTTCTAGGACGCTCATCCATTATCTCTTGATAAATCATTGTAACAATATTATGTGGATTAATATTTTGGTCTAACAGACGTTCCAGCATGATCATCATTTTTCCATCATTAATAGTACCGATAATATTCGCTTTTTCAATATTTTGAATATCACATATATATGGAAAAAATTCATTGATTTTTGTATTGATTCCATAATGATGATTAGAACGGCTATATAAATAAATTATCTTATCACCATTACAATCCTCAAAAACACTTCCGCGAGGATAATTAAAAACATTTTTATACTGCTTAACTTGCTTTCTTTTTTGTTCATGCTTATATTTTCGTTTATTTTCATATACTATTTCAATATGTTTTGGTGATAGCATATTAACCAGCTCATAAGATTTTTTACAATCAAATATAATCGTTTCACTGTAATCAAATTCATATCGTAATGCTGCTTCACGAACAAACTTAGTCTTATTAACATATAAGTTTGAATTATCTGTTTGATAAATATAATATAATTGATCATCCACTCTAATAATATCACCAACGCAATAAATAATCGGAACATCAAAATGAATCAATCCCTCTAGGTAGCGTGAATTAACAATCAGTTTTCGCTCAATCATTATTAAATTATTAATTTCAATCCGATTGTAAATATCTCGAAAATTAGTTCGCGGAATCTTATAAGTGTTTGTTAAATAGACATATGTATTTTTACGATGGTCATATATATTCTTATCAAGCTTAAATGTAGCTAAATAACGGGCCTTTTGTTTTGTAGAACAATAATACCCATAAAAATAATTTTCGTCCTTAGCAACGACCAAATAGGGCCTAATTCGATGACTTTCTTCTATACGTTCTAACTCATCATTACTTAACGGCATCAAAGCCCATACTAGATTTCCTATCGCCACTTCATTATATTTATCTTCAACAATTGGCGTAAGATCTATAATTTCCTCTTTTTCTAGTCTACTAAAATACTTTAATAATCTTTTAAACAATTTCATCTTCCCACCCCAAGATAATTATATACCCAACAATCAAAGAATACAAAAAGATTATAGAAGCATTAATCCTATAATCTTTTTGTTACTCATTATATAATTGAAAAAACGAACTGAAGTGAGGGGTACAGTTCGTTCTTTCTATATTTATATCTTATTTTTCAGCAATTGTTGCATAATTAGCAACAATGTAATCTACAACTGGATTACTTCCCCAAGTTTTAATAGCTGAAGCTGTTGCTTGAATCGTATTTGCAGTTACTGTTAATTTATAATTAGCATCATCATATCCGTACTTACCTTTTTCGGTAGTTGTAATTTCTTTTTTTGTTCCATTTTCATCAGTTGTTACAACCGTAGTAACACTCTTATCAGTTACATCTAATAGTGGATTTAAAGTAACGTTATCTAATAATAAAGCTGAACTATTACCGCCTTTGATTGCTCCCATATAATAATAAGTTCCTTCATATTCAACCCATTTACCTGCTTGTGCCGCCAACTCTATATCATCAGTATATTTCACAACATTTGGCAATGCCAATAAAGCCGCATTTTGTGTTAAACCATTTTCATCAGTAAATGTATTGCTTAAAGTTTCATCACCGCGGGTCCATGACTCTGTTAATGTTGCTTTAACAACTACATCAACATTACCACTGTTTTTTACTGTTACATCTTTATTTACTTCAACTCCTGGTAACCAATCAGTTGGTGGAGTAAATTCTTCTTCAATTGTAGTATCATATTTTGCTGTTTTAAATTCATTTGTTTTTGTCAATTCCTGACTAAAATACGCTAACGACCCAACTACTCCTACTGTTAATGCTAATAATAATATTCCACCTAAACTTTTTTTATTTTTCATTCTTCTTCACCTTTCCTTTTCTTTATTGTTGTTCAGCAATCGTAGCAAAATGATCGGCTAAATACACAGCCATCACATTATCACCAAACGCATCCCTAATTGCTGCTTTTGAAGCTTGGACTGTCCGCGCTTCAACTGTCAAAGTATAATCTGCGCTATCATATCCATATTTTCCGTATTGATATTTTTTAGTTACAGTTGTAGTCCCTTGTTCATCTGCTTCAACGACTGTATGACTGCCGCTAACTGTTGCATCTAATAACGGATTCATCTTCACACTATTTAATAATCCATTTGATGCTTCATCTTCACCAATTACACCTAAATAGTAGTAATAATCACCATAATGAATCCATTTATTATGATAATCTGCTAGATTATCTTTAACATCTTCATATTCATAAACCATATTTTGAACAAAATTTTTAATTGCCGCATCATGTGAAATGCCGTTTTCATCAACGAATGAATTTGGTAAAATTTCACCACTAGAATTTATTCCATTATTAGAGGAAAGTGATTTGATTATTCCTGTAGGTAGATGGGTTTTAGATCAAGCATTAAAAGCTGTAAGTATGTTTTCAAATATTAAAGTACAAATTAATATGTCTTATGTTCAAGTGTTAAAAACACCAGCATTA
>OKSB01003423.1_pt1 | contig 12586 bp, 8 predicted proteins | sample 1601171 | NCBI WGS metagenome assembly OKSB01 (sample SAMEA3541496, study PRJEB24748) | human gut metagenome | biome: human gut; feature: human-associated habitat; material: faeces | place: China | collected 2012 | reverse complement strand
AATACGACTTGGTTCCTACGTCCTTGGCTGGTACTGTGTCCGATTCTGCGATGGAATACCCCTATTATTTGACGGTCTCCGAGCTGGAAGGCTATCTGCGTGCCATCAAAACCACACCGAACATTTCTCCGGCTATTCGTGAGGATAATTCTGCCTCGTACTCTACGAATGTCGACGCTGCCTTGAATGCTGTCGATTCTGATGCGTTCCTGTGGAAATTCTTCACTGGTCGGCAGTCTCTTTTCCAGCGTGGTTTTCCGTCCTATTATCTCGAGGCTTGGCTGAAGACTTCCTCCTTCGTCGATGCTGCTGTCGATGTTTCGACTTCGGGTAATTCCGTGTCGATGCGTAATATCACTTTCGCGTCTCGCATGCAGCGTTACATGGATCTTGCCTTCGCCGGCGGTGGTCGTAACTCGGATTTCTACGAGTCTCAGTTCGATGTCAAGCTCAATCAGGACAATACTTGCCCGGCCTTCCTTGGCAGTGATTCTTTTGACATGAATGTTAATACGCTCTACCAGAACGCCGGGCTCTACTGCGCCTCCGCCGGGCTGGGCAACTATGTACACGCTTCCGGCGTTTCGGCCCTGGACGGCAAACTGCCCCTGCCCGACGGCTGGCGCGTGCTCATCGCCCAGACCGTGGGTCTGATTCAGTAACAGGGCCACGCGGCACGGGACGCCGCGAGCAGACCAAGGCCGTTGCCCTTTCGGGCAACGGCCTTTTCGTCATGACGGGCACCTGGAAATAAACGGCTCAGGAGGCGCGGCCCCTTGTGTGTTTCCACAAGAGCTCAAAGAGCTTTCCCGGCTCGATGGGCTTGGCGATATGGGCGTTCATCCCCGCGTTCAGGCAGCGCCGGACGTCCCCGGCAAAAGCATTGGCCGTCATGGCGATGACAGGGATGTCCGCCGCGCGGGCATGCCCGCTTTGCCGTATGGCGCGGGTGGCTTCATAGCCGTCCATGACCGGCATCTGGATATCCATGAAAATGGCGTCAAAGGCATCCGGCGCGCTGCTCTCAAAGGCTTCCCAACCCGCCTTGCCGTTGTCGGCGATGCTCACCGCCACGCCTTCGCTTTCAAAAATCCGCTGCGCCACCAGCTGGTTCACCTCATTGTCCTCCACCAGCAGCACGCGCAGGCCGGAAATGTCCACATTCTCTTCGGCACTCTCCGCGACCTCCGGCGGGGCCTGGGCGTCCGGCGCGTCCGCCAGGTGCAGGGGCAGGTCCACCGTAAAGCGCGTGCCCTGGCCCGGCTCGCTCTCCACTTTGATGGTGCCGCCCTTGTAGTCCACAATATTTTTGATGATGGAAAGCCCCAGGCCGGAGCCTTCCGTATGCCCGACGCGGGCACTCTCCACCCTGAAGAACACTTCGAAGATATGCGGGATATCCTCCGGACTGATGCCGATGCCGGTATCCGCAACCACAAAGCGGTACCAGCCGATCTGCTCGTTCTTTTGCGGCAGCTCCGTGACGGCGAAGGAGACGCGGCCGCCCTCGGGCGTAAACTTGACGGCATTGCTGATCAGATTTTCGAGAATCTGATGGATGCGCAGAACATCGCCGATGCACTTGTCATGGCGGACCTGGAAGGAATGACTGAAGGTCTGCCCCTTTTTCCCGGCCAGGGCCTGGGACCGGGTCACGATTTTTTCCACTTCCTCCCGCTGGCTGAACAGCTCCTTGACCAGAACTATATGGCCGCTTTCAATGCGGCTCATGTCCAGGATATCATTGATCAGGCGGAGAAGGTGCTCCGAGGCGGTCCTGATGACGGAAAGGCTCTCGTCGATCTGAACGGGATTGTCGCGCCGGGCCAGGGCGAGTTCGGTCATGCCGACAATGGCGTTCATGGGCGTGCGGATGTCGTGGCTCATGGAGGAAAGAAAGTCGGTCTTGGCCTGGCTGGCTTCCCGGGCGAGGGTGAGCGCGTTTTTCAACTGCTCCCTGGTCTGCTGGTCCGCCTTGAGCACATCGGTCACGTCGGCCCGCACTAGGCAGATGGTCTGGTGATTTTCCCCGCCCCAGAGAACGCTGATCTGCTTGTGGCGGAGTCCGGCTTCGGAGCGGCAGGGGAAGCTGAATTCATAGCCTTCGGGCTGTTCGGCCAAGCGCGCCAGCATGACCTCCATGGACAATTGCCCGCGTATCTCGTCCTGTCCCTCTTCCGTGTCGGCATGGCGGACGAACTTCTCCAGGGCCAGGTCAAAATCCTCCGTGGTATACGGGGCAAGGTTGCGGAGCACGGTTTCCCGGGTGTGAATGACGAAACCACCGGTGGCGAGGTTGAGGAAGCCGGCCAGATCAAAGGTGTAGGCCAGCATGTTGAGCAGAGCCTTCTGCTCCCGCACGGATTCCGTAATGTCTGTCCGGGAAAGGCAGACCCGGCCCAGTTTTTTGTCGATCGAAAAGACGACCATGTTTTTGGTCAGGATTTCGCCGTTCTCGTCCGTCAGGGAATAGTGGAAAGAGTAGGAACCCTCTTCTTCCAGGCGTCGGCGCATATAGTCCAGGTCGAGCATCCTGGCGCAAATCTCCTTGTCCTTGGGCACCACCAGGGACTGGAAGAGGTAAGCGGCCTGCGCGGTATAGCCGCCCTCGGACGGCGGCAGCGCGCTGGCCCGGTGGTTGAAGGAAAGCACCTTGTAGCGGTCGCGCCGCAGGTCCACATCCGCAAGGAAATCATAGCTCGCGTGGGACAGACGGTTCAGGATCTGTTCCGAAATCTTCTGCTCGGTCACGTCCAGCACGGAAAGAACGCCGATGAGGTCGCCGCTGTCCGGGGAGACCACCAGCTTGACCACGATCCGGACATAGCGGCCCTGCTCTTCGGTCGGCAGTTTGACAAAGCACTCCAGTTCATGCTTGAGGTCGCCGCGCTCAAAGGCCGCCTGCAAGGGCGGGGCGAGAAAGGCCTCCAGAAAGGCGCGGCGCTCGTTCTCGTCCACGACCAGCCCGGCCAGACCCGTGAAAAACGGCTCACGGGCCGTGCCGAATGTCTCCAGCAGGCGGCTGTTGGTCTGGTCCGTAATTTCAATGATAAAGTTGCGGGTGATGTTGCAGTGGCCCGTGATGATTTCGCCGTGCACGAAACCCTTGTGATGCTCTATGAGCATGTCGTTGTAGCGGTTGCGCAGCTCGGCCCGCTCGTTCATATCTTCCGTGACGTCGCTGAACACGGCGTAAATCCGCGCGTTGCCGTCCTCATCCGGCATCAGGGCGGAAATGTTTTTCACCCAGATGTAACCCTGTTCGCCCTTGCGCAGCCGGTAAACCGTTTCGCAGGAATCTTGGCCCGTTTCCACCAGCCCGCGGATGCGGGCCAGGACGTAGTCCGCATCCTCGGGGTGCACGCCCGCGCCGGCGTCGCTGCCGTACAGCGCATAGGCCTGTTCAAGCGTCATGCCGGTCATGGCGGCAAAGCCGTCCGAGATGAATTCCGGCACGATGGCGCCGTCGGCGGCGCAGCGCAGGACCGTAATGCCGCCGGGCAAATGGCGGATCAGGGTCTGGTAGTAGCGCTCCAACCGCTCCTTTTCCTTGCGGGTGCGCACTTTCTCCGTAATATCCGTCACATACCTGACATAGGCGGGAATGCCGTTCCAGTCGGTTTCGCGCGTGGCTGTGGCATAGATCCTGTCCGAGCCGGGAATCACCATATCCTGGCGCTTCCGGCCGTCGTTGCGGCGGTCAATATTGCAGAACTCGCAGGGCTTCCGCCTGCCGTGGAGAGCGGCATAGCATTTCCGGCCGGAAACCAGGGCTTTCTCGTCTGTGAACAGATTGACCCGTTCATTGACGTAGAGCAGGCTGTAATCCTCTCTGCCGATGACGTAGATGCCGTCCGCGGCCTCGTTGGCCAGGCTTTGATAGAGTTTGCTCTCCGCCGACATGCCGGTAAACACGGCGTAAAAGGTCGAGGTATCGGTCAGCGCGCCCATGCGCCTGCCGTTCAGATGCAGCCAGACCAGACGGCCGTCCTTGTGAAGGATGCGGTAGGATATTTCCACCGGTTCGCCGCTGCGCACCGCGCTGAGCACAGCCGCCCGCACCCGCTCCCTGTCCTCTTCATACACCGCCCGGAAGGTGTCGTTGCCACGCAGCGCATGGTATTCCTCTTTCGTATAGCCCGAAAGCGCGGCCACGCCTTCGGAACAGAAAAACGGCGTAAGGGTGTCCGTCACGTTGTAGACCGCGATGCCGCCGGGGATGGAGTTGACCAGATGCTCCATTTCCTGCCGGGTCTTCCGCAGCGCCGAAACATTGTGGAACACGCACTGGAGCAGGGGAAAACCGTCTTCTTCCCCGACCTTTTTGGCCTGGATATGCACCCAGACCGCATGGCCGTCCTTATGGTTTTTGCGGAATTCAAAATCAGCAGTCTCATTGTGCGCGAGCGCGTGGCGCAGTTTGCCCACGACCATGGCCGTATCTTCGGGATGAATCATTCCGGCGGCGTCGCCCTTGATCAACTCGCGATATTCCCGGACGGTGTAGCCGCTCAGTTCGGGCACTCCGTCGGAAAAATAGACGGTCTCAAAGGCATCGTCGGAAACCTTGTAGATCGCCACGCCGCCGGGAATGGCGTTGATGATGTTCTGCGTCTTTTCATGTGCCTCGGCAAGCCGGCGTTCCAGTTGATGCCGCTCTGTTATATCGGTGTACACGCCGTACAGCAGGGAAGTTCCGTCGGCCTGCCGCCTGGCCGCCAGCTCAAGCTGAACCCAGATGTACTCTTTTTTCCCGTCGTGGAAGACGCGGTGGGTGTGCCGCGCGACGCCCTCGCTTGCAATGGCCGCCGCAATGCATGCCTTCAGGGCTTCCACGTCTTCGGGATGCACGTTCAGGTAGTTGGTTTCCCGCTGTGTGCGGGCAATGTGCTCGTCCGAGTAGCCCAGGAGGTTGTAAAAGGCCGGATTGTGAAAGACCGGGGAAAGTTTTTCGCCGTCGAAACGGTAGACGCACAGGCCGCCGGGCATATTGTCCAGCAGCGAGCGCAATTCCCGCGTCAGGGCCGTACTGGCCTCTTCGGCCCGTTTTTTCTCGGTAATATCGTGGATGTATTCCAGATGGGCGGGGATGCCGGCCCAGTCAATGACCTTGCCGCTGAGCTGGTACACGCGGCCCCCACGAACATGCTCCCGCACATGGGGTTCCGTATCGCTCATTTCGCCGACCCGGCAAAAAGGGCAGGGCCGCTCAAAGCCCATCAGGCCGTAGCAGGTGGCCCCGCAGCCGGGCCGACAGCCCAGCAGTTCCGCCGCCAGCCGGTTGGCATAGAGTATTTCCCAGGTATCAAGCGCGCTGACATATACCGCCACCGGCGCATGGTCCAGAATCAGCGATAATCTGTCACTGGATGGAAATGCATCCTTGCCCATATCCGGCCGACTCCTTCCCGCGCGTGCCGCGCTGTCCGCTTTCTCAGCTTTGCCGCATGCCAAACGGCATACGGCGAATAGTCATTACATTGTCCATCAGGGTCATTGCGGACATTTCAAAGAGATATGCCGTAAATACAGCCCGCCCGCAACGAAAGTTTGCGGCAGCCCGGCAAAAAGCCGGGTCCGGGCATACGGATTAAAGGCAGCCTTCCAGGCGCAGCAGGCATTCCTTGATGGGCAGGCCGCCGCCATAGCCCACCAGCGCGCCGTCGGCCCCGATGACCCGGTGGCAGGGAATCACAATGGCGATGGGATTGCGGTTGTTGGCCATGCCCACGGCCCGGCAGCCCTTGGGGCAGTCCACGGCTTCGGCGACCTGCTTGTAGCTGCGCGTCTCGCCGTAAGGAATGGCGGTCAGCGCGGCCCAGACCTTTTGCTGGAACGGCGTGCCCTGTGGGGCCAGGGGCAGATCAAAGTCCCGCAGCCTGCCCGCCAGGTAGGCTTTGAGCTGGCGTTCGGCCTCGCGCAGCAGGGGCGTTTCCTCGTCGGCGGCATTGGCCGCCAGCGGGCCGGATTTACGGCCGCCGTCCTTGCGGATCAGGTCCAGGGCCAGGATGCGGCCGTCCTCCTCCACCAGGGAAACCCCGCCGATCAGGGGCAGGTCATAGTGCTGCGTGTACATCATGCGGCGGCTCCCCGCGCCCGGCCGGGCGCTTTGGACGAGGACAGCAGAAAAGCGAACAGCGCGCCCAGCACGGCCACCAGGCCCAGGCACTGGATGGCCCGCGCCAGGCCGTAATTGTCGGCGATCCAGCCCAGGCATGGCGCGGCCATGCCGCCCATGCTGGTAGCCAGGCCCAGGGTCACGCCCGAGGCAAAGCCGATGTTCCTGGCCAGCAGCTTCTGGCCCAGCACCACCAGGGAGCTGAAAGGCGCATAGAGCACGAAGCCCAGAAAGGGCAGCAGGGCGAAGGCCGCGTAAAGATTGCCCGCCAGGCTGAAGGCGAAAACCACCGGAGCCATGAGCACAAAGGCCAGACGGATGATCCTGGTGCAGCCGTAGCGGTCCGAGAGCAGGCCGCCGATGATGTTGCTGATCACCCCGCAGGTGCAGAAAAAAGTCAGGGCCAGCGCCCCGGCGGCCTTGGACTGCCCGAAGACATTGACCCAGTACAGCGGAATAAAGGTATTGAAGCCCACAAACAGGGTGGAACGGGCCACAATGGCGACGGTCAGCTTGGAAAACTCCCGCCAGTTGTTGCGGCCGAGGATTTCAGAGTCCCCATCCGCGCCCTCGGCGGCGGGCGCACCAGACGCAACAGGGTCAACAGGGGCGGCAGCGGCCTGCGGATTTTCGCTCGCAACGGATTCGGTCGGGGGCGCGGACGGGACGGGCACAACGGCCGCGCCGGTTGCAAGGCCGGTCATGTGCACGATCTGCCAGAGCAGAATGGCGGCCATGCACACGGCAAGGCAGGCAAAAACCGCCGTGCCGCTCATGCCGAAATAGCCCACGCAGCCCGTGACCAGCAACGGCCCCAGCACAAAGCCGCTGTTGCCGCCGATGGAAAAGATGCTCAGGCCCACGCCCTTGCTCTGGCCGGACACCTTATTGGCGTAGCGCGCGCCTTCGGGATGGAAGAGCGCCGCGCCGACGCCGCTGACCGCGATGGCCGCGAAAATGGCCCAGTAGTCGCTCATGAAGCCCACGGCCGCCAGGCCGCAACCGGCCAGCAGCACGCCCAGGGGAATGAACCAGGGCTTGGAAAAGCGGTCCGAGAGCCAGCCGAACAGGGGCTGGATAATGGACGAAAGGCAGGAATAGGCGAACATCAGGCCGCCCGTGGCCTGATAGCTCAGGCCGTAACTGGCCCGCAGAAACGGCAGCACGGCGGGCAGGGCGCCGCCGTTCACGTCGCAGGAGAGATGCCCCAGCGAAAGAAGGAGGATTTTCTTTTTGTCCATTGCGGGACGCTACACCAAAGGCCGGGCAAATCCAAGACGGAAGACGGCGCAGGCGCGCCCTGCCCGTCCGGACGCCCCGTTCAGCGCCACGTGGCCCCGCACTTCCCGCAGCGATTGCGGCGGCGGGCCAGGAGCGGAATGCCCAGACACAGGGACAGGGCCGCCAGCAGGCCCGTGGGCCCGCTTTCCACACCCTTGTTGCCGCAACGCGGGCAGACGGGCGCATCCCGCTCCTGTTCCGGGCTTTCCTCCTGCCCGGCGCGCAGCACTTCCAGGGCGGCCGCCGCGTGCTCCGCCGGAACCTGCACCTGCACCCCGCCCACGGCATTGGAATACAGCCACTGCACGCCCACAAGATGCTCGTTGCTGATAAACGCCGGAATGCCCGCCTGCTCCAGCAGGCCCTTGATGATATAGGCGTCGGGCGCGGCGTCGAACGCGGCCACGGTGACGAAATCAGCCATGTGCGGCCTCCGGGTTTTGTGAATGGAGCGTAGCCTTGCGCGGCTTCCGCGCCGCATACGGCAGGCATTCTCCGCAACAATTGCGGCAATGGAAGGTGCAATCACCGCACGGACGCGCGGCCGTCTGTGCTTTGCAAGGCCCCGGAAAACCGGGGCCTTTGTCTCACAAAATTCAGGCTGTCAACGGCGCTTCCGCCGGTCTGAAATCCGCAAGGACAGAGCAGACTTTACTCAAAACATGCACGGAAGTTTGCAGCCTGTCGCCGATCAGTTGAACGGTGAAGCCGTCAATATCCTCACCATCCTCGAAATGTTCCATGAGATAGGCCGTGACATAAAGGTCGTCATGCACCTTATCGAGCAGGCCGGATAAATCCTCGGCTTTGTGCGCGGCAAGCGTTTCCTCCTCATATTTCAGCATATACGACGGCACGCGGTAGCAGCGCAATTCGTGCGGCACTTCCCCGGCGGGCCCGGCGGCCTTGGGGGAAGCGGCGGCTGCCGTGTCCCGTTGCGCCGGTTCCGGCTGTTCTTTTGCCGCAAAAGCCAGCAAGGCCTGGGCCGCCTGTTGCAGCTTTTCGGCCAGATCCGTGAAGTGGGAGCAGGAAAAATCCGGAGACGCCGCATCAGGCGGGACAAATTGGGGCCGTGAGCGGCGTGCGCTCGGGGAAGAACTGGACATGAAATACCTCTGTGGTTTTTTGATTCGGAACTCTCAAAAACAGAAAATTCCGGGTGCTCAAAACTGCCACAGAGCAGCGGGCTATTTCCCGGCAAGCCGGTCTTGTATTTCGCCCACACCCGGAAAGAGCATGCGGGAAGTTACGCCGTGCCTAAGGCACAGCGCAAGAAAACCCACAATCTGTCGGGGTGGGAAGCCGCCTGTGGACGGTGTTTTGAGCACCGGGAAGAAGGGAATCATAGGCGCGGGGAACTGTCAACAGCGGGCAGGGCCGGGAAGACGCACGGCAGCAGCCCTCCCGACGAATACTATCGCCAAGAACGCCATGGCCTGCAAGGGGTAGGCGGGCACGGTGGGGTACAGCGGGGAGGACGGCTGTCTCTTCGGACGTATCGTCGGAATTAGGGACATTATCACCTATAAAGGCGAAAATGTGACGGAGATCTGACAGGCATTCAGGGATTCCGTGGAGATTACGCTCTGAGAACCGGCGAGCCCTCCGCCAAGATGGTTTTGCAAAAAATGGTGGATACGGCGTTGAAGGATGCCCCGGCCCTGGCGGAGTTTTCCGCCCGTCTGAAGGCCGCCGGGGTTCGCGTCATTCCCAATCAGGCAAGTACAGGCCGGATTTCCGACATCAGCTTTCAATATGACGGCATCACCATGAAGGGCGGCGACCTTGGGCGCGGCTACACATGGGCAGGCCTGCAAAAACGAGGACTTTATGAGCAGATTCGACCGAATGGACGAGATGAGGGACGAAGTAATACGCAAGCGGGATCATCACACGCAGGGTTTGCCGGAGATGGAGCGCCCATTGATGCCGACCGATCCGCGTCTGGAGGGTATGGCCCGCGAGTTGGAACCACTGGTGCGGGCAGTGTCCAGTCTGAGCAGCAACACCAAACAGGATATATGCAAGCTGCTGGCGGAATGCGAAACCACACGCACGACAGGGGTTCAGCTTCTCAACAAAATGGGCGAAGCGGTCAGGGCAACTATGACAATTACCCAGAACGCGCAGAAGGCACAGAAAGAGGCACAGAACGCCGGGGCGCTGACCCTGGAGGCGTCCAGACTTTTGCAGGAGCACACGCAGAAAACGCGGGTGCTGGTGGATGTGTGGCGCTGGACGTACCCGCTGGCAACGGCGGTACTGGTGAGTCTGCTCTGGGGCGCATTATTGCTCTGGCGACTGCCGGACTACGACACCATAACGCAGAGCCAAGGGCAGATATGGCAAAAGCTGGAGGCCATGAGCGCGGCCCAGGAGACGGCCAGGAAAGAGGGAGGGCAGAAGAGGTGACGCCGCCACGCAGGCGAAGCCGTGAGGAGCGAGAGCGGTAGTTTTTCTTCCGTAGCAGTCAGCTCTTGCTGTCGGCCTTTTTGCGCGGCCTGCCGGGGGATCGTATGGGACTCCGGGGGCCGCGTTCCATTTCTTCCTCAATACGGCGCATCAGTTCCCACGCGCTGACCTTTAGCACAGAGGCCATTTGCACCAAGGAGGCAATGGAAACGCCCGTAGCCGCCTGCTCCACCAGGGCGATATACGAATCCGACAGCCCGGAAAAGCCCGCCAACTGACCTTGCGTCAGCCCGGCGGCCTCTCTGGCCTCTCGTATGACCCAGGCGGTTGCCCACCCCAAACTTTGCTCATTTTCCATTGCATGAGAGTACCCCAGGTCTTGACGACAATATTATGAGTATACTAATAATATTGTCGTCATCACTCACCTGGAGGAACAACCATGCGGAAAGCAATCATGACGGTTTTAGTCGCTGGACTCGCCTTTTTGACGGCCTGCAACGAGGAATCGAAGAAGGAAGTCAAAACCGTTCAGTGGTATACTGAGCATCCGAAGGAAAGAGCAGAACAGCTCAAGATTTGCGCCAACAATCCGGGCCAGCTCAAAGACGATCCGAATTGCATTAACGCTAAGCAGTCGATGTTAAAAAATTCTGGTGGGAGTGTGAAGCGAAATTAATCCCTATGAATCAAGTGTTATTCCATGTCGGTCATATTCCACTTTCAGAGATTTTTCAAACATCTTATTGTAATAAAGTGTTCGTAAACTTTTATCTTTAAAAGAAAAAAAGTAGCTAGAAATAGATAAAAACATAGACAAGGCGTATGATAAATATCTTATTTTCACATTTAAAATGTCAGATCTGAATATCGAAAGAGAATTGCCACTAATGCAGAAATAATTGCGGCTTCACGACGGACGCGCTTGTCAACACGCCAATAAATAGACTCCTTGATCCTATCATTTTCATCTCGTGCATCTTTCAATTCCTTGATTAATGCATTTTTTTCGTCCTCAACTGCTGATGTTTTCTTAAGCTCCTCTTGTTTAATTTCAGTTGTCACCCTGTAGAGGGTTTCTTTTATAGACACAGATGACAACCCTTCGTCGTCTCCAAGAGTAAGCTTAATTAAATCCGATAACGCTGCGGTACTTGAGCGTAGCAATTGATGATCGCGTTCAGATATTTCACCATCATTTGTCAGCTTTTCTACTTCATCAATAACTTTATCCCAAAAAACTCGTGATGGCACTAATGCAGCATAAGCAAATGATAAAACTTCTTTTTTGGGTAATGTTGGAGCACCCATCGGGGCTTTAAGCCAAGAAATATTTATCAAGCTAAAGTCAGTTATGACAGGCGATACATCTGCTGGTGTCTCATTATTTGCGCAATACTCGTGAGAGGCATTTGCAAATAAACTATTGCTAGTCACAAAAATGGCTTTACATTTCTCTAAACTTCTGGGGGCAGTTCCGCCCCGAAGAACAAAAATGCTTCGTAAACTGTTAATATCATGCTCTTTTGCCTTCGGATTTAAGTACGAAATCTCCCCATCCAAAATATTTCCGAAAACAGATTCATCAATCTGATGTTGTTCAATATATTTTGGTGTATCAATGCAATTGAGGCCAATGCTCAACAAAGTGTCTTCGGCTTTCTCTAAGGCTAACAATAAATCTGATCTAGTTTTTTCTGTTTTACGTGCCCAGAAAATAATAGACCCCCTACCACGAGGGACATCTACAAAGTTTGCCGCTTTTTCAATAACAATCTTAAGTTCAACGAGTGTATGTGAAAAGTAGGCAAGACTTCCCCCAAGATGCTTGACTAAAGACATTAATTCTTTAATAGCAGCTTGCTTTTCCGGCCCGTTTAAACCAAGAACACTTAGCAACACAGCAGTATCAAAGAAAAAAGTGACATTCTTGTAGTTTGATTGAAGAGAAGATAAATCTGGACATAGCAGTGCGTTTGCAAGCATATGTCCTTGCGCAAGAATCATGAAAGCATCAAATTTTTCAGGAGATGTTTGCTCTATATATTTTATAAACTCACTAACCAAAACTATTCTACTATCACCATTGCTTGGAATATTAGGAAGAGCAGTGTTTCTAAGGAAATTCTTCAGGCATGGGATAGAAAACCTAGACAAAAACAAAATAAAGCTGTCAATTGCATATTGCTCGTCAATATCTTTCCCTAAGTAATTTTTGGAAAAATCAACAAGGCTGCTAGCTATAAAATCAATATTCCTTACAGCTTCAGCTTTTTTACTGACCCAATCTGGAACATCAATTTTAGTTTTTATAAAATATACATGGTTTTCCTTAAAGATAACGCCCTCTCGTGCCAAGCGTTTTAGCACAAGTTGTACAACTTTAATGGGTATCTCTAAACCATGTTTTTCTCTAAGGCCATTTGCAATGTCAATATCACTTACAGGCTCTTGCTCTCTTATACCTGAAAGAATATGTTTGATAAAAGGTTTCAAGTAATCAAGATAGTCTGAACCTCGATCCTGCTTGAGCTTAAGCATTGCTAAACTGATAAGAGCTGCTTCTTGCGCCACAGAGCGTTTCCTCCATATAGGTTCAGTTTCAGTAAAAGGATAATGAAATTTTCGACCTCCAGCAAGAGTGGGCAGAAAAGGGTAGGAATAGGGTAGGAAAAAGAAAAAAGCCTTTAGAGGTTATCCCCCTAAAGGCTTGAATTTCTTGGTTGCGGGGGCAGGATTTGAACCTACGACCTTCGGGTTATGAGCCCGACGAGC
>OKSB01003419.1_pt1 | contig 12592 bp, 13 predicted proteins | sample 1601171 | NCBI WGS metagenome assembly OKSB01 (sample SAMEA3541496, study PRJEB24748) | human gut metagenome | biome: human gut; feature: human-associated habitat; material: faeces | place: China | collected 2012 | reverse complement strand
GGCATGATCGGCTCGGCCATCGCGGCAGCTGTCTGCGTGGCTACTTCCACCACGGCCAACGCCATCGGCGTCGGCGGCATCCCCGGCATTCTGTCCATCCAGCCTGCCTATATGCTCAGCTTTGCGCTGTGCATGGTCATTGCCATCGTTGTGCCCTTTGTGCTGACCGTCAGCGTCGGCAAAAAGAAAGGCATTGCCTGATTTTGTGAGGTGTGTACCATGAATGATTTTAAAGATAAAGTTGTCTACCAAATTTACCCGAAATCCTTCATGGACTCGAACGGTGACGGCTTCGGCGATTTGAAGGGCGTCACCGCGAAACTGGACTACCTCGCCGACCTCGGTGTTGATTACCTCTGGCTGACGCCGTTCTTCCCCTCGCCCCAGCGCGACAACGGCTATGATGTGGCCGACTACCGTGCCGTCGACCCGCGCTACGGCACGATGGAGGATCTGGAGGAGCTTATCCGCGAGGCGGACAGGCGCGGCATCGGCCTGATGCTGGACATGGTGTTCAACCACACCTCCACCGAGCATGAGTGGTTCAAAAAAGCACTGGCGGGCGACAAAAAGTATCAGGACTACTACATCTTCAAGGACGGCACGCCCGACTGCTACCCAACGAACTGGGTGTCGAAATTCGGCGGCCCTGCGTGGGAATACGTGCCGTGCCTTGGCAAATGGTATCTGCATCTGTACGACGTCATGCAAGCCGACCTGAACTGGGAGAACCCCGCCGTGCGGGAGGAAATGGCCGACATCCTGCGCTTCTGGAAGGCGAAGGGCATCAAGGGTTTCCGTTTCGATGTCATCAACGTAATTTCCAAGCCGGAATTTTACGAGAATGACTACGAGGGCGACGGCCGCCGCTTCTACACCGATGGCCGCAACGTCCACAAGTACCTGAAGGAGCTGGTCGCCGCGGGCGGCATCGACGGTATGATAACCGTTGGCGAAATGTCCTCCACCACGCTGGAAAACTGCATCGGCTACACCGCTGAGGGCAACCACGAGCTGACGATGTGCTTCAATTTTCACCACCTGAAGGTCGACTACAAGGACGGGCAAAAGTGGGAATTGATGGAGCCTGATTACCTCGCCATGAAGAAACTGTTCCAGACCTGGCAGGAGGGGATGCAGGCCCACGGCGGCTGGAATGCGCTGTTCTGGTGCAACCACGACCAGCCCCGTGCGGTCAGCCGCTTTGGCAGCGACACGACCTACTGGAAGGAAAGCGCCGAGATGCTGGCGGTGGCCATCCACTTTATGCGCGGCACACCGTACATTTATCAGGGTGAGGAGTTGGGCATGACGAACCCGCACTTCACGAAAATCGAGCAGTACCGCGACGTCGAGAGCCTCAACTACTACAGGATCCTGCGGGAGCAGGGCAAGACCGAGGCCGAGACGCTGGACATTATCGCCCAGCGCAGCCGCGACGACAGCCGCACCCCGATGCAGTGGGACGCGAGCGAGAATGCCGGGTTTACCACTGGTACGCCGTGGATCGGCATTGCCGACAACTACAAGGCCATCAACGCCGCTGCCCAAATGGACGCCCCGGATTCCATCCGCAGCTTTTACAAAACGCTGGTGGCCCTGCGCAAGAAAATGCCGTTCATCAGTGCGGGAAAAATCGAGTTCTTGTACCCCGACAACGCGGATTTGTTAGCCTATCGCCGGTACGACGGCGAGACGGAGCTGCTGGTTCTCTGCAACCTGCGGGAGCGGGAAATTGCAAAGCCCCTGCCCGACGGCTGGACCGCTGCCGAGAAACTGCTGGGTAACTACCCCGACACCGCCGACACGCTGCGCCCCTATGAGTGCGTAGTGCTGAAAAAGTGAAGGCTGCCGTATTATCTTTTCGCTATTGGGAGTTGACCGTATCCTTTGCGATAGTAACCTCATAGTGAGCAAGACAAAAGCACTTTCCCTTATTTGCAATGCAAATATAAGGGAAAGTGCTTTTTTGTAAGGACAAAATTCCGCGTTTAAAGCTGTGCAAGACCTGCCGGGTGCCATTCGTCCCGGATGCCGATGTCGGCACAGACGATCTCACCGCAGAAGGGTGCGGAGCTTGGAGCTGTGTGCAGGGGCTTGCAGCTGTCAAACGTCACGGTCAGGTCTGCGCGGACGGCTCCCTCGGCGGCCTCACCCGTATCGGTGTTGATGCCGCTGGGCAGATCGACGGCCAGCACGAATGCGCCGCTTTCCCGCTGACGATTCATCAGCGCACAGGCAGCCAGCCCGGCCGGGCGAAGGCTGCCGTGAAACCCGGTGCCATACAAAGCATCCACGACGGCGTCAAAGGGCTGTGCTGCCAGCGCTGCCGCATCGCGGCATTTGGTGACCGGCAGGTCTGCCAGGCGTGCATAGTTCGTCATGGCATCGGGCGTTTTGGGGTCGCCCTCGGCCAGCAGGACGACCACGCGCCAGCCATCTTGGGCGGCGGCGCGGGCCATCACAAGGCCGTCTCCGCCGTTGTTGCCCTTGCCGCAGACGGTGAGCAACGCCCCGCCCTGCGGAAGGCGCGCCCGCAGCTGGGTGTAGGCGGCCAGCCCGGCGTTTTCCATCATTTGCAGATAGGGCAGGCCGTGGGCGTTGCCTGCACGCTCGATTTCCTTCATCTGCGCAGCGGTCACAATACGGTGCTTCATAATTTGTGCCTTCCTTTATCACGGTATGACATTTTGTAATCAACTGTACAAATTATAGCAGTGCCGTGCCCGTTTTGGGCACAAATAAGCGGGTCATGTCGGCCTGCTCCAGCGCCAGCAGCTTTACCTTTCTGTCAATGCCTCCGGCATATCCGGTCAGGCTGCCGCCGGTGCCGACCACGCGATGGCACGGAATGATAATAGAAATTTTGTTATGCCCGACAGCGCCGCCCACGGCCTGCGCAGACATCCGGGGCCTTCCCCGCTTTTCCGTAAGCTGCCGCGCGAGCTCACCGTAGGTCACGGTCTGCCCGTAGGGAATTTGCAGCAGCAGCGCCCACACCGCCTGCTGAAACGCCGAGCCAGCCGGGTGCAGCGGCGGCAGAAAGCCCGGCTCCTGCCCCGCAAAGTAAAGGTCCAGCCAGCGCCGGGCCTCGGAAAGGACCGGCGTTTCTCGTTCGGTATGCTCGGCGGGCAGTCCGTCGGCAAAATATTTCGCGCCGTCGAACCACAGCCCGGTCATCCCGACCTCGTCCGCCGCCAGCAGGATACGGCCCAACGGGGCGTCATAATGCTGAATATATGTCATCGTATATGCACCTCACCGGCTGAAAAACAGGCCGTAACGGCCCGCAGCCTTTTTATCATTATACCGCATTCCGCTGCAAAGCTCTATCCGTATTTTGCAAAATATCCAAGACTGTTGCCTTTTTCCCGCCAATCCCCTATAATCATGGGTAATGACAGATAAAGGAGCACTACCATGAAAATTGCAATTCCCTATCAAAACGGCCAGGTTTTCCCGCACTTTGGCCATGCACCGCAGTTTAAATTCTACACCATCGAGAGCGGCATGATTTTACACACCGAGGTCGTTGAGACCGCGGGCAGCGGCCACAGCGCCGTGACGGCCTTTCTGATGCGCGGCGGCGTTGACACGCTGATCTGCGGCAGCATCGGCGCGGGCGCGCAGACTGCCGTAGCCGGGGCCAACATCAGGCTGTACGCCGGTGTCAGCGGCGACGCCGACCAAGCCGTGCTGGCGCTGCTGGCCGGAAAGCTCGTCCATGACCCCACTGCTGTTCACTGCGGCCACCACGACGGTGAGCACCACTGCGGCGGGCATCACTGCCACTGACAAGGAGGCTTGCACCATGACCCTTACCGAACGTGCAGCCGCAGCTGCAGAATTAAAAACCACCGGGCAGTGCAACTGCACCCAATCTGTTGTAAAGGTATTTGAGGACAAGCTGCCCGTGGAGGGCGACACCCTGCGGATGCTGGCGGCAGGCTACGCTGCCGGTATGGGCTGCCTGGAGAGCACCTGCGGCGCACTGATCGGCGCTGTGATGGTGGCCGGCATCCTGACGGAGGGCCGCGGCACGCCCGCTGTGGCACGCGCACTGGTCCGGAGCTTTGAGCAGCGGTGCGGCGCGACTATCTGCAAGGAGCTGAAGGGCGTTGCCACCGGCGTGCCGCTCTGCCCCTGCCCCGAATGCGTGCGCAATGCCGTGCTGGCGCTGGGCGACGTACTGCCCGACGCCGTAAAGGAGTGAGCGCCGATGTTTTTTGCCTACGGGGAAGCCGAGCTTGCCTGCCTGCGCGCCAGGGACAAGCGGCTGTGTGAGGTCATCGACAAAATCGGGCATGTGGACCGCGTCGTCGATACCGATTTGTTTTCGGCGGTGGTGCACCACATCATCGGCCAGCAGATCTCGACGAAGGCGCAGGCCACGATCTGGCAGCGGATGCAGGACGCACTGGGCACCGTGAATGCCGAGACGATCCTGGCTGCCGGTGTTCCCAAATTGCAGGCGCTGGGCATGACCTTTCGCAAGGCGGAGTACATCACCGATTTTGCCGAGCGCGTCCACAGCGGTGCGTTCGATCCGGAGGGCATCCGGCAGAAAAGCGACGAGGACGCCATCCGCGAATTGAGCGCCCTGAAGGGCATCGGTGTTTGGACGGCGGAGATGATTTTGCTGTTCTGTATGCAGCGGCCCAACATTTTCAGCTACGACGACCTTGCCATCCAGCGCGGTCTGCGGATGGTCTACCACCACCGCAAAATTGACCGCAAGCTGTTTGAAAAGTACCGCCGCCGGTTCAGCCCCTATTGCAGCGTGGCCAGCCTGTACCTGTGGGCGGTGTCCGGTGGGGCGATCCCGGAAATGAAGGACTACAAGCCCAAATCCAAATGATCTTCCGGGGTCGCAAACGCTTTTTCAAAGGCCGCCGCGTCGGCCTGGGACGTTTCCCAGCCGTATTTTTTCAAATCCACGCACCAGCAGTGACCGTTCCAGTATGTGGGAACGCCGTCCTCCGCCAGAAGCGTGCGCTGCAAATCGGAAATGACAAAGTGCTGCGCCCCGCTCAGCTCACCCCTGCCGTTGACCACCCGGAAAGCAGGGATGCCCTCCCCGGCCAGATTCTCCCGCAGTCCGTAGCCCACCTGTCTGGAATTTCTGGGCTTGCCGCAGAGCATGGCGATCTGCCCGTAGGTCGCAACTTTCCCTCTGGGGATGCGCAGGCAGACGAGCCGCATTTTTTCGTAAAACGTCATGATTTTCCCACCTTCGACCGTTGTCAGATTATTGTAGCACCGAACGGGGATTTGAACAACGGAAATTTATGCAAATCAAAAAAGGGGTGTTTTGTAATGAATAAAAAGGTACTGATCCTGTCCTCCAGCCCACGCAAGGGCGGCAATTCGGAGACGCTGGCCGCAGCCTTCGCCAATGGCGCACTGGAAGCCGGGAATCTGGTGGAAACCGTACATCTCCGGGAAAAGAACTACGGCTTCTGCCGGGGCTGTCTCGCCTGCCAGAAGCTGGGGCACTGCGTCATCAGGGACGATGCCGTGGAGGTAACCGCAAAAATGCACGACGCCGACGTGCTTGTGTTCGCCACGCCGGTGTATTATTACAGCGTCAGCGGCCAGCTCAAGACCATGCTGGATCGCGCCAACCCGCTGTACGACACGGACTATGCCTTCACCAAAGCCTACCTGCTGGCGACGGCGGCGGAGGACGAGCCGGAAACGGTGGATGGCACCCGGACGGCCGTGCAGGGCTGGGTGGACTGCTTCCCCCGCTGTGAATTGGCCGAGACGGTATTCGCAGGCGGCGTCAACGATGTCGGCGACATTGCCGGACATCCCGCGCTGGAAAAAGCCTATCAGGCCGGAAAATCCCTTTAATTCCGGCATTTTTACCCAGAGAAAAGGCCGCATTCCCCTGACGGGGAATGCGGCCTTTGAAATTGATTCGCTGTCAGAGAGGCAAGCCCGGATTACCGGCCCTCGCGGATGGCAGCCTGCGCGGCGGCGAGACGGGCGATGGGCACACGGAAGGGGCTGCAGGAAACATAGTCCAGACCGATCCGGTGGCAGAACTCCACGCTCATGGGGTCGCCGCCGTGCTCGCCGCAGATGCCGCAGTGCAGCTCCGGACGAACCTTCTTGCCCTTCTCCACAGCCATCTGCATCAGGGCACCGACACCGGTCTGATCCAGCTTGGCGAAGGGGTCGTTCTCGAAGATCTTGGCGTCGTAGTAGGCGTCCAGGAACTTGCCTGCGTCGTCACGGCTGAAGCCGTAGGTCAGCTGGGTCAGGTCGTTGGTGCCGAAGCAGAAGAACTCCGCTTCCTTGGCGATCTCGTCGGCAGTCAGGCAGGCGCGGGGGATCTCGATCATGGTGCCGACCTCATAGTGCAGCTGGGCACCGGCTGCGGCGATCTCGGCGTCCGCCGCCTTGACCACCACGTCCTTGACGAACTTCAGCTCCTTGGCGTCGCCGGTCAGGGGGATCATGATTTCAGGCACCAGCGTCCAGTCGGGGTGACGACCCTTCACTGCCAGCGCCGCGCGGATGACGGCCTTGGTCTGCATGGCGGCGATTTCGGGGTAGGTGACCGCCAGACGGCAGCCGCGGTGACCCATCATGGGGTTGAACTCGTGCAGGGAAGCAATGATATCCTTGATCTGCTGAGCGGTCTTGCCCTGCGTCTTGGCCAGCTCGGCGATCTCTTCCTCGGTGTTGGGGACGAACTCGTGGAGCGGGGGGTCCAGGAACCGGATGGTCACGGGGTAGGACTCCATGGCCTCGTACAGCGCCTCGAAATCGGCCTGCTGCATGGGCAGGATCTTGGCCAGCGCGGCCTCCCGCTCCTCAACGGTGTCGGAGCAGATCATTTCCCGGAAGGAGGCGATACGGCCTTCCTCGAAGAACATGTGCTCGGTACGGCACAGGCCGATGCCCTCGGCACCCAGCTCTCTTGCCCGGATGGCGTCACGGGGGGTGTCGGCGTTGGTGCGAACCTGCAGGCGGCGATACTTGTCAGCCCAGCCCATGATACGGCTGAACTCACCGGCGATCTCCGCGTCACGGGTCTCGATGATGCCGTCATAGATGCAGCCGGTGGAGCCGTCCAGGCTCAGCCAGTCGCCCTCGCGGTAGGTCTTGCCCGCCAGAACGAACTTCTTGTTTTCCTCGTCCATCTTGATCTCGGTGCAGCCGGAGACGCAGCAACGGCCCATGCCGCGGGCAACGACGGCAGCGTGAGAGGTCATACCGCCCCGGACGGTGAGGATGCCCTGTGCAGACATCATGCCCTCGATGTCCTCGGGGGAGGTCTCCAGACGAACCAGAACCACCTTTTCGCCCCGGTCAGCCCAGGCCTTGGCGTCCTCAGCGGTGAAGACGATGCGGCCGCAGGCGGCTCCGGGAGACGCAGCCAACGCGCGGCCAACGGGCTGCGCGGCCTTCAGTGCCTTGGCGTCGAACTGGGGATGGAGCAGGGTGTCCAGCGTTCTCGGCTCGATCATGGCAACGGCCTGCTTCTCGTCGATCATGCCCTCGTCCACCAGATCGCAGGCGATCTTCAGAGCGGCGGGGGCGGTACGCTTGCCGTTACGGGTCTGGAGCATATACAGCTTGCCGGCTTCCACGGTGAACTCCATGTCCTGCATGTCGTGGTAGTGGCTTTCCAGAATCTGACAGACCTTGGTGAACTGGGCAAACGCTTCGGGGAACTTCTCCGCCATTTCAGAGATGGGCATGGGGGTACGGACGCCCGCCACCACATCTTCGCCCTGGGCGTTGGTCAGGAATTCGCCGAACAGCTTCTTCTCGCCGGTGGCAGGATTCCGGGTGAAGGCAACGCCGGTGCCGCAGTCGTCACCCATGTTGCCGAAGGCCATGGACTGGACGTTGACAGCAGTGCCCCAGGAATAGGGAATGTCGTTCTCACGACGGTAAATGTTGGCGCGGGGGTTGTCCCAGGAGCGGAACACAGCCTTGATGGCGCCCATCAGCTGCTCCTTGGGGTCTGTGGGGAAATCCACGCCCAGCTTGCTCTTATATTCGGCCTTGAACTGGGAGGCCAGCTCCTTCAGGTCGTTCGCATCCAGCTCCACGTCCTGGGTCACTCCCTTGCGCTCCTTCATCCGGTCGATGAGGGCTTCAAAATACTTCTTGCCCACTTCCATGACCACGTCGGAGTACATCTGGATGAACCGGCGGTAGCAGTCCCACGCCCAGCGGGGATTGCCGGACTTGGCGGCCATGACGTTCACCACGTCCTCGTTTAAGCCCAGGTTCAGGATGGTATCCATCATGCCGGGCATGGAGGCCCGGGCGCCGGAACGGACGGAAACCAGCAGCGGATTCTCGTGGTCGCCGAACTTCTTGCCGGTGATCTCCTCCAGCTTGTCCACGTAGGACATGATTTCGGCCTTGATATCGTCGTTGATCTGACGGCCGTCTTCATAATATTTGGTACAGGCTTCCGTGGAAATAGTAAACCCCTGGGGGACCGGCAGTCCAATGTTGGTCATTTCGGCCAAATTAGCGCCTTTTCCGCCCAGGAGTTCCCGCATTCCACCGTTTCCTTCGGTGAATAGGTATACATACTTGTGAGACATACTTCCATTACCCCTTTCAGTTCTTTGCGTGTGCCATTTTCAATTTTAATGTTGCATTTTTGAATCCTATTTTGTGTCGCTCACACAGTATAACACGGCTCTTCGCAAAATGCAAACCTTTTTGCAATATTTATGCAGAATTCCAAAAAAAGCCGCTTGGGAATATGCAGTTTGACAGCTTTCCTGCAACACATGGAGGTTTCGTGCTGCAGATGCAAAAAAAGGACACGCTTTCGCGTGTCCTTTGGACGTTTTTGGGTGGTCATACTATTTCTCGATAAAATGGTTAACACCATTTTATCCTGCGAATCCTTCGCAGGCCGCCGGTGGCGGCGAGAAATGTATGGACTTACGTTTTTTGCGGCTACGCCGCTGGCTGCTGAAACAGCAGCCGAATAAAACGGTTCTTAACCGTTTTATTGAAAACTAGTATCAAGCGCCGGGGGTGTAGGTGTATTGCAGCACCTCGCCGCTGCTGTCGTTGCAGACGATCTCGGCTGTACCCAGGCGGGTCAGATTCTCGTTTTTGGCCGCCGGGGTCTTTTTCAGGCTCCACAGCTGTGTCTGGTCAAAGTTCTCCGCGGCGGAGCCGTCGGCGGGGGTGATGGCGTAGTAGGCCACGGTGTAGGTCACTTCTTTGCTCAGGAATGGCTTCTTCGCGTACTCGATGATGGCCACGCAGGGCTTGTTCTCCCGCGTCCGCCCGGAGATGATATCGTACATCTCCTGATTCTTCTCCACCACTTCCTCAGCGGAGTAGTTCTTCGTCAGGGAGTTGTTTTCATAGTAGTAGCCCAGATATCCCGCCACGCAGCCGCAGCCCAGCGCGAACAGCACCGCCAGTGTTACGATCTGCTTCTTATTGAATTTCAGGGCTTCCTTGGAGTGACCCACGCTGTAGGTCAGGCCGAGGCGGTTGGTGATGGGCAGCATCACGCCCAGAAACAGCGCCAGCAGTACGGACTCAATGGGGAACATGAAAATGTTCTTGATCATGCCGGGGACGACCATGGCGAGGGTGTACTGCTTTCCGTCCATGTAAAGGGCATAGTACCACATCATGATAGGGGTCTGGAGCAGCACATTGATGACCAGACTGACGGTAAACCGGCTGAGCATGACCCGGGTTGTGGTGACCTTTGCCCGGTACAGGAACAGAGCGAAAACCAGGGCGCCGCCGACTTCCGTCAGGATAAAGGGCAGAAAGTACATGCCCTCCGGCCGAATGACGTAACCCAGCACGTCCGTGATGCAGGCGGCCAGCATGGCCATCACGGGGCCAAAGACCATAGCGCCCAGCGCATTGACGAAAAACGCGGTGTTGATCTTCAGGAAGGGCGTAATGGGGATGGCGACCTGCTTCATAACCAGACGCAGGGCGATCATGAGCGCCGCGAACACCAGCATGTGGGTGTCCTTCAGCTCGGCGGCAGCGTCACGCCAGTAGGCTTTGGAAAACGGATGGGAATACAGGGTATTGCTCTTTTCTAATCTGGACATAAAAAGTCCTCCTTTTCATGTAGCGACGGTCTTCGCATCCGCATTGACCCTACGGAATCGTGTGTGTAAAAAACTCCCCTTGCGGCTTTTCGCCGAAAGGGGAGGCAGATTACAGACACGGATAACCCGTGGGGAAGGGCAACGCTAAAAGCCGCGACCATTCGCCCGACCGAGTATCGTTGCTACATAAAGGAGGTTATCCCATATGCAACAGCGGGTGCGGTGACCCCATCGTGGAACATTCCTTCGTCCGCCGGGCAAACTCCCCGTCCCGATGGCACTTAACGCGAGGTCTCCTACTCTGTTCGCAGACAAATATACACGAAAGGAGCGGAAAAGTAAATAGGTTTTTTACATTTTTTCGGAAATTTCCGCAAATTATTCGGCGTTCGACTTTGCCATAGCCGCCCGCATCAGCACCATCCGGTAAATTTCGCCATAGGACAGGCGCTCCACTTCCTGCGCCGCTACCAGCGGGACTTCTTTCAGCACCAGATCGCCGGACTTTACCGTGAGCGTCCCCAGACGCTGACCCCGGCTGACGGGGGCCGTGACGGTCGGCTCCAGCGTCACCTCGCTGGTAACGCCGCTTTTCTGTGCCTTGTCAATGAGCAGCGCCATGTCCGCCTCCGGCACCGCGCTGACCCCGGCGTCTTTCCCCAGCCGCACCGGGATCTGGTTGTCACAGTCGCTCAAATCCGGACTGACCACCGCGAAATTGGCGAAGCCGTAGTCTAGCAATGACTTGCAGGCGGCGTTCCGGGACTGGCTTGTCTCCGCCCCCATGACCACAGCGACCAGCTCCATGCCGTCCCGCATCGCCGACGCCGACAGGCAGTACCCCGCCCCGGAGGTAAAGCCGGTTTTCAGTCCCGTGGCGCCGGAGTAGAAGCGGATGAGCTTGTTGGTGTTGGACAGGCCGAAGGTGCCGCCCCGCACGGTGTCCATCCAGATGGTGGTGTAGTTTTTGATGAGGGGATGGTATTTCAGCAGCTGCCGGGACATAAGGGCGATGTCATAGGCGGAAGTCCGGTGGTTCACGGCGTCCGCCCCGTCGTCCAGACCGGTGCAGTTGACGAAGCTGGTGTCGTTCATCCCCAGCTCCTGCGCCCGCTGGTTCATCATGGCGACGAAGGCGCTTTCGCTTCCCGCGATATGCTCCGCCATAGCGCAGGCACAGTCGTTTGCCGAGGACACCGCAATGGACTTGAGCATGTCGGAAACGGACATGGTCTCCCCTGCCTTCAGGTAGATCTGGCTGCCTCCCTTGGCGGCGGCAGCTTCGGAAGCCGTCACCATATCCGTCAGGGCGATCTTCCCGGAATCCACCGCTTCCATAATCAGCAGCATGGTCATGACCTTGGTCACGCTGGCAGGGGCAAGGCGCTCATGGGAATTGGACTCATACAGAACGGTTCCGGTGGCAACATCCATCAGCACCGCGCTTTTCCCCGCCACATCCAGCTCCACCGCCGACGCCGGCAGTGCAATCTGGCACAGCACCAGCACAAGCGCCGCGACACATATCATCCGCTTCATAGTCATCCCTCCAAACGATTCGTAGTACAACCTATGTCCGCGGGGGATGATTATGCCGGATTTCTTCACCGGTTTGTGCTGTTTCCCGGCCGGTATATAACATTTTGTTGTGCAGCCCCATATTACATTTTGTTTTGTATATACTTGATTTCAGGGGAGGTGTAGGCCATGTATGAACGCATTCGGAATCTGCGGGAGGATCACGATCTCAAGCAGGAGGACATCGCGCGGCTGCTTCACTGCACGCAGGCCTGCTATTCCAATTACGAGACCGGCAAGCGGGACATCCCAACGGAGGTGCTTCACACCTTGGCAGACTACTACCACGTCAGCATCGACTATCTGCTGGGGCGAACCGGCAGGAAAGAGCCGTACCCTAAATAATAACCGTCCCCGGCAGGCTTACCGCTGCCGGGGATTTTTTCACATATGGAGCTCCAGCGGCCGTGCCCTGCGGGATATTTTTCGCGGCCCGCCCGCCCACTGCACATTTTTTCGCCGCCGGAATACCATGGAATGAGCGGCAAAGCTCAAAATTCGATATCGGAGGTAACTTCTATGTGCAACAACAACGGTCTGTGCGGCTGCCTGAACAACAACTGGTGGTGGATCGTTATTCTGATCCTCCTGCTGTGCAACTGCGGCGGCTGGAACGGCTGCGAGAGCAACAATAACAACGGTTGCGGCTGCGGCTGCTAAACAGAGAACGGGCGCCCTCTCCGGGCGCCCATCCACATGCAAAACGAGGGAGCGGTAAAACCGCTCCCTCATTTTTAGGAAGATTACATATCGAAGGGTTCCATGCTGAGGACGGGGTGACCCACCTCGGACAGGAAGTTCAGCAGCTGCTCGGGATCCTCGGTGCAGATGGTCTCATCGGCGATCATGTCGGTGAAGTTCTCTACGCCGTACATTTCCAGAGCGGTCTTGTCCAGGCGCTCACGCATCTGATCCTTCAGGATCTTGGGCAGCCA
>OKSB01003413.1_pt1 | contig 12614 bp, 8 predicted proteins | sample 1601171 | NCBI WGS metagenome assembly OKSB01 (sample SAMEA3541496, study PRJEB24748) | human gut metagenome | biome: human gut; feature: human-associated habitat; material: faeces | place: China | collected 2012 | reverse complement strand
ACGATATTAAAAGAAAGGAAACGTGTGATAATTAACTTCCTAATTATCATACAAGAGTAAAGATGAAAATTATAGACAGATTAAAAGAAGACAAAATACATATTTCATTTGAAGTGTTTCCGCCGAAGACCGATGCGGGATTTGAAAAAGTGATCGCGGCAACTGATGCTATGGCGAAGTTAAATCCGGCGTTTATCAGCGTGACATATGGTGCGGGCGGCGGTACGAGTAAGAATACGGCAAAGATCGCATCTCATATAAAGGATGATCTCGGAGTGGTTAGTCTTGCACACTTGACATGTGCTTCTTCAACGATAGAGGAAGTAAGAGATGTGATTGAAAATCTGAAAGAAAACGGGATTGAAAACATTCTTGCGCTTCGGGGAGATATCCCGGAAGGCATGCCGTTCCCGAACGGAAATCGTTTTAGATATGCATATGAGTTGATAGAGGAGATTCGTAAGCATGGCGATTTTTGTATCGGAGCTGCATGTTATCCGGAAGGTCATGTAGAAAACGAACATAAGGCAGAAGATATCAGGTATTTAAAACAAAAAGTAGATAGCGGCGTTGATTTTCTTACGACACAGATGTTTTTTGATAACGATATCCATTATAATTTTTTATACAGGATCAGGGAAGCAGGGATCAATGTTCCGGTACTCCCGGGAATTATGCCGATGACGAGTGAGAAACAGATGAAAAGAAGTCAGGAATTGTCAGGGACAGTGTTTCCGAGAAGATTTTTAGCTCTCCTTGATCGGTTCGGCAGCTCGGCGGCGGCGATGGAACAGGCGGGAATCGCATATGCGACCGATCAGATCATTGATCTTCTTTCTAACGGTGTGAACAATATTCATATTTATACAATGAATAAACCGCATGTTGCAGCTGCAATTATGAACAATTTGTCGGAGATTATAAAGGCGTAGGTGATAGAATGGAAAAATGTTTTCAGGAAGCTGTCCGCTATTTGGGGTATGGGAAAAATCCGGTAGATGAGGCAACAAGCCGTCTTGTTGAAAAAGGTTTTTTGGAGCTGGAAAAAGTATCGGCGCTTCGCTCGGTGTTTCGTATTTTTGAAATGAATCGGATAGATGAAGAAAAAGTTGCGATCGGAACATTACAGATTAGCAGCAAAAGCCTTGCAAGAAACTTAAATCACTGTGAAAAGGCTGTTTTGTTCGGTGCGACATTAGGGACAGGAGTGGATCGTCTGATAGCAAGAACATCTCTGACAGATATGGCAAACGCTGTTGTGCTTCAGGCATGTGCAGCGGCAATGCTGGAAGAATTTTGTGATGAGAAACAATTTGAAATCGGCGAGGAACTTGAAAAGGAAGGTCTTTATCTGCGCCCGAGGTTCAGTCCGGGATACGGCGATTTTGATATCGGTTTTCAGAAATCATTTATGCAGATGCTGGATTGTGCAAAGGCAATCGGACTTACGATGACGGAAAGTTTTATGATGACACCGACGAAATCTGTTACCGCAGTGATCGGGGCAAGTCGAATAAAAGAGAGATGCCCGATTGCAGGCTGCGAAGTCTGCGATAAGAAAGAGTGTATTTACAGACGCTGACAGTTAGATGTATGAGACAAATATGTAGAGAAGGAAAACGACGAAAAAAAGGAGAAAGAGATGATCAGACAACGACTTGGAAAAGACCTCCTCTTTTTTGATGGGGGAATGGGAACTCTGCTTCAGGAAAAAGGGCTCGCGCCGGGAGAATTACCGGAGACGTGGAATCTGACACATTCGGAAGAAATATACAAGATACACAGGCAATATATAGAAGCCGGAAGCGATATCATTTTGACGAATACATTTGGTGCAAATGCGCTGAAGTTTCATGATGATTCCTGCTCTTTAGAAGAGATTATAAAGGCGGCGGTCAGCCATGTGAAAAAAGCAGAGCGGGAGGCGCTCTTACAAACAGGAGACGAGCGTAAAATCTATACGGCTCTTGATGTCGGACCTACGGGGAAATTGCTGAAACCTATGGGAGATCTGGAATTTGAGACGGCATATGAAGCTTTTAAGGAAGTAGTGATCTTAGGAGAGCAGGCGGGAGCAGATTTAATCCATATAGAGACAATGAGCGATACATACGAATTAAAAGCAGCTGTTTTAGCGGCGAAAGAAAACACGTCTCTTCCGGTATTTGCTACCGTAATATTTGACGAGAGGAAAAAACTTTTGACAGGAGCGGATGTTTCATCTGTTGTTGCGCTTTTAGAAGGTTTAGGCGTCGATGCTCTCGGGATAAACTGCGCAATGGGACCAAAAGAGATGCTTCCGGTGTTGGAAGAACTGATCAAATATTCGTCTGTTCCGATTATTGTAAAGCCAAATGCAGGACTTCCGAAACAGAGAGACGGGAAAACATATTATGATGTGACAGAAGATGAATTTGCGGCATATATGGAGCAAATCGTCCGGATGGGGGCATGTGTGATCGGAGGCTGCTGTGGAACGACGCCGGAACATATCCGTGCCATGCGTAAAAGATGTGAAAACGCAGAACTTGTTCCGGTGACAGAAAAAGAGTTTACGGTTGTTTCCTCTTACGGGCAAAGCGTTATTTTGGGTGAGGGTTCAAAAATTATCGGAGAGCGGATAAATCCCACCGGTAAAAAACGGTTTAAACAAGCGCTGAAAGAACACGATCTTGACTATATTTTAAGAGAAGGGATTACACAGCAGGATCAGGGAGCTCACATTCTTGATGTGAATGTCGGACTGCCGGATATTGACGAGCCGGCGCTTATGGAAGAGGTAGTTCAGGAACTGCAAAGCGTCGTTAATATTCCGCTGCAGATAGATACGGTTGATGAAAAAGCGATGGAAAAAGCGCTTCGTATTTACAACGGAAAGGCAATGGTTAATTCCGTAAGCGGAAAGAAAGAGTCAATGGAAAAAGTGTTTCCTCTTGTAAAAAAATACGGCGGAGTTGTTATCGGTCTGACTTTGGATGAAGACGGAATTCCGGCGGATGCGGACGGCCGTGTGAGGATTGCGGAAAAAATCATAAAAACAGCTGAAAAATTCGGGATTAAAAAGAAAGATATCGTAATCGACGCACTCGCAATGACGATCAGTTCTGAGCCGGAAGGAGCAAAAGTGACATTGGAGACGCTTCGCAGACTTCGAGATGAGATCGGAGTCAATACAGTTCTCGGAGTTTCTAATATATCCTTTGGACTTCCATGCCGCCCGATCGTAAACGCAGCCTTTTATACAATGGCAATGCTAAACGGTCTGAGTGCCGGAATTATAAATCCATCATCGGAAGACATGATGAAATCGTGGTATGCATACCATGCTCTTATGAATCTGGATAATAATTGTGAACAATATATTCAAAAATATGCCAATTCGGTAGTGAGCACAAATATAATGAAAACATCTGAACTTTCCGAAACGAAATTAAAGGGGGAAAATGACAGAAGCAGAAAAAGCAGCTCAAAAATGACGCTTCAAGAGGCAATCGAAAAAGGGCTGCGGGATGACGCGGGGAAAATTACAACAGATATGATTGCGACAGAAGCTCCGCTCGATATTATCAACGAAGAATTGATTCCTGCATTAAATCATGTCGGCGACGGCTTTGAAAAAGGAACTGTTTTTCTGCCTCAGCTTCTGATGAGTGCGGAAGCTGCAAAATCCGCATTTTCTGTTCTGAAGGAAAAGATGGAAAAAAGCGGTGAGATCAGAGAAAAAAAGGGACGAGTCATTTTGGCGACCGTGAAAGGAGATATTCATGATATCGGAAAAAATATCGTGAAAGTGCTTTTAGAAAATTACAGTTTTGATGTGATCGATCTTGGAAAAGACGTATCGCCTGAAAAAATTGTAGAAACGGCATGTGAAAAGCAAGTTCCGCTTGTCGGATTAAGCGCTCTTATGACAACAACGGTAGTCAGTATGGAAGAGACGATAAAGATGCTTCGGGAAAAGAAACCGGACTGTAAAGTGATGGTCGGGGGAGCTGTGCTCAACCAAGAGTATGCAGATATGATCGGTGCGGATTTTTATGGGAAAGATGCGATGCAGTCCGTACATTACGCCGAAAAGATTTTTAAAGATGCGCTGCAAAAAAGTGCCGATAAAAAAGAATAAATACTTGTCAGAGAAAGAATATTCGGTTGTTGACAATGATTTTGTAAACAGATATATTTAAAGAAATAGGAACAGATGTGCTCGTCGTTTCAATTTAGTATATCAGGAGGTAAGTGCAGATGATGAGAGGATTACATACTCCGGTACGGGCAATCCGGAGAAGAGTGTTTAAGGAAGTGGCGCAGCTTGGATTTAAGGCAGATGAGGATACGCTTCTTGCGGATATGGAAGCCATTCCGTATGCGATCGTAAATGAAGATTCAGAGAAATACAGAGAAAGCGTTTACCGCGCACGGGCGATCGTAAGGGAACGGCTGCGTTTGGCGATGGGACTTTCCCTGCGTCCGGAAAATAAGCCGGTTCATTTAACTGCGGGCGTGGAAGCAAGCAATATCTCTGAAAAATATTATGAGCCTCCGCTGATGCAGGTTATTCCGTCCGCATGTGAAAGCTGCGAAGAGAATAAATACGAGGTAAGCAATATCTGTAAAGGCTGTCTTGCGCACCCGTGTCAGGAAGTCTGTCCGAAAGACGCTATTTCCATGGTGAACGGGCGGTCGTATATCGATCAGGAAAAATGTATCAAATGCGGAAAATGCAAATCAGTCTGTCCGTACGATGCGATCGCGAAAAAGGAGCGTCCATGTCAGAAAGCCTGCGGTGTGAATGCGATTAAATCCGACAAAATGGGAAGAGCATATATTGATAATGAAAAATGTGTTTCATGCGGTATGTGTATGGTAAGTTGTCCGTTTGGCGCGATTTCGGATAAGTCTCAGATATTCCAGCTTGCACGGGCGTTATCAGAAGGTGAAAATGTAATTGCGGAGATCGCTCCGGCATTTGTAGGACAGTTCGGTGATAATATTACACCGAGAAATATTAAAGCCGCTCTTCGTGAACTCGGATTTTCGGAAGTGTATGAAGTTGCGCTTGGAGCAGACATCGGCGCGATTGCAGAGGCGCATCACTATGTGGATAAAGTTGTGACGGGTGAACTGCCGTTTCTTTTGACATCCTGTTGTCCTTCATGGTCTGTCATGGCAAAAAAATTTTTCCCGGATCTGATCGACCAGATCTCCCAGGAACTTACTCCTATGGTGGCGACGGCAAGGACAATTAAGCAGAAACACCCTGAAGCAAAAGTAGTCTTTATCGGACCATGTGCCGCGAAGAAACTGGAAGCGTCAAGAAGAAGCGTGCGAAGTGACGTTGATTTTGTTGTTACTTTTGAGGAATTGCAGGCAATGTTTGATGCAAAAGAGATCGATCTGACAGAGTATGAAGCAGAGTCTTCCTTCCATGATGCAACCGGAGCTGGCAGGGGATACGGATGTGCAGGCGGAGTTGCCGAGGCAATAGAAAAATGTATTAACGAATATTATCCTGATGTACAGGTGAATATTGAGCACGCAGAAGGATTGAAGGAATGTAAAAAGATATTAACTCTGGCAAAGGCAGGCAAGATGAACGGTTGTCTGATCGAAGGAATGGGATGTCCGGGAGGATGTATTGCCGGAGCGGGAACGAATATTCCTCTTCCGAAGGCGAAGAAAGATCTTGCGGCTTTCGTGAAAAACTCAAGTAAGTCAATTCCGCCGAAAGAATTAGAAGAGATCGAACTTGATTAAAATAAATACAAATTTGACAGCCGGACTGCACTTCTGTCAGTGCCAATAAGTCGTAAATACGGATCCTTTTCTGTACTGCATGCTCACCCGCTGTCACTAACATCGTGTAGTCACCACTTTGTGTATAAGCATGAGTGATAGGCGTAGCTGCTTTCCCTTCCTTGACTGTTCCGTCACCAAAGTCGACAGTAACGTCAGTATTACTGTCGATATTGTTAAACACCACTTCCACTACCTCTTTCAGCATAGCACGGGTGCTCGTTTGCAGATAAGGATTCTTTTTTACGGGATCATCATCTGAACATGCCATAAAACTAATTCCGCATAAAACAATTAAACTGTATGCATATTTTATAGCCAGTAATTTTAAAATTCTTCTCTTTATAAGAAGAAAGGACAATAGATTTTCATTTCTCATTGCGCGTTTTACATTAGTTGATTTATTTAATAGATTACGTTGCAAACATAAGTAATACGCACTAAAAAAAAGGAAAAAAAACATTCAATAAAAGATGAGAATTTTTCTTTTCGTGAAAAAGAAGACCATTTAAATAAGAAAAGAAAGAAACGGGCTCTTTTTGAATAAAACGGGCGTATTGCAAAAAGTACGCCCCCTATTTTCATTTGCGTTCAGGAGTGCCTGACGGTTTGCGAAGCGGGAATCCTTCTTTCTGCGGAATTCCTAAAACAGGGATTCCTTCCTTATCCCACTCTATTTTCTGCATACGCGGCGTCCGGCTATCCAAAACAAGCATATCATACAAACTCTTGCGGGCGTGATAAAGCATATACCATTCCTTACCGTCAGGTGAAGGAATAAAACAGATACTACCGGGTCCATATACATGATTTTCCGGTGCTTGCTTAAACACAGGCTCCGGTGCCTTTTTCCAAGAAGCCGGATTCAGCAGATCGCTGTCAGTATCGGCAGTCAGCAGTCCTACACAGTAGTAAGGAGTCCAATTACCACTTGCCGAATAATAAATCAATAACTTATCTTTCTTCAAAGAATAGAAGAATTGCGGTGCTTCATTGACACGAATCGGATAGGCAGTTTTATTACCATCTATACTGATCCACTGGCATTCCCATTCATATTCTGGTTCGGAAATCAAAATACGGTCAGAAGCCAGTGTCCATGGGTTCTCCATTTCGGCAATATAAATACATTGATTTTCCTGATAAACTCTACGTTTCTGCCATCCACACCAGATTAAATAACGCTTTCCTCCATGTTCAAAAGTACTGGCATGAATTGCCCAATTATTATCTTCATCAGTTGATATTCTTCCCTTCATGACAAATTCCCCTTTCATCGGGTCAGCAGACTCATTCTCAAGCACATAAATCTGACGATTATCAATATTTCCATCATCCGCACAACAATAAATATACCATTTATTATTAATGTAATGTATTTCAGGTCCCCAAAGATGAAATGCGTTTGACGAATTTTGAGGTACCCACACATCTTTCTGGGATGCTTCCGCCAACCGGGTTATATCATCTGTTGCCCATAAAGTGATGCGGTCGCTCATACTTTGGGTATAATAATATATTCCGTTATGGAATACCGCCCATGGGTCTCCTCCTCTTGACAAAAGCGGATTCGTATAAACAGGTACGGAATCGAGGTCTACCCGCTCATGTGTTTTTTTATTCTGACCGGATGAGCAACCCACTAAAAGAATAAGGAGAAAATACAATAAAATTCGCATAGTAATACTTATAATATATATAAATAATAGCCTGTTAAATGACCAATTAAGAAATTCAAGACAGATACAACGAAAATGGGACGGCAATATATAACAAAAGTGTTGAACCTGCAAACAAAGAAAGTGAAAAAACAAATCAAAACAGCCCTTTACAAGCAGCAATATATGAAATAATTATTTTTCCGGCAATTTGGTTGATTCTCGCTATTTATTGGCAAATAATCAACCTTTATTTCATTGATTTTTCATCATTTTTGTGGCATAACTTTAATATTTATAGACATGAATTCCAAAATAGTATTCTTTTTCATGATTATGTGTTGCTGTTCAGTAACCTTATTTGCTCAAACAAATACGGGCAAAAAACAGACAAGTACTAATCCGGTTTTTGACGGTTGGTATGCAGATCCCGAAGGAGTCGTTTTCGGTGATAAATACTGGATTTATCCGACTTATTCAGCTCCTTTCGAACAACAATTGTACATGGATGCCTTTTCTTCCCCAGATTTGGTACACTGGAGAAAACACCCGAAAGTCCTTTCTGTCGAAAATATCAGCTGGTTAAGGAATGCTTTATGGGCACCTGCCGTGATAGAAGCAAATGGGAAATATTATTTCTATTTTGGAGCAAACAACATATATCATGAGAGTGAAGTGGGAGGTATAGGTGTGGCTGTAGCCGATCGTCCGGAAGGTCCTTTCAAGGATGCGCTCGGAAAGCCGCTGATTGGCAAGATCGTGAACGGAGCGCAACCTATTGACCAGTTTGTATTCAAGGACGATGACGGTCAGTATTATATGTATTACGGCGGTTGGGGACATTGCAATATGGTGAAGATGGGATCTGATCTAATCAGTATCGTACCTTTTGAAGACGGAACAACTTATAAAGAAGTGACTCCGGAAAATTATATAGAAGGACCTTTTATGCTTAAACACAATGGCAAATATTATTTCATGTGGTCAGAAGGCGACTGGACAGGACCCGATTATTGTGTAGCGTATGCCATTGCGGATTCGCCTTTTGGTCCGTTCAAAAGAGTCGGAAAGATTCTGGAGCAGGACACTAAAATAGCTAATGGTGCCGGACATCATTCCATTATCAAAGGTCCGGGAAAGGATGAATGGTATATTGTCTATCATCGCCGCCCTTTGGGTGAAACCGATGGGAACTACCGCATTACTTGCATTGACCGAATGTATTTTAATAAAAACGGTACTATCAAACCTGTAAAAATGACCTCCGGCGGAATAAAAGCCAGACCATTGCGCTAACCTGTTATTTATTATAGCGATGAAACTTAAAATAATATCCATGAAAAAGTCCTTATTAGTCTTAGCTTTATTGTTTTCATTGGTATCCTTTGCTCAATCTCCGGCCGATAAATCTTTTCCTCCGGAAGAGTTGTTTGCTCTAGGATCTTACTATTACCCCGAGCAATGGGATTCCTCCCAATGGGAACGTGATTTGAAGAAAATGTCGGAGATGGGAATCAAGTTCACCCATTTTGCGGAGTTCGCTTGGGCCATGATGGAGCCGGAAGAAGGAAAGTATGATTTTGAGTGGCTAGATCGTGCCGTCTCTTTAGCAGAGAAATATGGTCTGAAGGTAATTATGTGTACTCCTACTCCCACACCTCCCGTCTGGCTGTCAAAAAAGTACCCCGACATACTGATTCAGCGGGATAATGGAGTTTCTATTCAACACGGACGGCGTCAGCATGCTTCCTGGAGTAGCAACCGTTACCGTCGTTATGTAGAAAACATTGTTTCCCGTCTGGCAATGCGTTATGGCAATCACCCTGCTGTTATCGGCTGGCAGATTGACAACGAGCCGGGACATTACGGAGTAGTGGATTACAGTGAAAATGCACAAATAAAATTCCGTGTCTGGTTACAGAAGAAATACGGCACCATCGACAAACTGAATGATACATGGGGCACCTCTTTCTGGAGCGAAACCTATCAGAACTTCGAACAGGTTCGCCTTCCCAACCAGCAGGAAGTACCTGATAAGGCCAATCCTCACGCCATGCTCGATTTGAACCGCTTTATGGCGGATGAACTGGCAGGCTTTGTCAATATGCAGGCAGACATCCTCCGGCGGCATATCCACAAAGACCAATGGATCACTACCAACCTGATACCTATTTTCAATCCGGTCGATCCGGTACGGATCGATCATCCGGACTTCCTGACCTACACCCGCTATCTGGTGACCGGACATAATCAGGGAATAGGCAGCCAGGGTTTCCGGATGGGTATTCCGGAAGATCTCGGTTTCTCAAACGACCAGTTCCGTAATCGCGTAGGTAAAGCCTTTGGAGTTATGGAACTCCAACCCGGGCAGGTGAACTGGGGAGTGTATAACCCCCAACCTTTACCCGGTGCCATCCGTATGTGGGTGTATCACGTCTTTGCAGGTGGTGGAAAATTCGTATGCAATTACCGTTTCCGTCAACCTCTGAAAGGCAGTGAGCAATACCATTACGGCATGATAATGACCGATGGGGTGACTCTTTCTCCGGGCGGTGAAGAATATGTACGCATTACGCAGGAGATGAAAAAACTGCGTGCCGCCTATGATAAGAAAAATCGTATGCCCGGTCAACTGGCCTCCCGGCGTATTGGTTTACTTTTCGATATGAGTAATTATTGGGAAATGGAGTTTCAGCGGCAGACGGATCAATGGCGGACGATGGCTCACGTGCATAAATATTACAATCTGCTAAAATCTTTTGCAGCTCCGGTAGACGTGATTTCGGAGAAAGAGGATTTTTCCGGTTATCCTTTCTTGATAGCTCCTGCCTATCAGTTGCTTGACAACAAGCTGGTGGAACGTTGGACTGAATATGTGAAGAAGGGAGGACATCTGATCCTGACTTGCCGTACCGGTCAGAAAGACCGTGACGCCAAACTGTGGGAGGCTCCTTTGGCTGCTCCGATTCATCAACTAGCCGGAATAAATAGCCTGTATTATGACCATCTGCCCCACAATCTGTACGGAAAGATCGATTTCGAGGGTAAGGAATTTGCCTGGAATAATTGGGGAGACGTACTGACACCGGCTGCCGGAACAGATGTGTGGGCTGTGTATGCGGACCAGTTTTATAAGGGAGCTGCTTCCGTGATACACCGTAGGCTGGGTAAAGGAACGGTCACCTATATCGGAACGGATACCGATGACGGCAAACTGGAAAAAGAGGTGGTACGTCGTGTATATACAGAAGCAGGCGTATCGACCGAAGATTTGCCGTACGGAGTAGTGAAAGAATGGCGTGACGGTTTTTACATCGCCTTGAATTATACGTCGGACATTCAGGAAATAGTCATTCCCGATGAGGCAGAAGTACTGATTGGCAGTGCACGCCTTGAACCTGCGGGAGTAGTGGTGTGGAAAGAAAAATCGGACAACAAGTATAAATAACCCAATAACAAGAAAAATGAAGATAAGAAATCTTATATCTTGCGCCCTTTGCGGGCTTACTCTCTTTGCCTGCTCACCATCCGGGGGAGGGAAAGATAGGGAAATGGACCGTTTCATTACCGACTTAATGGACCGGATGACTCTCCGTGAGAAACTCGGACAATTAAACCTGCCTTCGGGCGGTGATCTCGTGACAGGTTCGGTGATGAACGGTGAACTTAGCGATATGATTCGCAAACAGGAAATAGGCGGCTTCTTCAATGTCAAGGGGATCCAGAAAATTAATGCCCTGCAACACCTTGCGGTAGAAGAAAGCCGGTTGAAAATACCTCTACTTGTAGGTGCAGACGTTATCCACGGTTACGAAACTATTTTTCCAATCCCATTGGCACTGTCCTGTAGTTGGGATACGCTGGCCGTCGAACGTATGGCACGCATCTCCGCCATTGAGGCCAGCGCAGACGGTATTAACTGGACATTCAGCCCGATGGTCGATATTTGTCGTGACGCCCGCTGGGGACGTATCGCAGAAGGGAGTGGGGAAGATCCTTACCTGGGTTCTTTAATGGCTAAAGCGTATGTGCGTGGTTATCAGGGAAACAATATGCAAGGCAACGATGAAATTCTTGCCTGCGTGAAACATTTCGCACTTTATGGGGCGTCCGAATCGGGACGCGATTACAATACAATGGATATGAGCCGACTACGTATGTATAACGAATATCTGGCTCCTTATAAAGCTGCCGTTGACGCTGGTGTAGGCAGCATCATGAGCTCGTTTAATATCGTTGACGGTATTCCAGCCACAGCCAACAAATGGTTACTGACCGACCTGCTCCGGAATGAATGGGGCTTCGGAGGGCTATTGGTAACAGATTACAATTCGATAGCCGAAATGTCCTCCCATGGTGTCGCCCCTCTGAAGGAAGCCTCCATTCGCGCTTTACAGGCAGGAACGGATATGGATATGGTTTCATGCGGGTTCCTCAATACATTGGAGGAATCCCTGAAAGAAGCGCTGCCTGTCGGTCCCAGCATGATGATGTTGGACTTCTGAATTTCCACATCATCGTTACGGAGCTGTGACATAATGCGCTTGTAATGGTTGTACACAGCCACTGACAGGGCAATCTTAGCCTCATCCTGACCGATTACATACTGATCCAGATATTTCTTAATTTCCTGTGGAACAGGAAGTTTCATGCCTTTGACAGAATCCGCTTCCGCCTTACGATGTTCTTCCTTGAGAATGCTATCGCATACTTCGATGCATTCATTGCAGATATAGACACCGGGTCCGGCAATGAGACGCTCTACTTCATCGGAAGTGCGTCCGCAGAAACTGCAAATTGGCTGTGGGGTCATCTTATTATTTGCCACAATGAGCCTCCTTATTTACCGGATGTAACGATATTGTTTCTTTCCAGAATCTTATCAATCAATCCGTACTTCAATGCTGCTTCCGCAGTCATAAAATTATCGCGTTCTGTATCATGGGCAATTACATCCAGAGGCTGACCGCTGTGCTTGGACAGAATCGTGTTCAGTTCCTTGCGCAGTCTCAGGATTTCCCGGGCGTGGATTTCAATTTCCGTAGCCTGGCCCTGTACGCCGCCCAGCGGCTGGTGAATCATGATATTGGAATGCGGAAGGGCGAAACGCTTGCCCTTGGCACCGGACGTAAGAAGTACGGCCGCCATGCTGGCACAGGAACC
>OKSB01003412.1_pt1 | contig 12617 bp, 8 predicted proteins | sample 1601171 | NCBI WGS metagenome assembly OKSB01 (sample SAMEA3541496, study PRJEB24748) | human gut metagenome | biome: human gut; feature: human-associated habitat; material: faeces | place: China | collected 2012 | reverse complement strand
TGAGGATAGTCTGTATAGGCCGACACATGAGCCACCTTGAGCCCGGCAAACGGGGTTGGAGTCCTGCCGTTTAGAGTGGGCATGGTCATGACGCCGAAATTAACGCCCGCATTTCTAAAATCCACGATATTCCATGGGCCGCCCAGGATATAGGCCGTCTTCCCCTGTTTGAACTGCTCATTGACAAACTCTCCCTTTAAATCCTGGGATTCCACCGGAAGAATCTTCTTTAACTCCTGGTAGAATTCAAGTCCCTTTTCAAACTCCGGCGAGTCAAATCCCGGTTCATCCCTGTCCGTTCCGCTTTCCCCAAACAGCTTATAACCATATGTAGTCAGAAAACCGTACGCTGAGTAACCGTTGGCGGCATCCATCATAAAGGCAAACTGGTTTTTCGCCGGATCATTGAACGTCTCTGCAAATTCCATGATCTCCTCAAAGGTGCCCGCAGGTTCGTCCCCTACAATATCTTTGTTATAGAAAAAGCTGTTGGCTTCCACAGATACCGGAGCTCCGTACAGCTTGCCGTCCTGGGAAGCACTCTTAATTGCGGCATCGGAGAGTTCGCTTAACAGCCGGTCCCTGACATCGCCTTCAAACGCCATAACCATGCCGGAAGAGATGGCGCTTCCCAGACGGTTGTGTGAAATCATAAACACATCCGCGCCGCTTCCTGCGGGTCCGTCAAGTTCCATCTTCGTCCTGGCATCCGTAAAGCCCACCTCCTCGGCCGTCACGGTCACCGGTTCATGTTTGTGCAGGTACTCTCTGAATGTCTCGGGATGGAGCCCGAACTCTTTGGCGGCGTGGGCTATCGGGCGGGGGTGTTTTCTCAGGCTCCCGATGGCTTTCTCGTATTTGGCGGCTACGGTTTTCATTCGCTTTTTCGATTTCCGCAAATCAAGACCCCCTTCTGCCTTGCTGGAAAGTCCTGCCCGTTCCCTCACTAAGTCGATATGCCATTTGTGCAGATAAGAACGAAGTCCTTCCGCCGTGACGTGTGTTCTTTCTGCGATTTCTTTTAGCGTGAGAGCCGTGTCCTTATAAAGAGACAAGGCTTTCGCATATTTATCTTCTGTACGGAGAGAGGGTTTGTAGGTCCTTCCGTTGCCGGATAGTTCGCCTCTCTTCTTCTCTGGTCTGGCCTGTGCTTCCGAACGTTTCTTTTTCTTTTGTTCCAGTATATTTTTGTGATAGAACCTCAGATGCTGTTTGAAACCGCTTGGTGAGACATGGCATGCCCCGGCTATTTCAGGGATCGTCATGTCTGTCTTTTTATAAAGCTCCACTGCTTCGGCGTATTGTTTGGTGCAAGCCGGGGTCGCCCCACGATGGGTGTTGTCATTTATGCCCAACCAGTGGCGTACTTTCTCGCGCCAAGGAATGACTTCCGGTTCATGGATGCGCATGAAGTTGGCTAGTCCCGTTCCCTCCACTCCATGTTTGCGGGCTATCTGCGACACATTCAATTCGATATCCTCCAGAGACAAGCATGCATCTATAGCTTTTTTATATCTGGCATGCGACACCACATTGGGCTTTCCTTCGGACATGATCTTGACGGCATAGGGATTTTCTCCTTCCAAAGGAATGCGATGGCGGTGTAATACCAATTCGCGCCAGTAGCGGCGCAAGTAACTGCCGAGTCCTCCCGCTGAGACGTGACATTCCATAGCTATCGTTTTCAGTGGCATGTTTGTCTCCGCATAAAGGGCAACTGCCTTGTCGTATTTCTGATGAAGCGCGTGGCGCCGCAGCAGAGCGGATCGCTGTCTCGGAGTCAATCCTATAGGATCCGGAAACGGATTTTCTTTTTCCAGTTGTCCCATTGGATTCGCTTGTTCATTGCTTTGCTGGGGATTCCTCACCGGCTCCTTTGTGGGATAATCTCTGTCTTTCATCTCTTGGTGGAATTGAATAGCCATACCTTTTCCCTCATGTTCTTAGTATAAGAGCTTTAGTGGAAAAGACAATAAAAATGCTCTGCTAAAAAGGAACATATCTTCGTAGGGCAAGTAATATATCTTACTTGGCCGAGTAAGATACTTAACTTGGTTCACGAACATATCTTACTTTGGTTCACGTAGGAAACATGAATTTTCCTCCTCGACTATCATCGCTCCGAACCTTCGTGAAGGTACTTGTTCCTGTATGTATAGGAGCATAATGTCCCTAATACCATAAAGACTACAGAAGGCTTGTGTAAGCTGTTTAATATATAGTGGGCCTCAATAATTTGACATTTATTACACTCTTTTTTCTGGTGTAAATATCTTGTTGTATTCATAACAAACCAATCGTGTAAATTTGAACTTCATGGCCAGATAGAATAAGTATTCTTTCCATGAAGGATAAATGTTGCGAAAACCTATAATACAGAAGGAATCTCGTATCATAGTCATTGATAAAATTTGTTGAATGCCCTGCTTCTTGTCCGGTTGATTAGAATTATTATATAGATTGTTGAAAAGCATCGGCAAATAACGCAGGATGATTTTTTCAGACAAGTCAATTGTTATGGGGATGTAATGTTCAATATTGTATTTTCTGATAAGTCTTTTCTTTTCATCAACCAATTTTTGTAGATTGTTTGTTAAATAGGGCTTATAACGCAGCCTCATCAAACTACCTGCATTATTGATACGATATTGATATAATGCCTTTGGAATCATTATGATTGAAGACGCCTGTAGGACGCATTCATAATTAAAAACTGTATCTTCTCCGACATGCAGGTTTTTAATGAACCTTATTTTTTTATTGATAAGAAAATTACGTTTGAATACAAACCTCCAAGTATAACATAAATCGTTATTCATTTCTATTCTTGGATTCTTTTGAATAAAGTCCATAGGTTGCATGGCATGGTATGGTTTGAAATTCGGTATGTGTATCTGATGAGTGGGGAATGTAGAATAACCACATAAAGCCAAATCGGTTTTTTTATCCTCAATAGCATGAATTAATTCGGCATATAGATTATTTTCCACTTTATCATCTGGATCGAAAAAAGCAATATATTTTCCTTTAGCATATTTTATGCCGATGTTTCGAGTGGCACTTGGACCTTTGTTTTCTGATTGACGAATAAATTGTATTCTGTTGTCCTTTGCCTGGTATTCTTTCAGAATGTCGGGCGATGAGTCAGATGAACAATCGTCAACACAAATCACTTCTATGTCTTGAACTTCTTGCCTAAGTATGGAATCCAATCCTTCTCGTAGATAAGTTGCAACATTATATACAGGTACGATGATACTTAAAACCGGCATATAATTTCTTTTTTATATTTTTCATCATGGATGTCGCCCACTCCTACACCTGCATCGGCTTCATTGACATATTTGCTTGGAATGGGCACTTTGTGGCTCGCTCCCATTCTGTACCACTCGTATTCGATGTCGATATGACCGATGTCAATGGCTTGGTATCCTTTTTGGGCAAGGTTGTAAGCCATGACTGTGGCAGTAGGGCCTAAAGCCAGAAGAATGAGATATTCATTAGGAGAATATTTCTGAACTATTTTCATAATGGCATCATAGTGATCAAAGGCGTTTGTATTGGGTGCTAATATCCGTCGAATAGATTTGACATTGTCAAACAAATCATTACCGACACCTAATCGACTTTTTTCGCCTTCAATGAGCAGAATGTCTTTGTCTGCCCAGATTTGTTGTATGAGTTTAAAATAAAAGGCACACTGTGTTTTGTCGGCAAACATCATGTAACAACGGCTGATGAAAGCATTATGAAATATTCTTTTACGATTGATATACTTGTACCACGATTTCCTGTAAAATGCCAAATGAAGTTTCCAGTGGTTGCGCGCTTCTATATTGTAGAGGCTTAAGTCTGTAAATATATCCGGCAGGCATACGATGTGATTGGAAATAGGTACCGACAGTACCTCTTGCATTTTTTGTTGTAGTAACGGTTGTTGGGTTTGGAAAGCGAGTGCCTTTCCATTAGCTATCTTTATTTCGCCATCTCCTAAACGGCTGACCGAACAATGCGATTGGATGATGTATCGGATGGTTTCTTCAATGGATACAACGTGAGGAGCTATTACAACTTTTCGATATGGAATATCCATAAAGAGATAGAGTGAATTTCGAACTGTCAAGTAACAGTCGAATAAACAATTCCAAATGTCAACCAATAGTTTTTTCATATATATCTAATGTTTTAGATAAATACAGTCCCATTCCTTGTGCAAAAGGCATTCGATCAAATATTTGTGAATAAGAACCAATGCCTTTGGTATCTCCCTGTGCAAAATCTATCGTGCCATCTCGACGGGTAGCCTTCATAAGTGCTTTTTCAATTTTTATTGCGGCATTCAAGTAACGTTCATCACCAGACACTCGGTACGCATGAACGAACAACAATCCAAACAAGGCGCTGCCCGAAGATTCAAATCGTTCGTTAGGATTGAATACCAAACAACTGAATCCTCCATCTGCTTTCTGAAAAGGCAGCAGATGGTTACTCAAGTTTAGTATTCGTTTCTTGTTTCCAGGTAAATCGGCAGTTTCGATAAGTCCTAAGACATACCATCCCCATCCGCGTGCCCAATCAAATACTCCCAAGGGCTTATGTGAGGCTAAGTCGTATGCATGTGGGGGAAATACTTCTTCCCATAAGCAATGATCGTATTCTTCAATTTGTCGGATGGCTAAATCACTGAAATCGCATTGGTGTAAAAAGGGACAAACCAATCCGATGGTATCGACAAAGCGAATGTGAGGTAATGTTTTCCGATAAGGTATAGTCTGTTCAGTTTGTTGATAAGATATAAAGTGTTCTTTAATCTCTTTTTCTGTTTCCATATAAAGTGCATCTTTCTTTTTTAAGACATACGCCAATAGCGATTGGTCTATCTGCCAATTTTCTTTTATGAATAGCGAGGGGTGGCGTTTGACATACTCTTGGGCGTCCTGTTCGGGCAAGGATAAAAGGAGTCCGGCATCCTGCCAGCTTTGTATGGTGGTGGAACGATAGTTCCCTTTTAGCATATCCCAAAGGACTAACCGATCTTGATCCGTAATCTGTACGGTAGGGCTTTTGTATAGCCATTGGCGTGCCTTTTTTTCAACAGCTTGCTGCCATGCTTTGCGGTCTGTCCATCTACCAATGTGGATGCGACTTTGCCATTTGTATAGTTCAATAGTCCAATCAACGGAAAAGAATATAAGGGCTATTGTCCCTATTAAGGTGAGTATGTAAACCATTAGAATCATAATGTTTGAAGCAATTGTCCGGCTTGGAATGTCTTAGCTAAGTATCCCGGCATGAATGTACGGTAGTGTTTTCTAATCTCGTCCTCGTGTGTTTGCAACCATTGAAATGCTTTGAGCAGGTCGTTTCCCTGTTGCAGAGACTGCACGGGCAAGACATAATGCTCTTCGTTACCAAACAGGTCGCGGGCTATGCCACGTGCCTTTACCGAATAACCCATCACCAAAGTAGGTATTTGAGTGGAGTAGGCTGCAATGGAAGCGTGTGTGCGTGAGGCTACCAAAAAACGGCAACGGGAGATGAAACCTTTTAGTTCCTCGGCGTTATGATCTTCGATAAGAACGACACGACCGGTCCCTTTGAATTCGTTGTAGAGGAATTGCAATGGGATCCGATCGTCGTTATAGTTCCATACTACATGAGGAATCAATGCAATTTGCATATCCGTGGTGGCAATAATATAACGAATTAATTGTCGATAGTTCAGAAGTGTCATCCCTTTCGCCTTTTCGTGTTTTATAATCATAGGACTGACGTTAATGCCTACCGTATTACCTTCTGCAAAACCCTCGGGTAAAGTAAGGTCTGTACGGTTAAGCTGAAAAGCCGGATCAGGAAAGAGAGAGAGTTGTTGTATCCCTTTTTCTTTCATGGCTTCATACGTGATGCTTTCACGGGCAAAGATATGGGTGTAGGAACGTAAATCATTCAGTATATCGCCTTTTAGAACTTCCGGCTCAACGGAACATCCCCACAAGATAGTCTTTATCCCTTGTTTTCGAAGCTGTTTGTTGACCAAATAAATGAAAACAGGCACTCCGTAGCAATAATTGTCCCCACCGATAGACAAAGCATAACTATCTGAGTTGGCTTCTTGAAAAATAGAGCGAAAACTGGTACGGTCGAACGCTTCTTTGTCTCCGAAGCGATAACGTATAAAGGCTTTCCAGTACGCCAAACTGAGATGAGACATTGGTGCTTGTGCTGCCCGAAGAGTACAGATGGCGTCCAGACCGTATCTTTTGTCTTCATCCGGGTTGCTGGAAAATAGAGTAGCTGTCGGTATCATTTTTAGTGTCGAACGTACAATAGCTTCACATCCGTGGTTGCCACTACCTCCGTGAGGATATAATAAAAGTTTCATCTTTTGGCAATGATTGAAAAATAAATATAGAATATAGGATATAACCGATACAGAATGGACTGCTTGATCCAATTGCTGCACGAAAAGCATTGTGTAAAATCTTTCAATTTTTTTATTTCCGGTATCGCAAGAATAGTTCGTAGATAAGAGATTTTTTTATTTTGCAGACGTGGATAGAGAAAAATTCCATCGTATAGAATACCCCACAGTCGTTTGTACAGATAAGTCTGAGCCGTTGATGACCATAAATGATGTCTTTGATAAAAAGACTGTAATATCTTCCATTGTTGATAGTCTGTATCAAATTGTTTGGGACGAAACTTACTAGATAAGGTTCCGCTACCTAATATGCGATAATGATAATGACTTTCGTTTATGCACGCAATGGTGTGTGCATATTCCAAATATTGGTAGTTGAATAAAAGGTCTTCACCGTATGAAACTTGTGGGTCAAACAAAATTTGATGATGCTGTATGATGTTGTTTTTGTATAGTTTCACAATTGGTCCGTACAATAAGTTCTGTTCATTCAGCATTACAAAATAGTTTGTATGATTGCAGCCTAACTCGAAATTTAGTGACTGTTGAGGTATATAATCTATGCAATTCCTGTCTTTGAATTCCTGAGTCAATCCACATATTATCAAATCAGTTTCTTTCTCTTTCAAATTGTTTATCATTGCCGAAAGATAATCAACATCTACCCAGTCATCGCTATCAATAAAACAGATATATTCTCCCTTTGCTTGTTCCAATCCTTTGTTTCGAGCGGATGATACTCCTCCATTGGGTTGATGGACAATTATAATCCGGTTATCTTTTTCTGCCCATTGGTCACATATTTCACTACTACCATCCGTAGAACCATCATCTACTAAGATACATTCAAAATCTGTATAGCTTTGTTGGATAACCGATTGAATACAATTGTCTAAGTAGAGTTTTACGTTATATACAGGTATTATGATAGAAATCATCGTACGAATCCGATAGAATGAGTTTTTTGTTCTTTTTACTACAATTTCTCGTAGACTTTTTGTTCTAAATTCTTTAGAGCAAATTGTCTACCTTTTTCTTGAGATTTTTGTTTGTAATGCATTAAGCAGGTATTACTTGACAATAGGGTTTTAAGTCCTTCGTATAGCGATGTGCCATTGTTGTCAACGATAAGTCCAAACTCACCATTTTCTCCTAATAATTCTTGCATACCAGCACAGCGAGTTGTAATAATGGGCAAGCCTAAAATTAATGCTTCTGTGATTACTGTACTATATCCTTCTGCCCGCGATGAACAGACAAATAAATCGGCTTTTGCCAAGTAAGGATAGGGGTTGGTGTGAAATCCGCTTAGTCGGACACATGTTTCTAAATGGTGTTGCTTGATGTACTGTTCCAATTTTTCCCTGTCGGTTCCTTCTCCCAAAATATTTAGTGAGAAACGAAAACCTTCGTCTTTTAATCTTTTGATGATAGGAAGCAATCGGTCGTAACCTTTTTGTGGTACTAATCTTCCCATAGTGACCATTATCAATCCTTGTTCTAACCAGCAAATTGGATTGATAGATTTGTCTGCTAGTAGTTTTATTTTGTTTTCATCAATAGGATTGTAAGTGACTGTGCTGTTGGGATGGGAAAACAATAGGTCGAAACTTGTTTTTACATCCAAAGAGACAGAAGTAACCTCGTCGAATTGTTGATAGGACTCTTGTTCTTCTTGACAGCTTCTGTATGCTATAGTTGTCCAATGATTGTTTTTTAAATCAGTATGTACCCAAGCGATCTTTTTAGATCGCTTGTTGTTAGATCCAGAAACGATTCGGGTGGCATATCCTTCAATAAAGGCTACTTCGGTGTCGTAATTCCCTTTGACAAAAAGAGCGTAAAACAATTTGGCAGAAAAGTGATGATAGATTAGGTGTTTGAATTTATTAATGATCTTTTTAGTTATTCGTCTCCAGCAATTGTCTTGGTCGCTAATTGGATGGAAGATGTAGTTGTAATGAATTTGCTCGGGATACTCTTTTGTTACATCATCTTTGGTCAGACTATATAATGTAATGTTGAACAATGTATAATCAATATGAGTTAATAGCGTCAGCAGAATTTGTTCAGCTCCTCCACCATAAAGTCCGTTAGTAAAGAAAAGGATCTTTTTTTTCATCGAGTTAATAATGTTTCAATTGGTTTCATCAATACTTCCAAAGTAAATTCCTTCCCTCGTTTGATTACCTTCTCTTTGTAATGTGACAATTGCTCTGGATGGTCGAGTAGTTGTTTAATACCTTCAAACAAGGTCGCTTCCGAATTCTCTGTAATGATGCCATACTTTTCTCCTTGCAGAAGTTCATTCATACCGGAGCAATCAGTGGTCACAACCGGAAGCCCCAAAATAAGTGCTTCAGTTACCGCAGTACTATACCCTTCGCTGATTGAAGAACAGACAAACAAGTCGGATTGTGTCATAAAGGCGTATGGATTTGTTTGGAATCCCCATAGAGTAACACAATCTTCCAACTGTTTTTTGCAGATATAATGTTGAAGCATTTCACGTTCTTCACCATCTCCCAATATCCATAGTTCGAAAGCGTATCCGGATTGCTTCAAACGTAAAGCGATGTGGAGCAACCGGCTGTATGCTTTAACTTTGGTCAGTCTGCCAATGCTGATTAATCGTATTTTGCTTTTGGAAGGCAAAGGTTCGTATTGCTTTCCTTTTTTTATAATGTCTTCGTGATCTATAGGGTTATAAATGATTTTTACTAAACTTTTTACTAAAGGGAAAGCTTTTATAAAGGCTTTTTGGACAGTAACAGAAACTGTGACAATTTGGTGATATCGGCTATATGTCTGTTCTTCATTCTGTTTATTCTTAAATATAACATTAGTCCAATGATGTTTTTCAAAATCAGTGTGTACCCAAGCGATCTTTTTGGCCTGTTTATTAGTAGAATGTGCCAATAGTTTAGTTGCAAATCCTTCCACAAAAGCGATCTCCACGTCTGCATGATGTGGAACAAACCATTTGTAAACCAATCGTAACGGAAGCCACGAATAGATTAATTTGTATTTGAGTTGATAAATCAGTTTCCTTATTCCTTTTATTTGTTCTGGATTGGGCAATATAGAAGTATAGTGAACGTATGGCTTTACATCGTTTACATATTTCCCGCAATCTACGATGCAACATAGTGTGACATCAAATTTGTTCGAGTCGAGATGTTGCAACAAGGTGGTCAATACCTTTTCTGCCCCACCGCCAGATAGGGATTCGATGAGGAAAAGAAGATTATTTAATTTGCTTTGCATAAGAATTTAATATGAACTTGTAAAGACATAATAATTTCTTTTTCCAATTCCAAATGTTGACTGGAATACAATTTAATATTTGGATAGATTGATGAATATTTAATGCTGCTGAAAAATAAGTATACAAATCAAAATCAAGTCTTTGTTGTATTATTTGCTCATCTTGTTGTTTCATGGGGAATTCATCAATAATCCATTGATAATACTTTAAAGCAGCTTTGGATTTTTCTACATTCCAACATGAGCTTGAAGAAATGTTATTTTCACTTTTCCTATAAACTATTAGGCTTTCTTCTGTTGATGCAATTCCATTGTTGTTGCAGAAAAGTAAGATGGAAGCATCATCAGCATAATAACCTGCCGGATAAATTTGATACCCTCCTAATTGTTGAATATGTTGTGTCCTATAAAAAAATTCCGATATTGTATGTTTTCTTTTTCCAATAATAGTATTTGAAAGGAAATCAGCAAATGTTTCATATTTAGGAAACAAGGGAGATTTTCCTATGTTTGTATTGGTTTTACTGTCAATAAGGAGCGTTCTTGTTTTAAAGACATTGCATTGTGGATGGCTTTTAACTAAACCAAGCATCGTTGCAATGAAATTCGGTAGCATAATGTCATCATCGCATAGTAGTACAAAAAAATCACCATTAGCATAGGAAAGACATTTGTTCCAATTTAGGACAATGGAGGTTTTCCCTAAATTGTCCTCATTTTTATAGTATCTGATACGTTTGTCGTTATATGTAGAAATAATTTCCTCTATGTTCTCAGGAGATTTGTCATTGACTATGATCAGTTCGAACTTTGTGTAAGTTTGATTTAAAACAGAGTCAATGGCTTCTTTTAAATATGTAGCTTTGTATGCAGGTATTCCAATCGATACGAGATCTTTTGTCATTTTTTATAATTTGAAATAAGTGTGAGAAATTTGTATCTTCAATATGGTTTCCTTTTTAATCTTTCCTTAATTATGAATTCATATGTCCAATCTCCCAAAAGTATAGATGGTTGAAGTTTATTCCATTTATTATAAAAACTCAGCGACATGAAAAATACTATATTGTGAATTAGGATATTGTGACTTTTTTATCTTTCTATTAGTTGAAAAACGATTAATAAATGAACGTTCATAACTGAAAGAATGATTTTTTTGTCGTATCTTTAATTCTTTAATTAGTTGTATAGTGTTATCTTGAGATCGATCATCGCAAATAATTATTTCATCTATAGGTAATGTTTGATTTAGAATAAATTCTAATTGTTTTTTGATATATTTTTCATCATTAATAGGTGCAAAGTGCGACAGATAATTTCATGCTGATTTAATATGTTTTAATTTCTTTCAACCAATTTTCTCTGATAAGAGAAGACTTAATGGGAATATCTTCTGCAAATACATTACCGAAGCAATCTTCCCCTTGAAGTACATTGAATGTCAATTGCGACTTTTTTGTTGTGTAGCACTTTACATTTCTTTCCGCCACATCAAAAACAATTTTATATTCTCCATTGGATAGGGTGTAAGGAGGAATCTCGAAAGTAAAGTGGTAACTTCCCGGTTCTAGCGATGTCTTTTTGTTCTCATCATTGTAGTCGGCTCGTGCCAGTGGGTATTGGAAGATGCTATATAGATTAAATCCAATAACCAAAGAAGGAATATGTTTCTTTACGCATATTTCAAATTCTATTTTAATAGTAGAAGAATTGTAGAATATGTTTCCATCGCTGGATGAAACAGAGGCTTTTTTCAAATAGAGTATTTGTTTGTTTCCGTCAGTTTCTTCAAATGAGTTTTGAATGATTTCATCACTTTGATAAGTACGGATGGTATCGGATATGCTTCCCATATATTTAACCTTCCCATTTTCCAATAATACTCCACGTGAACATAGCCGTTGCATACTACCCATATTATGACTCACAAACAACACCGTCCTCCCTTCGCCTTTCGACACGTCCTGCATCTTGCCGATAGCTTTCTTCTGGAATTCGGCATCACCTACGGCAAGTACCTCATCTACTACCAGTATTTCCGGTTCCAGAAAAGCGGCTACGGCAAAGCCCAGACGGACGGTCATGCCGCTGGAATAGCGTTTTACGGGGGTATCTACATAGCGTTCCACACCGGCAAAGTCGACTATCTCGTCCAACTTGTGGGAGATTTCGTGGCGAGTCATGCCCATGATGGAGCCGTTCATGTAGATGTTCTCACGGCCGGTCAGTTCCGGGTTGAAGCCGACGCCAAGTTCGATGAATGGCACCAGTTTGCCCTTGACAGTGACCGAGCCTTGCTCCGGGGTATAGATCTGGGAGATGATCTTCAGTAATGTGGACTTGCCGGAACCGTTACGGCCAACAATACCGAAAAAGTCGCCTTGGCGTACTTCGAAATTGATGTCGCGGAGCACATGCTGCTCGGTGTAGCCTTTGATGCCCTTCGTCCAGTTTAAGAACGCCATCTTCAGGCCGGTCGCCTGCTCAGTGGGCAGACGGAACATTTTGGCCACATGGTCGACCTTGAGCACTACCGGGCGCTCGTCCTTGGCTTCTTCCTGTGTCTTTTCAGTCAATGCAATTTCAGCCATGATCAGAGCACCTCCGCGAACTTGGAGCTGTATTTACGGAACACATGAATGCCCAGCCACAGAATGAACGCGGACAGCACGTACGGCAGAAGGCATAGCAGTTTGTTATCGACCATGCTCCACACGGTCGGCACATATTCTGGGGAAAGCAGGTTATGGCGAATATCCATGATTACCTGAGTGGAAGGATTCAGCATAAGCAATTTAGCCGCCCAAGAGAAATCTGGGTTGTTAGCCACCATCGAAATCGGATAGATGATAGGTGTGGCATAGAACATGGCTTGCAGCACGACTTCCCAAATATGCGCCACATCACGGAAGTATACGAACAGCGAGGC
>OKSB01003402.1_pt1 | contig 12649 bp, 7 predicted proteins | sample 1601171 | NCBI WGS metagenome assembly OKSB01 (sample SAMEA3541496, study PRJEB24748) | human gut metagenome | biome: human gut; feature: human-associated habitat; material: faeces | place: China | collected 2012 | reverse complement strand
GAACATCCACTGATCGGAACTTCTCCGGAAGTGACCCGGCATTTTATTGAACTGCGGGGCATTGGCATCATAGATGTAAAGACTCTGTATGGTGTAGAGTGCGTCAAGGAAAAGCAGCAGATCGATCTGGTGATCAAACTGGAAGATTGGAAGAAAGATGCGGATTATGACCGCCTGGGACTGGAAGAAGAATATATCGAATATCTGGGCAATAAGGTAGTATGTCATTCCCTTCCAATCCGCCCGGGACGTAATCTGGCTGTTATTTGTGAGACTGCGGCTGTCAACCACAGACAGAAGAAGATGGGCTACAATGCAGCACAGGAATTGTATCGCAGAGTCCAGGCAAATATGACAAAAAGCAATGATGAAGAATAGACGAGAGTAAATGAGGAGATGTAAGAAATCATGGAAAAGAAGAATGCGTGGGAGAAATACCCGGAAAAAACCAAAAGACAGGATGTATTTACATTTGCGGAAGAATACCGTAAGTTTATATCTTTCTGCAAGACCGAGCGCGAGTGTGCAGCGGAATTCTACCGGCAGGCAAAGGAAAACGGATTTACAGATCTGAGTGAAAAGATCGCGCAGAATGCAAAATTAAAAGCCGGAGACCGCATTGTTGCCAATAATATGGGAAAGGGTCTGGCTCTGTTTGTGATCGGCGAAAAAGACATCGAGGAAGGAATGAACATTCTCGGCGCACATATTGATTCCCCACGTATGGATTTAAAACAGGTACCGTTATATGAAGATACGGAGATGGCACTGTTAGATACGCATTATTATGGAGGTGTGAAGAAATACCAGTGGGTGACACTTCCACTTGCACTGCACGGTGTAATCTGTAAAAAAGACGGCACAACGGTTACGGTCAATATCGGAGAAAAACCGGAAGATCCTGTTTTTGGCGTGAGTGATCTGCTGATTCATTTAGCGGGAGAACAGATGGAGAAAAAGGCATCCAAGGTGATCGAAGGAGAAAACCTTGATCTGCTTGTCGGAAGTATTCCGGCAGCAAGTGATGATGAAAAAGAGAAAAAAGAGATGAAAGACCGCGTAAAGGCAAATATTTTAAATATTCTGTCCAAAGAGTACGGTGTGGACGAGGAAGATTTTCTGTCTGCGGAGATTGAAGTTGTCCCGGCAGGGGCTGCCAGAGATTACGGCTTTGACCGCAGCATGATCATGGGATACGGACATGACGACAGAGTGTGTGCTTATCCGTCTTTTGCGGCAATGCTTGAGATTGAAAAGCCACAGCATACCAGCGTATGTCTTCTGGTAGACAAAGAGGAGATCGGAAGTGTCGGTGCATCCGGCATGCAGTCCCATTTCTTTGAGGACAGTGTGGCAGAGATCATCAATCTGCTTGGGGAATACAGCGAATTGAAAGTGCGCAGAGCGCTGCATAATTCCAGAGTGCTTTCTTCCGATGTATCTGCGGCATTTGATCCGAATTATCCGTCTGTGATGGAAAAACGTAACTGTGCTTACTTTGGAAAGGGACTTGTCCTGAACAAATATACAGGAGCCAGAGGAAAATCAGGTTCCAATGATGCAAATGCAGAGTATATTGCAAGACTGCGCAGAATTTTTGATGATAATGATGTATCGTTCCAGACATCAGAACTTGGAAAAGTAGATCAGGGAGGCGGCGGAACCATCGCATATATTCTTGCAAATTATGGCATGAATGTTATTGACAGCGGAGTTGCCGTACTGAATATGCATGCACCATGGGAAATCATCAGCAAAGTGGATCTGTATGAGGCATTGCACGGCTATGTGGCTTTCCTGAAGGAGGCATAATGGATCAGTGGCTTGAAGAAATCAGGGCGGCATTGCCTGAGCTGGTCGTATATCAGCAGGAACCGATGAAAAAACACACGACATTTCGCGTGGGAGGTCCTGCGGATCTTTACGTGTGTCCAAAGAAACAGGAACTTCCGGTAATTCTTGGCCTGGCTAAAAAGAAAGGGCTTGCAGTGACCGTGATCGGAAACGGAAGTAATCTTCTGGTTGGAGACAAAGGAATCCGTGGACTTGTTATTGAAGTCGGGGCACAGATGAATGCGGTGGAAGTGCAGGGAAATATCTTGCGTGCGCAGGCAGGTGCCCTGCTTTCCCAGGTGGCTGCAAAAGCGGCAGCTGCCGGTCTGGGCGGCATGGAATTTGCTGCCGGAATTCCGGGAAGCATGGGCGGTGCAGTGACCATGAATGCGGGTGCCTATGGCGGAGAAATGAAAGATGTCATCCGGCAGGTGACAGTGCTTACCCCAGAGTGTGAGCAAAAGGTACTCTCACGGGAGGAACTGGATCTGTCCTACCGGCACAGCTGTATTCCCAAGAATCATTTTTTGGTACTGGAGGCAGAGTTGTCCCTGACGCCGGCACCGGAGCAGGAGATCCGTGCAAAGATGGCAGAACTCAGGGAAAAACGTGTGGAGAAGCAGCCGCTGGAGTATCCAAGTGCAGGCAGTACGTTTAAGCGTCCGGAAGGCTATTTTGCAGGAAAACTGATTATGGATGCCGGGCTGAGAGGCTATGCAGTGGGGGATGCCCAGGTTTCCGAAAAACACTGCGGATTTGTGATAAACAGAGGAAATGCCACCGCAGCAGAGATTTTGCAGCTGATGAAAGATGTACAGGAACGTGTGAAAAAACAGTCTGGTGTGACACTTGAACCGGAAGTGAAAATGATAGGAGAGTTCTAGATGAGATTTGTAATTGTGACGGGCATGTCAGGAGCCGGAAAAAGTACAGCAATGAAAATGATGGAAGATATGGGATTCTTTTGTATCGATAATCTTCCGATTCCGCTTCTGGATAAACTTGTGGATTTTGCAACAAATTTTGATACGCAGATGAAAAATGTGGCGATCGGAATTGATGCGCGGAGCGGTGAAAATCTGGATAAAGTGCAGGATATGCTGGAAATTTTAAAAAGTAAGGATGTCCAGTATGAAGTGCTGTTTCTGGATGCAGAGGATGCGGTTCTTGTAAAACGCTATAAAGAGACCCGAAGAAGCCATCCGCTGGCACAGGGAGAGCGTGTGGATAAGGGAATCATGCGGGAACGTCAGAAAATGGAATTTCTGAAAAAAGAAGCGGATTATATTATCGACACCAGCCGTCTGCTTACGAGAGAATTAAAAACAGAACTGGAAAAGATCTTTGTGCAGGATGAAGAATTTAACAGTATGTATGTTACTATCCTTTCTTTTGGATTCAAGTATGGAATTCCGGCAGATTCTGATATCGTCATGGATGTGCGGTTTCTGCCAAATCCGTATTATGTGGAAGAACTTCGTCCAAAGACAGGAAATGATGTGGAAATCCAGCAGTATGTCATGAAATATGATGAGGCAAAGATCTTTTTAAACAAGCTGGAAGATATGGTGACATTTCTGATTCCGCACTATATTTCCGAGGGTAAGAATCAGCTGGTAATTTCCATCGGATGCACCGGAGGAAAACATCGTTCCGTCACACTTGCCAATGAATTGTACAAGCGTCTGAGTCAGAAAAAAAACCGGGAATACGGATTGAAAATTGAACATCGTGATATCGGGAAAGATGCGCTGAGAGGAAAATAGGATGTCGTTTTCGAGTGAAGTAAAAGAGGAACTGGCAAAACAGTTCGGACGGAGCAGACATTGCCAGATCGCAGAACTGGCAGGAATACTGGAACTGGAAGGCATGCTGGATGAAGAGGGAAAGCTTGTAGTTTCCAACGAAAATTCTTTGCTGCAGACAAAATATGGTCTGCTGTTGCAAAAAATATTTGGAGAGAAACAGGAGGTTTTACAGATCATGCAGACACTGCACTGGGATCAGGAACCGTACCGGTCCCAGAAAATAAATCACCGGAGAGCGGATGGGATGCTGGTGCAGCAGACATGCTGTAAGAGAGCATTTATCCGTGGAGCATTTATGGCAGCGGGATCGATCAGTGATCCGAATAAATCCTATCATTTTGAAATTGTCTGCCATACGCTTGAACAGGCACAGCAGCTGAAAGAACTGATGGAATTTTTTGAGGCGGAGCCTAAGATTGTAGAACGCAAAGAGCGTATGGTGGTTTACCTGAAAGAAGGTTCACAGATTGTGGATCTGCTGAATGTCATGGAAGCTTATGTATCTTTGATGAATCTGGAAAATGTAAGAATTTTAAAGGAGATGCGCAATTCTGTGAACCGCAAGGTAAACTGTGAGACTGCAAATATCAACAAAACGGTGAATGCAGCAGTGAAACAAATGGAAGATATCAAACGGATCCGGGATACGATAGGGTTTGACAACATTCCAGAACCGCTGGCGGAGATTGCACAGGTACGTCTGGATTATCCCGAGGCAACTTTAAAGGAACTGGGAACTTATCTTGATCCACCGGTCGGAAAATCGGGAGTGAATCACAGATTACGGAAACTTGCCGCAATTGCAGAAAATCTTATATAAAGGGGAACTACGTATGAGCCAGAAGCTATTATTTATTTTTAATCCGCATGCAGGGAAAGGACAGATTAAAAATCATCTTGTAGATATTGTGGACATGATGGTGAAGGCAGGATTTGACGTGACAATTTATACCACACAGGCACAGGCAGATGCGACGCGCAAGGTGGTGGAAGAGGGTGCGGGATATGACCGTATTGTCTGCAGCGGGGGTGACGGAACACTTGATGAAGTGATGACCGGGCTGATGCAGGCGAAGCTGCATATTCCGATTGGATATATTCCTACCGGAAGTACAAACGACTTTGCCAATTCTCTCGGAATCCCGAAGGAGATGCTAAAGGCAGCAGAGCGGGCGGTTGGACAAAACAGATTTCCATGCGATATCGGAGATTTCAATTCGGATACCTTTGTCTATGTAGCAGCGTTTGGTCTGTTTACAGAGGTTTCCTATAAGACATCCCAGCAGCTGAAAAATATTTTCGGGCACGTGGCGTATATTATGGAGGGTGTCAAACAGCTTCGGGACATTCCATCGTTCCGTATGCAGGTGGAATATGACGGAAAAGTGTTTCAGGATGAATTTATATATGGAATGGTTACCAATTCCGTTTCTGTCGGGGGCTTTAAGGGAATGACCGGAAATGATGTAAAACTTGATGACGGTCTGTTTGAAGTGACTTTGATCCGCAATCCGAAGAATCCGATTGAGCTGAATGAAATCCTTGCCTGCCTGACAAATATGATTGATGATTCGGATCTGATTTATTCGTTTAAAACCGATGCCGTACACATTACGGCGAAGGAAGAAGTACCGTGGACACTCGATGGTGAATTCGGCGGAGCACACCGGGAAGTAGTCATCCGAAATTTGAAGCAGAGAGTTGAAATATTTTGTTAAAAAATTAACTTTATTTTTTGGGAAAAGTGTACTATAATCTAGGTAACTTATGATTAGGAGGAAATACAAATGTTAGTATCTGCAACAGAAATGCTGAAAAAAGCAAAAGCAGGCCACTATGCAGTTGGTCAGTTCAATATCAATAATCTGGAGTGGACAAAGTCCATTCTTCTTACCGCACAGGAATTAAAGAGTCCTGTAATCCTTGGTGTATCTGAGGGTGCTGGTAAGTACATGACAGGTTTCAAGACCGTAGCAGCTATGGTTAAGGCTATGGACGAGGAACTCGGAATCACAGTTCCTGTAGCACTTCATCTGGATCATGGAACATACGAAGGATGCTACAAATGTATTAAAGCCGGATTCACATCCATCATGTTCGACGGATCTCATTATCCATTTGAGGAGAACCTTGCAAAGTCTACAGAATTAGTAAATGTAGCACACAACTTAGGACTTTCTATCGAGTGTGAAGTTGGTTCCATCGGTGGAGAAGAAGACGGTGTTGTTGGTATGGGTGAGTGCGCAGATCCGGACGAGTGCAAGACAATCGCTGATCTTGGTGTTGATATGCTTGCTGCTGGTATCGGTAATATCCATGGTAAATATCCTGCAAACTGGCAGGGATTAAGCTTCGAGACTCTTGATGCAATCCAGGCAAAGACTGGTGTTATGCCATTAGTTCTTCACGGTGGTACAGGTATCCCTGCAGATATGATCAAGAAAGCAATCTCTCTTGGCGTATCTAAGATCAATGTAAATACAGAGTGCCAGTTATCTTTCGCAGATGCTACACGTAAATACATCGAGGCTGGTAAGGACTTAGAGGGCAAAGGATTTGATCCTCGTAAGCTTCTTGCTCCTGGTGCAGATGCTATCAAAGCTACTGTTAAGGAGAAAATGGAACTGTTCGGTTCTGTTGGAAAAGCTGAATAATAGAACATGTACAAAAGGAAGTGCCGCATGACACTTCCTTTTTTTCATTTCATAGGAAAAAGGCTGGTATGCCTCATACAAAGAAATTAGAAAATGTACCTGTTTTGTAGTAGAACTGGAAGAAGTAGACAAAAAAGAAGTAGATTTTGATAGAAAAACGTCAAAATGTATAAATTATAAAAAAATTCTAAAAAGAGGTTGCATTTTGTGTTGGAAAGAGGTATCTTAGTTTCAGATTAAACATGAGTTAAGAACGAGGGCGTTCCAATATAGCTATTGGAATGCCCTTTTTTAGTAAAATGACTGATGTTTGGTGAATAAGCGTACAATCAGGGGATTTGATTGTGAAAAGAAAGGATGTTGTAAAAAATGAGTGATTATTTTAACGTTGCAGACATTTTTGGCGAGAACGTATTTAATGACACGGTCATGCAGGAACGTCTTCCAAAAAAAGTTTACAAGAAACTTCACGAAGTTATGGATGAAGGAAAAGAACTTGATCTTGAGACCGCAGACGTCATCGCACATGAGATGAAAGAGTGGGCCATTGAAAAAGGTGCAACCCATTATACCCATTGGTTCCAGCCATTGACTGGTGTAACGGCAGAGAAGCATGATTCTTTTATCACAGCACCGATGCCAAATGGCAAGGTTCTGATGAGCTTTTCCGGCAAGGAATTGATCAAAGGTGAGCCGGATGCATCTTCTTTCCCGTCTGGTGGACTTCGTGCCACTTTTGAGGCAAGAGGATATACAGCCTGGGATTGTACATCACCTGCTTTCGTTCGTCAGGATGCAGCAGGAGCAACACTTTGTATTCCAACTGCTTTCTGTTCCTACACCGGAGAGGCATTGGATCAGAAAACTCCGCTTCTTCGTTCTATGGAAGCGATCGATACACAGTCCATTCGTCTGTTAAGACTGTTTGGAAACACGACTTCAAAGAAGGTAACTCCTTCTGTTGGACCAGAGCAGGAATACTTTATTGTAGATCGTCAGAAGTATTTACAGCGTAAGGATCTGATCTTTACCGGTCGTACTCTTTTCGGGGCAATGCCTCCAAAGGGTCAGGAAATGGACGATCACTATTTCGGAGCAATCCGTGAGAGAATCGCAGCATACATGAAAGATGTCAATAAAGAACTCTGGAAACTTGGAGTATCTGCAAAGACACAGCACAATGAAGTAGCTCCGGCACAGCATGAGCTGGCACCAATTTATGCAGAGTGTAACGTAGCAGTTGATCATAACCAGATCATCATGGAGACCTTAAAGAAGGTTGCCGGACGTCACGGTTTACAGTGTCTGCTTCATGAGAAACCATTCGCAGGTGTCAACGGTTCCGGAAAGCATGACAACTGGTCCATTACAACAGACGATGGAATCAATCTGCTTGAGCCTGGTAAGACACCACATGAGAATGTACAGTTCTTACTGGTACTTACCTGTATTTTAAAGGCAGTTGATGAGCATGCAGCACTTCTTCGTGCAGCGGCAGCTGATGTGGGAAACGATCACAGATTAGGAGCAAACGAGGCACCGCCAGCGATCCTGTCCATTTACCTTGGAGATCAGCTTGGAGACGTATTAAATCAGCTGATCAGCACAGGTACAGCAACACACAGTCTGGAAGGAGAGAAACTTGAGACCGGTGTTAAGACGATTCCGGATTTCATGAAGGATGCAACAGACCGTAACCGTACATCACCGTTTGCCTTTACCGGAAACAAATTTGAGTTCCGTATGGTTGGTTCCCAGGATTCCGTTGCACAGGCAAATATCGTATTAAATACCATCGTTGCAGAGGCATTTTCTGATGCATGTGACGTTCTTGAAAAAGCAGACGATTTCGAGCTTGCAGCACATGATCTGATCAAGAAATATGCTATTGAGCATCAGAGAATCGTATTCAACGGAAACGGATATTCTGATGAGTGGGTTGCAGAAGCAGAAAAGAGAGGACTTCCAAATATCAAGTCCATGGTAGATGCAATTCCAGCATATACCGCTCCGGAATCTGTAGCTGCATTTGAAAAATTCGGTGTATTTACCAAGCCTGAACTTGAGTCCCGTGTAGAGATCGAGTACGAGACTTATGCAAAGACCATCAATATCGAAGCAAAGGCTATGATTGATATCGCAGGAAAGCAGATCATTCCGGCTGTTATCAAGTACACAACAGAACTTGGACAGTCAATTGCAACGGTAAAGAGTGCATGTGCATCTGCTGATGTCAGCGCACAGACAGATATTTTGACAGAGACATCCTCCCTGCTTGCTGAGACACAGAAAGCACTCAAGAGTCTGGAAACTGTTACTGCAAAGGGAACAGAAATGAGTGAAGGTAAGGTGCAGGCTGTATATTACAGGGATGAAGTGAAATCTGCTATGGATGCACTCCGTGCACCGGTAGATAAGCTTGAGATGATCGTTGACAAGGATTTATGGCCAATGCCATCTTATGGAGATCTGATCTTTGAAGTTTAACCCAAAGATTTAAGGGACATTTTTTACAAACATCTTATAAAATAAAAAAGAGACATTTTTTCAGAACCACGAAGCTGTGGAATTTTGGAAAAGTGTCTCTTTTTCTATAGAGGGAGGAGATTGTTATGGATAAACAACAAATTGTAAGTTTTATCAATGAAAATATGTTTGGCATCTGGTTTCTGATCGGTGCCGCACTGGTATTCTGGATGCAGGCAGGCTTTGCCATGGTAGAAACCGGTTTTACCAGAGCAAAGAATGCAGGCAACATTTTGATGAAGAACCTGATGGACTTCTGTATTGGTACCGTAATGTTCATCCTGATCGGTTTTTCATTATTGCTGGGAGAAGATGTCCTTGGTTTTATCGGAAAACCGGGATTTGATATCTTTACCAGTTATGCAAATTTTGATTTTTCGAATTTTGTGTTTAACTTAGTATTCTGTGCAACTACAGCAACGATTGTATCAGGTGCTATGGCAGAGCGTACAAAATTCTTATCCTACTGTATTTATTCAGCAGTAATTTCGGCATTGATTTATCCGATTGAAGCACACTGGATCTGGGGCGGCGGCTGGTTATCACAGCTTGGATTCCACGATTTTGCAGGTTCTTGTGCCATTCATATGGTTGGCGGTATTTCAGCACTCATCGGTGCAGCAATGCTTGGACCACGTATTGGAAAGTTCTCAAAAGATAAGTCTGGGAAGATTACAAAAGTCAACGCATTCCCGGGACACAATCTTCCACTTGGATGCCTTGGATGTTTTATTCTCTGGTTTGGCTGGTATGGATTTAATGGCGCTGCATGTACTTCCGGTTCACAGCTTGCCAGCGTATTTCTTACAACGACCGTAGCTCCGGCAGTTGCAACAGTTGTATGTATGATCTTTACATGGCTTAAATATGGTAAACCTGATGTATCAATGTGCCTGAATGCATCACTTGCAGGACTTGTAGCAATTACCGCTCCTTGTGATGTGACCGATTGTTTCGGTGCAATCTGTATTGGTTTTGTTTCCGGTTTACTGGTTTGCTTTGGTGTATGGCTTTTGGATTATAAGCTTCATGTGGACGATCCGGTTGGTGCGGTAGCTGTACATATGATGAATGGTATCTGGGGTACCATCGCCGTTGGTTTATTTGCTACGAAATCTGCTCCGGGAAATGACTCGGTTGTTGGTCTCTTCTATGGTGGCGGATGGAAGCAGCTTGGTATTCAGTTATTAGGTTTTGTTACGGTAGCTGCATGGACCGCAGTTACAATTACGATTGCATTTGTTGTAATTAAGAAGACCATTGGACTCCGTGTGAGCGAGGAAGAAGAAATTGTCGGTCTTGATTCCATGGAGCATGGACTTGCATCTGCTTACTCAGGATTCTCCATCATGGATGTTTCCAACACAATGACCATGGATGTCAATGAAAATACAGATCTGGGTACACCGGAATATGCACAGGCTTCTACGGCAAAGAGAGATGCAGCAGTCAAGGTGGTTTCCACCGTGCCAAAGGATGCAACCGGCATGTACAAAGTGGTTATTATTGCAAAGCTTTCCCGATATGATCATTTGAAGAAAGCAATGAACGATCTGGGTGTTACGGGAATGACCTGCACACAGGTTATGGGTTGTGGTATCCAGAAAGGCTCCGGCGAGCGTTACCGTGGTGCTGAAGTCGATGCAACCTTACTTCCGAAGATTAAGGTAGAGGTTGTTGTAAGCAAGATCCCAGTAGACAGCGTAGTGGCTGCAGCAAAGAAGGCACTTTATACCGGACATATCGGAGATGGAAAAATCTTCGTATACGATGTGGCAAAGGTTGTCAAGATTCGTACCGGTGAGGAAGATATGGAAGCCTTACAGGATGTTGAATAATTTTGCACTAATCTAATGGCTAGGTTAGTGAATCTAATCCCCTTAGTTTTAGTATACATCAACAGCGGACCCCTGGCGAAAGCCGGGGGTTTTTGCTGTCGATAAATAAAACTTTCTATTGCACATATTATTTGGTATAATATATGGATAAAAGAATTTTTATTATTTCTGCGGGGAGAAAACTATGAACTATGGAAGAACTTCTTTGCGCCGGAGAGCAAAACAGCTGGACGCAAGAGGAACGAGAATACGTCATAAAATCGGAGTCATACTGGGGAAACTTCTACTGATTGGAATCATTGTGGGAGGCTGTGCGACAGTGAGTTTTGGAGTGGGTGCATTTAAAGGAATTCTTGCATCCGCACCGGATATATCCGAAGTGGATGTCATTCCAACGGGATATTCCACGAAAGTGCTTGCGGCAGATGGAAGTGAGACAGCAAAATTAGTGGCAGCCGGATCCAACCGGCAGTACGTGACAATTGACCAGATTCCGGAGAATCTGCAGCATGCGGTAGTGGCGATCGAGGATGAGCGTTTTTATGATCATAACGGTATTGACCTGAAAGGAATTGTCAGGGCACTGGTGGCGGATGTCCGGACCAGAGATTTCAGTCAGGGAGCAAGTACGCTTACGCAGCAGCTGATTAAAAATAATGTGCTGAGTGAGCAGTGGGCAAACGAAAATGACAGTAATATTTCCAAAATGGAAAAGATGGAACGTCAGGTACAGCGGAAAATACAGGAACAGTATCTGGCAATAGAGCTGGAAAAAAAGGTAAATGACAAGAACTGGATTCTGGAAAATTATCTGAATTCCATCAACCTTGGAAGCAATACCCTTGGGGTTCAGGCAGCAGCACAGCGTTATTTTGGGAAAGATGTGTCAAAGCTGACACTTTCGGAATGTGCGGTTATTGCCGGAATTACAAAGAATCCGGCAGGTTACAATCCCATTCTTCATCCAAAGGAAAATGCAAAGCGCAGAAAGAATGTGCTGGATGCCATGAAAAAACAGGGATATATTTCGCAGAAACAGTATGATAAAGCGATGGCAGATGATGTGTATGGCAGGATTTCCGAACACAATGATGTGAGGGAAGAAACCATGAACACATATTTTGTGGACGCGGTCATTGATGATGTTTTTGATGATCTGGTAAATATCAAAGGCTATTCGGAGTCAGAAGCATACAAGGCAATTTATCAGGGGGGATTGACGATCAAGTCCACACAGAATCTTCAAATCCAGAAAATCTGCGATGAGGAGGTGGCAGACAAAGCCAATTATGATGCGGGTACCAAATATTCATTCTATCTTTCTTTTCAGGTGAAGGAGAAGGATGGTACAATAAAAACATATACCAATCAGACAATGCTTTCCTATTATAAAAAGAAAAACAAAAGTCAGAATTATTCGATCAATTTTGCATCGGAGGAGGACTGCCGGGCTGCAATTGCACAGTACGAAAAAGATGTCCTCGGGAAAGGGGACAAGCTGGTAGAAAATTCAGAGTATATTTTCATTACCATGCAGCCACAGGTGGCGATGACGATTATGGATCAGTCGACCGGAGAGGTACAGGCTATTGTCGGCGGACGTGGAAATAAGGCGGGAAACCGTACCTGGAACCGTGCAACAAAGACCTGCCGGCAGCCGGGATCTACTTTTAAAATCATTGCATGCTATGCGCCGGCACTTGATGCCGGGGGAAAAACGCTGGCATCCGTGCAGGATGATGCACCATTTACAGTCGGAAATAAAACATATAATAATTACTCACATACATTCGGAGGTTTTACAAGCATCCGGAAAGCAATTACAAAATCCATCAATATTGTGACTGTAAAAACACTTCAGGATATTGGCGTGGATCTGGGGTATGAATATGCAGAAAATTTCGGATTTTCTACGTTGACCGATACGGACAGAAACCTTGGAATTTCTCTCGGAGGCCTGACACAGGGGGTGACAAACCTGGAACTTACT
>OKSB01003396.1_pt1 | contig 12674 bp, 10 predicted proteins | sample 1601171 | NCBI WGS metagenome assembly OKSB01 (sample SAMEA3541496, study PRJEB24748) | human gut metagenome | biome: human gut; feature: human-associated habitat; material: faeces | place: China | collected 2012 | reverse complement strand
GGGAGCGGAACTCGTTTTTATCAGGATATAGATAGTCCGCAGTCCAGATCCGCAGAATGTATTCCACGCAGAAGATCAGGATAGTAATGACTTCTATGACATGAAATGCAGGAAATAAAAAGGTTAGTTCGTCAAATGTCTGTAAAAAAGTCACCAGAATATTGGCACAGATGACCACCGCAATAAAAATGTCGAAAAGCCGGCTCAGAGGATTGCTTTTATCGCCGATCTGGAGGATGCTAAATACTTTTTTTCTTCATAGCCCTTTTCTCCTGTAGAATAGACACATCAATATATCCATCATATCGACCCCAAAATGGAAAGTCAAGAAATCCCATGGCGGAATCTGTCAACCTGGTTAGAAAAAGTCATATATTATAGTAACCCTGAATAAAATGGAAGGATGAAAATATATGGCAAGATTTACGAATCAGGCGCAGCTTCGCTACGGTGATGAAGTCACCAATTCGAACATTGTGGTAGGAGAGATCCGGGAGGTACTGTCGGCTACCAAGACGGCAGTCCGGGAGACTTACGGACAGAGGGATAATGTGACCTATATTATCAGTATTGTAAACTCCGGTCAGACGGCATTTACCGGAGCAACACTGGAGGATGATCTGGGAGAATATGATTTCGGCGAAAGAGAACTGACACCGTTAACCTATATCCCCGGAACCATTAAATACTATATTGACGGCGTATTGCAGCCCACTCCCGTGGTTACGGCAGGCCCGCCTCTCACTGTGAGCGGACTGACCATTCCCGCCTAGGGCAATGCTATCGTTGTCTATGAAGCGGAGCTGAATTCCTATGCACCTCTGGGAGTGGAAGCGACGATCACCAACACGGCAGTCATTACCGCCAATGTGGTGACACCCATTACGGTGCGGGAGACCATTAATGCCGAGGAGCAGTCTCTGCTTACCATCACGAAGTCCGTCAGCCCCGTACCCGTTACGGAAAATGGCACGCTGACCTATACGTTTGTGATCCAGAATCTGGGCAATACCGCAGCGACGGAGGAGACCGGAGTGGTGATCACGGATACCTTTAATCCGGTGCTTAAGAACCTGACGGCTACCTTTAACGGTACCGCATGGACGGAAGGTGCCGATTATACCTATGATGAGATTACGGGCATGTTCGCCAGTGTGGCGGGCAAGATCACCGTACCCGCAGCGACTTACACGCAGGATACCACCACGGGAGCCTGGGGAATCAACCCCGGTGTCAGCACGCTAGTGATCTCCGGAACCGTATAGCCCCCGGAGGAAGTAAATAAGGTGAGATAATGGACCGCCCTTACGGAGATTGTGACAGCGGCAATCCCGTAAGGGCGGCTTTTTAAGTAAAAACGGGCAAAGAGAGTTTCTTGTCGTTTACAATCATAGAGAGAAAGGATGGAATATCGAAGCGCAACAATTTCAGAGCGTGAGGCATTGACAGATATAGAAATGATAAAGGATATAATGGCGGTAGTGTACAAGAAATTGGGTATAAAAGCTGCTCAGAATGACTTGACAATCAGATAAAGCCGTGCATATTATTAAATAGAAACCGGTTACTTATATGCTGAAATATACTTAGACAGGAGAAAAATAATGAGAATAGGAGTATTGGAAGCTGGGGGCACGAAAATGGTATGTGCTGTTGGCGATGAAAATGGACAAATTTTAGAAAGAGTTTCAATTGCAACTGGAAAGCCTGAGGAAACAATGCCCGATATATTGGAATTTTTTCACCAATATTCTTTAGACGCTATTGGCATAGGAACATTTGGGCCGGTAGATCTGGATCGGACATCCCCTACTTATGGATATATTATGTCTACACCAAAGATTCCATGGAGAAATTTTGATTTGCTTGGATGCATTAAAAAAGAGTTTATGCTTCCAATAGGACTGGATACAGACGTAAATGCCTCTGCAATCGGAGAAGCTACTTATGGAGTTACCAAAGGATTGGACAGCAGCATCTATATAACGGTAGGAACAGGTATAGGTGTGGGAGTGATTCTGGACGGCAAAGCGGTGCATGGTATGCAGCATCCCGAAGCCGGACATATATTGCTGAGTAGACATCCGGAAGATACTTACGCTGGACGGTGTCCATATCACGGCAATTGCCTGGAGGGACTCGCATCGGGACCGGCTATTGAAGAGCGTTTTGGAAGAAAGGCAAAGGAACTTCCTGTGGATTCCGTTGCATGGGAAATAGAAAGTTATTATCTGGCTCAGGCTTTGGTGGATTTTACATTGACTTATTCACCCAAAAGGATTGTACTGGGTGGTGGAGTAATGCATCAGAAACAATTATTTGCGATGATCCGCGAGAAGTATAAGAAGATGTTGAATCATTATGTAGATACACCGTACGTAAGAGATTTAGATAATTATATAGTACCTTATAGCCTGAATGATGATCAGGGAATTATGGGATGCATCAGGATAGGACTTGATGAAATGAAACGATAGAATGTGATATAAAATATAAAAAGCTGCCAAAAGCAGCTTTTTATATTTTACGAGGTTGTTTCTCTTTCGATAAGAGTTGGCTGTATAATGATGTGCTGAATAGATTCACTGCCTGCCTGCCCGTCAATGCTGCTTTGATTAATTTGATGCGCAATTAAATCGATTGCGCTTTGAGCAATAGCAGGTATATCCTGGCTTATTGTTGTGATCGGTATGATAGACTGTGAAGAGTCTGGAGAGTTGTCAAAACCAATGATCTGATATTCATCAGGAATATTCTCTCCGTGTTTGACCAGTATATTCAAAAATATGTGTGCATAAGTATCGTTACAGAAGAAAAACCCTTTTCTTTTCCCAGGGTATTTAGCCTTGACCGTCTGATAGATATCCAGAAGACAGGAATAGGATTCTTCATAATTATCTGTAAATGGACGAAGAATCAGCTCATTTGGAAGGTGATATGTTGAGCAGATATCTGAAAATCCCTGAATACGTCCATAAGCGGGAACCGCGGGTAGGACAGAGCTGTTTACGTGAAAATATATTTCACATTTGTTCCTGCGGAGAAGATCAACGGCCATTCGCGCACCAGAATAGTTGTTAGTATTAACACTACTGATAAAACGGTCTTCCCTTTCCACAGAAACGACTGGTATATTAAGTCTGGAAAGATATTCAGAAGAAAGATTGTGGCTTAGGTCTATCAGACCGATGATCTGATAAGCCAGTAATTCGTTCAAACATTTTTTCTCTGCTTCGCAATCATTATTTCCAAGAAAAGTAATAAATTTGAATCCATATTGTTCGTATGTATTAAGTACATGATTTAGAAAATAACTGTAAAATTGATAAAAAAAGTTCGGAACAATAATACCGATGATTTCACTGTTGCCTTTTGCAAAAACTCGGGCAAGCTTGTTTTCCTGATAGTTCAGCTCTTTCAGGGCTTTTGAAATTATATCGATGTTTTCCTGTGTAAGATAGGAAGGCTGATTAAAGTAACGGGAAATAGTTGCTTTGGATAAACCGGTATATTGTGCAATATCGGAAAAGGTGATTGATTTTTTTTGAGAAGCCATATTTTCTCCTGTTGTTTTCGTAATGTGATGTCGGGGTAAAAAGCCCTCCATTTTAATGTCTACGGATCGGTTTCGTGCCACGCACTCCAACATCCGCTCTGCTTCGGTGCCAAGATTCTTTGCCCGTATATGTGCGAACACATGAGAGTTTAGATCTTAGCTTTGTAACACTCTATAAGAGTATAACATTTTGTAACAGAAATGTAAATTGAAGATTAGAAACAATATAGGAACCGATTTCTTTGTGCGTTATACACAAATATAAGAAATAAAAATGCAGTATAATATACAAATATATTGATTATATGAATTGATATATTGACATAAAAGTGAAAACGTGTAAAAATAATGACAAGCAAGATGAAACCGGTTTCTTTTATGCGAAATGAGGTAAGCTATGAATTATACACTGAAAGACTTAAAGAGTTATTCAGCTACGGCTGAAAATCCTGATGCAGTATCAGGCCAGGGTGGAAAAGAAAACCATGGGAGGAAGGGATGTCCCTGTATAGAACCATTAGAAGCTGGATCAACAAAAGTTCTGCTTCACAAATATGGATCTGGAACAATACGGAAAATATGGTGCACAATACCGCCAAATCATCCGGAACATCTGAGAAATCTTATTTTAAGGATGTACTGGGATGGTCAGAAAAATCCAAGTGTAGAAGTACCGATTGGAGATTTCTTTGGTATTGCGCATGGAAGGCAAAGGAATATGGTAACCCCTTATGTGGGAATGCAGGATGCAAAAGGATTTAACTGTTTTATTCCCATGCCATTCAAGAAAGAGGTACAGATCAGTATTGAAAATGATTCGGATGTAGATGTAGATATGTTTTTTTACCAGATTGATTTCACCCTTGGTGACAGACATGATGAAAATACTGGATTTTTTCATGCACAGTTCAGACGGGAAAACCCCTGTGAGATCAAGAAAGACTATACTATTCTAGATGGGGTAAAAGGACGTGGAGTCTATATTGGCACAGTTCTTGGAATTCGCAATTTATACTATGACCATCTACAGGAATGGTGGGGAGAAGGAGAAATAAAGTATTATCTGGATGATGATACAAAGTTTCCCACCATTTGTGGAACCGGACTGGAAGACTATATCGGTGGTGGCTGGGGAACAAATGAAATCGGCACACCTTATCAGGGAGCTCCTCTGCTGGATGATGAGCAAGGATTTTATTCATTATACCGATTCCACCACTTTGATCCCATTTATTTCCAGGACAGCATCAGGGTTACAGTCCAACAACTTGGATCCGGGGAGAGAAAATGGGCAGAAGCTTTTTATGGAGATAATGGTGGTTATTATAAAGCTGCGGGATGTGCAGAGGATTCTCACCTGTGTCTGTTTGAACGAAGTGACGATTATTGCAGCGTAGCTTACTGGTATCAGGAACTTCCGACAAATCCTTTTCCGGAATTGCCAGACAGGAAAAAGAGAATGGAAGGTATTTGAAAATGACGCTCATTAAGAAAGGGATGATGTGAATTACCGTAGTTGCTTTAAAAAATCAAGAAAGAACAGTTAACTCAAAAATAATTATGGGAGGAAATATGAAGAAAAGAATTTTATCAATTTTACTTGTAGCAGCATTAGCAGCCGGAACTTTGTTTGGATGTGGCAGCGTAAAAGAAGAGACAAATGAGACAACAAAAACCATAGAAGAAGGAGCGGCAGATGCAAAAACAGCTTCGAATGCAGATTCGATAACCAATACAGAACCGGTTGAGATCACGATTGCTTATCCGAGTGATGATGGTGCAGAGGAAAAACTGAATACTCTTATTGAAGAATTTAATAAAAGCTACCCTAACATCAAGGTAAATTATGTACTGATTCCTTTCAGTTCATGGCCTGATTACATTACCAAATTGAAAACAATGGTTGCTGGTGGAACTGGACCGGATGTTGCCCGCCTGGCCGTAGAGGGTATCCAGTCCTTTGTGGCGGATGGAATGGCACTTCCTTTTGATGATTTTATTGCAGAAAATGCAGATTTAATGGAAGAGCTTGGTGTAAATGATATTCATCCCAATATTAATGCACCGTTCCAGATTGATGGAAAAACATATGGATTTGCCTGGGATTGGAATAATATTGTCATGTTCCTGAATAAGGATGTCTTTGCAGAAAAAAATATCGAGCTTCCTAGTGCTGACTGGGATAAAGATAAGTTTCTTGAAATTGCTCAGGCATTAACTTATGAGAAGGATGGAGAGAAAGTATATGGCACCGTTGCGCCGACAGATTATTTCACAGTAACGGCATGGCTTTACAATAACAATGCCAGTGTTCTGAATGAGGACATGACAAAATGTACCTTAAATTCACCGGAGGCAATTGAAACGATCCAATTTTTGTATGATCTTGTTTATAAATACGGGGTTGCGCCTTCTCCCTCAGCGGGACTGGATACTTCAAATCTGTTTATGAATGGTCAGATTGCTATGCTTGGTAACGGAAGATGGTCTATTGCTTCCCTGGCTAATAATAATTTTGAGGATTACGATATTCAGGCATTACCTGCGCTGTCAACACGGCAGAGTTCCTTCGGTTCAGGATCATTTCCTGTGCTGAGTAGCACCAAACATCCATATGAGGCAATGTTATTCTCTTCATGGTTATCTGCAAGCAGCTTTTCTCAGGAAACTTTCCTGAAGACAGACTCTGTGCCTTCAAGAATTTCTGTAATGGAAAAGATTCTTCCTACTATGCTTCCTGAAAATGGAATGCTTTGGAGAGAAAGTGCTGATGTTGCCAAGAGTATCCAGGCACCGAAGCAGCTGACAGATGTAACGGCCGTATTTGATAAGTACATGTCACTGATCTTTGCAAATGAGATTTCTGTTGAAGACGGTATGAATAAGGCAACAGAAGAAATTGATGCAATTCTGGCAGAATAAAATTTGAAAAGAAATAAATAAATGATAAAGATAATTCCCAATGCATCTTTAGCATTGGGAATTATCTTTTACAAGGAAAGGAAAGATATGGCTGGAAATAAGATCAGATCCATGCATATATTAAAAAAAGAAACTTTTGTTGCTTATCTTTTTGTCGCTCCGGCATTGATTCTGTTTCTTCTGTTTGTGGGATATCCGCTGGTTGCTTCTTTTTATCTGATGTTTTGTGATTATAACCTTATTACCAGTCCGCAGTTTGTCGGACTGAAGAATATTCTGAAATTCCTGGGAGATAAGGAAGTACCGCTTGTTATGATGAGCAGCCTGAAGCTTTTATTGGTTCTGGTTCCTGCTCATGTAATACTGGGGCTTGCACTGGCATGTCTGGTTCACAGGACAGGAAAGAAAATGTCGACGGCATACCGAATTATCCTATATATTCCAACGATCATGACGACTGTTTCTGTGGCTACTGCATGGTCCTATCTGTATGATACAGACTTTGGCGTGATTAATTACTTTCTGGAGAAACTGGGTATCGATAAAATACCATGGTTAAATTCATCAGTGTGGGCATTCTGGGCGATTGTCATATTCAGTATTTGGAAGTTTGTGGGGACGCCATTCTTATATTACTATATTGGATTGCAGAATATTCCTACATCACTTTATGAAGCTGCAGAGATTGATGGTGCAAACAGAAGACAGAAATTCCGGTATGTAACATTACCCATGCTTACGCCTACTATATTTATGGTAGTTGTATTATCGATGATTAGTTATATACAGTGCTTTGATGAGCCATATGTACTGACGCAGGGAGGTCCCGGTATTTCTACAACAACAGTAAGTCTTTATATTTACCGGAATTTTCAGGCTCAGAATATCAGCTATGCAAGTATTCTGTCGGTATTCCTGTTTGTGATAATTATGATTGTTACCATTATACAGTTCAAGATTTCTGATAAATGGGTAAATTATGATACAGAGTAGGAGAAATAGGACTGATGAAAAAATATAACTTGAAAAAGACAAATATTGTAAGTAATCTGCTTTGCCTGGTGATCTGTGTGATTGCTATGCTGCCGTTTATGTGGATGATTGCGACATCTTTACGACTGCCTGTGGATTCTTTTCGCCTGCCACCGTCGTTTTTTCCTACGGTGTTTCATTATCAGAACTATGTAGAAGTATTTCAGAAGGTGCCATTGCTTTATTATATTGGCAACAGCTTTTTGGTATCAGGCGTAGCTACATTAGTGCAGTGCATTGTTACCTGTATGGCATCTTATGCTTTTGCGAGACTGAGTTTTAAAGGAAAAAATACGATATTTATTATATTACTGTCAGGACTTATGATTCCGGTACAGACTACAGTAATTCCTATTTTCATTATGTACAAAAAAATTGGACTGATGGATACGAGACTGGGAATAATCCTTCCACTGCTCATCAATCCGCTTGGAATTTTTATCATGAAGCAGTTTATGGAGTCTATCCCCAAGAGTTATGATGAAGCGGCAAAGTTAGATGGTGCAACACACTTTTCTATATTATTCCGCATTATAGCACCAATGACAAAACCGGCAATTGTCACGGTGGCGGTTCTGGCATTTGTGGCATCTTGGAATGACTTTTACAGACCTCTGATCTTTATTACAAGTCCTGACAAAATGACATTACCGCTTGGAATGACAGCGTTAAGCGGATTGATGAGAAATACCAGTATTTCTATTATACTGGCTGGAATTCTGATTTCTTCCGTACCGCTGATATTGATTTATTCATTTGGACAGAGATATTTTGTACAGGGAATTTCTCTTTCAGGATTAAAGGGTTAAACTGGTGAAAGGATAGATAATATCATATGAAAGAATTAAGTGCAGAATTAAGAAAAGCGCAGGAATATGAAAATAAAGCGCTTAAAGAGGAGAATGAGAATAAATTTCCTGTTTTTCATTTGAAGGTTCCGACGGGGTGGATGAACGATCCCAATGGATTTTCTGTTTATAAGGGAGAGTATCATCTGTTCTTTCAGTATAATCCTTATTCCAGGGACTGGGGATCCATGCACTGGGGGCATGTGAAAAGTCAGGACCTCATTCGCTGGGAATATTTACCGGCGGCGCTTGCTCCAGATCAGCAATATGATAAAGAAGGTTGTTTTTCAGGAACAGCAATAGAGGATAATGGAAAACATATTATTGCATATACAAGTGTGTATTATGAAGATGGAATAGAAAAACCGGATAAAATACGACAGACGCAAAGCATTGCAATCGGCGATGGGGTATTTTATGTAAAACAGGAAAACAATCCGGTGATTGATAAGAATCTTTTACCAGAGGGAGCTAGCCCTGAGGATTTCAGGGATCCCAAGATTTGGAAAAGTGATGGCAGATACTATATGATTATAGCAAACAGAGGACAGGATGGGCGTGGACAGATTCTGAAATTTGTATCGGCTGATCTGAAAGAATGGAACTATATGGGATTATTTTATAAACCGGAAAAAGAACTGGGCAGAATGTGGGAATGTCCTGATTATTTTGAACTGGAAGATACAAAGGTGCTTATTGTCTCCCCGCAGGATATGCAGGCAGAAGATCTGAAGTATCATAATGGTAATGGGTCTTTATATCTTCTTGGATGTGAAAAAGAAGGATGTTTTTGTGAAAGTTATATAGATAGCCTGGACTATGGCATAGATTTTTATGCACCACAGTCTTTGACGTCAGCAGATGGCAGAAGGATCATGACTGCATGGATGCAATCATGGGATGTAAACAGTTACCCGGAAGATTTTAAATGGCGGGGCATGATGATATGCCCAAGAGAACTGCGGATGGAAGAAGGAAAGCTTAAGCAGACACCAGTAAGAGAACTGGAAAAGTATTGGGAAAATGAGATTATATATAAAAGAGTTAAAGTAAATGGAACTGCTTTCCTTAAGGGGATCAGTGGAAGAGTATTTGACCTGACACTGACAATCAGAGATATGCACTGCGATGCAGTGGAAATCAGATTAGCAAAAAAGGAACAGAAATATATCCGTATTGTGTACGATCCGGTACATGAGATCCTTACATTTGACCGGAAGTATATGAACTGCATACGGGATATTGTGAATGAAAGAAGAGTGGAGCTTGCGCCAAAGGCAGGTGAGATAACTCTGAGAATACTGATGGATATCTACTCCGTAGAAATTTTTATGAATGACGGAGAAAAAACGCTGACATCATTATTCTTCGTGAACGAAGATAATAATGAAATCGAGTTTATTGCTTATGGTGGGGACTGCGAAATAGATATATATAAAAGAGATATATGCCGTAAATAATACACAAAGGAAATAATATTGCCTACAGTTTTGACATATAGGCAACTGCGCAGCAGCTTGCTCATGGATGGCTGCAGCCGTATAAGTTTAAAATAAGTCCCTATTTACCTTTGTGTGTCTAATACCAAGACAGTATAATTATACATTTCACGAATTGCATAAGCAATTAGAAAATCAAGTAGTCCCAATTCAAATGCTTGTTAGTTAAGCCTATCAGAGTAATCTGGTAGGCTCAGACTGTAGACAAAACGCTTCTGGCATGCTGACCCAAAGCGTTTTGTCTACAGTCTGAAAGGAGCCTACGTGAGGCTCCTTTTTTATGTATCAGGTAGATTCCCGGATGATCAACGTTGGGAATGTGATATGGGACTGCACATAGAGATTCGGTCTTTTAATCTTCTGCAAAATATATTTCCCGGCCTGCACCCCCATATCGTAGACATCGATGTTCACGACAGAGAGCATGGGCTTCAGTATCTGAGAAAACGGGAAGTCATCAAAGGTAATCACCTTCATTTCCTCCGGGATCAGGATTCCTCTGTCGTGCAGGGCATTCACACAGCCGTAGGCGATATAGTTGTCCGCACACACTAACGCATCCGGACGTCTTCTGTTCTCCAGGATCTGCATGGTCATCCGGTAACCGCTGTCACAGACGGATTCTCCTTTTTTCACATATTCTCTGGGCAGTAACACATCATGCTCTTTAAGTACTGTCAGGACTCCGTCCAGACGTCTCGCTGAGATCTGGTCCTCCGGCTTGCCTCCGATAAAAGCCACCGACTGACAGCCCCGCTCCAGCAGATGCTTCGCCGCCAGTTCTCCCGCCAGCCGGTTATCGATATCGAGCCAGCAGAAATGGCTGTTAAAATTTGGATTACCGATCACAATATGAGGGATCTCATGGGTAAACAGCAGTTCATCCAGTGCCTGGGAAATCACTGAAGCATGGATCACAAACCCGTCTGCCTGCTTGGTATCCGCTGCATTCCGGATAAATTCCGCACAGTCTCCCGCTGCTATATTCCTGACTACAAGCGTATAGTCCTTCTGTGCCAGCACTTCCTCCAACCCACACAAGATCTCAAACATCTGTGGATTGGCAAACCCGGTTCCTTTTCCCAGCTCCGCCACAAATATAATGGTTCGTGCAGACTGCCTGGCGAAATTTTTCGCCCGCAGATTCGGATGATAATCCAGCTCCTCCATAGCTTTTCGTACTTTATCTGCCGTCTCCTGCGAGATCGAATAAGAGCCGTTCATCACTTTCGATACGGTTGCCGTAGAAGTTCCCGCCAGTTTTGCCACATCCTTAATGGTTGCCCCCATCGTTCACCCTCCTCGTGCGATTTTCTCTGAGAATATTTTAATCCCTTGCCCGGATCAGTGCAAATCCTTTTGCTGCCAACTGTCCTTCCTTAAGACCTTCCTGCCAGAGAATCTCTCCGCCCGGCAGTTCTTCAGGAAGTGGGACGTTTTCCTCTTCCATATTCAGGAAAATACGGATACTTTCTATACTGCCATCTTCTTTCTCCAGATATCTTTCATAGCCATACACTCTGCTGCCCGGTTCCGCCAACAGGGTGCGGTACTCTCCTCTCCGCAGGACAGCCTCCTTTTTGCGCAGGGTAATTGCTTTCTGATATAGCAAAAACAAAGGACTGCTCTCATCCAGTGTATCCCAGGGCATGGGCTGTCTGTATTCCTCTTCCAGGATACCGGTCAGTCCCACCTCATCCCCATAGAATACAGAGGGCATTCCGGGGAAAGTCATCTGAAAGATCACCGCCAGGCGGAAGCTTTCTTCATCCCGGCACAACGAGCGGAACCGGCTGACATCATGGCTGTCTAAAAGGTTTAACTGTGCATAGACCGTCTGCTTACGATAGCGCATACGCATATCCGTCATGCGGCTGTCAAACTCCCTGGCATCTGCTGTCTGTTCCCCAAAAAATCTCCGGCAGTGCTTACGGAAATCATAATTCATCGTAGAATCAAACATGGTTCCATCCAGCCAGTGTGCCGCACTCTCCCATACTTCTCCGATGAGAATAGCATTGGGATCCACACTTTTTACGCTCTCTCTGAATTTTCTCCAGAAGCCGTCATTGATCTCACTTGCCACATCCAGCCGCCACCCGTCGATATGGAATTTTTCCACCCAGTAGCGCCCCACTTTGCAGAAATATTCTGCGGTCTCCGGATTTGCCAGATTTAGTTTCGGCATCATCCGTTCATAGCCAAAACATTCATATCCCGGATATTCCTCCGGATCCTCCGGTCGCATCACCGGATAGGTAAGTCCATAGAACCAGTCTCTGTAAGCTGACTGTTCTCCTTTTTTCACCACATCATCAAAGGCGAAAAAATACCAGCCGCAATGATTGAACACACCGTCAATGATTACTTTCAGTCCGTTCGCATGAAATACATCGATCAGCCGGTGAAAATCATCATCGGTTCCGAAACAGGGATCAATGTGAAAATAATCTAACAGATCGTACTTATGATATTCTCCGGCGACAAAGATCGGATTGATATAAATAGCGTTCACGCCGAGGTTCTTCAGGTACTCCACGTTCTCGCAGATCCCACGGATCGTACCGCCGAGCTTTCCCCTCGTCGGTATACCGCCCCATTCCTTCTCCTCTCCTCTGCCGCAAAGATACCGGTATTCAGTGGCAAAGCTGTCGGGAAAAATATTATAGATGATCGTATCCTGTGCCCATTCGGGAGGTGCAACAATATCTGCGCGGTGATTGAACGGCAGCTGATAATATTCCGAGCGGTCATCCACGGTATGATCCGTGAATCGTTCTCCGTAGTACAACACCTCTTCCCTGCCATCGGACAATG
>OKSB01003395.1_pt1 | contig 12676 bp, 10 predicted proteins | sample 1601171 | NCBI WGS metagenome assembly OKSB01 (sample SAMEA3541496, study PRJEB24748) | human gut metagenome | biome: human gut; feature: human-associated habitat; material: faeces | place: China | collected 2012 | reverse complement strand
AAACGTTACCATGTAGGAATTCGCTATCTCAATGCAGTAGATGGCAAATTAATGCAGAAGTGGCAGTATGAACATTCCAATGAAGACATAACCGACCGCGATTGGGCTTATGGACTTGACGGAGACTGGTGTAAGAGGGGAGTCGATCCCTGGTGGTTCGGCCGCCGTTATCCTAATGGCGACCACGATGGATTCAAGGATTTGAAAGATGGTCATCAGAAACTCATTTACAATGAGACCGACTGTAAACTCAATTGGCAATACATGCGTCTGAAACTTGACACAGAGCTTCGTGAATATGTAGAATTCCAATGTCAGGACAAAATTTGGGATATGCGTGGCATTGCAGCCGATACCGTTGACGGATATGGACGCATCGACAATCTTATCAATCCTCTTTTCTGGGTGGGTACTGATACCAATCGTCGTGTATTCTTTTATATAGATTCTGTTGTTGTTTCACAAGAATAAAAGGAGGAATGTAATATATGAAAATGTTTAATGATTCCCATCTTGAGGTAAAGAAGTTCTTTAAAGGTACTTTCTTCACTCATCCTTACGAGGCTGGTTGGGCAGATGAGGCTATATTCTTTGTTATGGTTGAGAAAATAGAAGGAGATCCCGTATTCGAAGGTCGTGTACAACTATCGCAAGACGGTATACATTGGGCTGACGACGGTAGTGAACCTGTAATCTTCAAAGGACTTGGCCAACATATTATAAAGGTAAATTCAAATTTTGGTAATTATATTCGTCTTGCCGTCAGCATTGAAGGCGGAGAGATGTTTTTAAATCTTCATATAGCATGCAAAGGTTAATATTTATACTTAGTCTGTTCATCCTTGCGATTGTAGGATGCAGCTCCAATGAGTCTCACTCATTTTTGATTCGTCCGGATGGAGGTGGGGAAGATGCTGCCACTGAAATAGAGGTAGGTAAAACGATTCCTGCCTGGCAGGAGGGTGTGATGGATATTCATTTCATCAATACGACTACCGGTGAAAGCATGTTTGTAATATTCCCGGATGGTACGCAAATGCTTATCGATGCCGCAAGTTCGAGTGTTACAACCAACTCTAATAGTAATACGACCAATACCGGTATCCGTAGTCGTTGGGATCCGACTCTGACTTCTACCCGTGGTTCACAGATTATAACTGATTACATTCGTAAGTGTATGGTATGGACAGGTAACAGTACGATTGATTATGCCGTACTTACCCACTTCCATAATGACCACTTCGGCGGTTATACTTCTTCTTTGCCAAAATCAGCTAATTCCAGTACTTATTCGTTAATAGGTTTTGCCGAGATTTTCGACAATTTCAAGATTGGTACGCTTCTCGATCGTGGCTATCCCGATTATAACTATCCGTTCAATATGGCGACAATGGCAGACAATGCTCCAAGTTGTAATAACTATATCAATGCAGTGAAATGGCATGTCGCCAATCAAAAGTTCGATGCTGCGATATTCAAAGCAGGGGCGAATAATCAGATCGTTCAGAAGTATAATCCTGCAAAGTACCCTACTGCAAAGGTGCAAAACGTGGCAGTGAATGGAGAGATCTGGACAGGTTCGGGCACTACCACAAAGAAGACATTCCCTGAACTCTCGGAGATTTCATACGAAAACAGTAAGAACATTACCTCCAGTGACAATTGTCCGCCGGAGAATATTACCAGTTGTGTGATGAAAGTCTCGTATGGCAACTTTGATTTCTTTGCCGGTGGTGACCTTCAGTATAACGGACGTTCGAGTCATGCGTGGAAAGATGCCGAACTACCCTGTGCAAAAGCAGTAGGTCAGGTGGAACTATTGAAAGCTAACCATCACGGAGTAACCAACACCAATCAGGTGGATGCTCTGAAAGCACTCAATCCACAAACGATTGTTATCAATTCGTGGGTAGATTGTCATCCTCGCACCGATATACTGAATTCGATGGAGACAACACTCCCTACGTGTGACATGTTTATCACTAACTTCTGGCAAGGCGATCGCCCCAGCGGAGTAGACGACCGGGTTACGGCGGAAGAGGCTGCGAGAGTAAAGGGATATGATGGACATATTGTAGTTCGTGTGACCGACGGAGGAAACAAATATAGAGTTGTGACAATCACAGATTCTGACGGGGCAATGACTGTTAAGACTATTTCCGGTCCATATACAAGCAGATAATGAATACAAAATATTATGATGTAATAGTAGCAGGTGCAGGTCCTGCCGGGATATGTGCGGCTGTAGCCGCCGCCCGGCAAGGAGCACGTGTTGCTCTTATCGAAAGATACGGAGTCATCGGAGGTAACCTGACCGCCGGGTATGTCGGCCCTATTCTCGGTAGTGTAAGCAAGAACACGATGCGCGATGAGGTTTGTGCTATTCTTGGTGTTAAAGACAATGACTGGATTGGCGAGCATGGAAATGCTCACGATTTCGAAGAGGCAAAACTTACATTGGCAGAATTTGTCGCCAGGGAAAAGAATGTCGATGTCTTTTTGCAATGTTGCGTGTCGGATGTTATTCGTGACGGAAAGGTGGTAAAAGGCATTAAGTGTGCAAGTAACGAGGGGACACTCTGTTTTGAAGCCGCGGTTACGATTGACTGTACCGGTGATGCCATAGTATCTTTTCTTGCCGGTGCAAAAATAGAAAAAGGACGTGCTGACGGACTCATGCAGCCTGTAACCCTTGAATACACCATTGACGGCGTAGATGAATCGAAAGGAATTATCTGTATTGGAGATGTAGACAATGTCCAATTGAATGGCGAGTGTTTTCTTGATTGGTGTAAAAAGAAAGCCGATGAGGGCAAACTTCCCCGGATGCTTGCTGCCGTGCGTTTGCATCCATCGGTCAGACCGGGTTGCCGTCAGGTAAATACGACACAAGTCAATAGGGTGGATATAACTTCGGTAAGCTCTATTTTCACCGCCGATCTTGAACTTAGGCAACAGATACGCCTCCTGACTCAATTCTTGAAAGAAAATTTGCCGGGTTACGAAAATTGTAGAGTGATCGGAAGCGGTACAACAACCGGAGTGCGCGAAAGCCGCAGGGTGATGGGCGACTATGTGATCGATGCCGATGAGATGGCAGAAGGCTGCCGTTTTGCCGATGTGGTGGTACATAAAGCATTGTTCATTGTCGATATACATAATCCTGACGGAGCCGGACAGGCGGAACCGACCATACAATATTGCAAACCATACGATTTGCCGTATCGTTGTTTTCTCCCGTTGGGCTTGGAAGGGCTTTTGGTGGCGGGACGATGCATATCGGGTACTCACAGAGCTCACGCTTCCTATCGTGTCATGAGTATTTGCATGGCGATGGGAGAGGCTGTTGGCATTGCCGCTGCCATGAGTGCGTCGCAGCATTGTACTCCGCGGGCTCTCGATGTAGGAGAGTTGCAGAAACGGCTTGAGTCGTTAGGCATAGAGCTGTTCGATTAACGTAGAACATAATCATACTTTAAATTTATAGAGCATACTTATGAAAAAGATCTATTTGTCTGTCGTGTGCTTACTGATCTCTATTCCCCTTATCGCCCAGTTGTATGTAGAGCCGGAGAAAGAGGTAGAGTGCTCTGTCTTCCTGGCAAAGGAAGGACGGGGGCGGGCACAGCAAGGACTTGAAATATGGGATGATTACATATTCTCGTGCGAGGATGGAGGGCACGTGAATATCTATGATTTCAAAAGTGCCGATCCGAAACCTGTGGCAGGCTTTGAGTTGGCGTCCTCCCATCCGGACAACCATGTAAATAATGTATGCTTTGGCGTCGAGACAAAACGCGGAGCATCGTTTCCTCTCTTGTATATCACAAACGGGAAGGTAGGAAGCGAGTTGGAATGGTTGTGCTTTGTGGAGAGCATCACCCGTCGTGGAAAACGTTTTAGCAGCGAAATCGCACAAACAATTGAACTCGATGGCTCGAAGTGGGCGGAGAAAGGGTATGTCTCCATCTTTGGTGCACCAAGCTGGCTGGTCGATCGGGAACGGGGCTTTATATGGATATTCTCGGCGCGTAAACGTACTGTGGCGAAGGTGACAAAGCATGCATGGGAAAACCAGTATGTCGCCACCAAATTCCGCATACCATCGTTGAGTGAGGGCGCAAAGGTGCGCCTCGACGAAAATGACATTCTCGATCAGGTGGGGTTCCCCTATGAGGTCTGGTTCACGCAAGCGGGCTGTATGCATGATGGTAAAATCTATTTCTGCTTCGGAGTTGGGAAACAGGATGACAGCCGTCCTTCCTGCATCCGGGTGTACGATACGGATAGGCGGACAATTACTGCCCGGTACAATGTGCAGGAACAGGTTATTTACGAACCGGAAGATATTGTGGTTAAAGACGGGGTTATGTATGTCAATACCAATACGAATGCGAAAAAGACGTCTGATCTTCCTTGCATATTCAAACTCTCTCTTCCGAAAGAAAAGCCGGTGACCGAAAATCCTCTCGACGAGATACGCAGGGATCCGGAACGTGCGGGCGGCGTGTATTATGTGACCGATCTTTCACATCCGGTTACGCCGGCGCCCAAAGGATATACGCCTTTCTATATAAACGGCTATTTCCGTCACGGAGCGCGTCAGATAGACGATGAGGTGACTTATCCTGCCATATACGGCGTATTGGAGAAAGCTCATGCCACAAACAACCTTACCGATTTTGGGAAAGCCCTGTATGAACGTCTTGAACCGTTCAAGAAAAATGTGTTTTACAAAGAAGGCGATCTGACACAAATCGGTTATCGTCAGACAAGGGAGATAGGCCGGAGGATGGTACAAAATTATCCGGAAGTATTTGAAGGCCATCCCTATTTGAAGACTAACGCAACGAATGTGCTTCGGGTGGCGGCCACCATGCAATCTGTAAATTCGGGCATTTTGTCGCTGCGTCCCGGGCTTGAATGGGCGGAGATAGACAACTCCCGTTCGTTCCTTACCACACTGAATCCATACGGTAACGTATGTCCCGGCAGGAGTCCGCTTGATAAATATATACTTGGTAAGGAAAACAGTTGGTATAAAAAATATCGTTCATATATAGATGAAAAGTTGGATGTGGATGCTTTTTTTAGAAGACTGTTTATAGATGTTACACAAGTAGAAAGTGAGTATGACAAGTACGACCTGATCCATCGTTTCTGGTTAATGGCATCACTGATGCAATGCCTCGACCGCCAAGTGCCTATATGGGATATTTTTACAGAAGAGGAAATATTGGCTTGGGCGGAAATCGAGAACTATAAGTATTTTGCGCAGAAAGGTCCTGAACCGGTATCTCACGGGCGTAGTTGGGGACTTGCATCCCGCACGTTACGCCATTTGTTAGACGAATCTGCCGAAGATCTGGTTCGTAAGCGTCATGGCATCAATCTCAACTTCGGCCACGATGGCGTTCTGATGGCCATCTTGACTAATCTGCAAGCCGGGACGTGGGCGCGGGAGGCTAGTAATTCCAAAGAAGCGTTGCAGAGTTGGAAGTACTGGGATATTCCGATGGGGGCGAACCTTCAGATGATCTTTTACCAATCAGAAGGCAATCCGGACGTTTTAGTTAAGTTTATGCTGAATGAAAAAGACCTCCGGTTGCCGTTGGAAGCGGTTGAAGCATCTTATTACAAATGGAATGAGGTTTATAAATTCTATATAGAACATTGCGACAAGGTGGAAAAATCACTTGCCGAAACATTGAAATTATCGTATGAAGACTTTTAATTATAATCGTGCTGAAATAAAGGCCGGAATAGTACATTTCGGCGTTGGAAACTTCCATCGTGCACATCTCGAAGCTTACACAAATCTATTACTTGAAGATCCGTCACAAAGATGCTGGGGGGTATTCGGAGCCATGATTATGCCTACGGACGGGGTCTTGTTCAACGCCCTCAAGAAAGACGACGGCATATATCAGTTGACGACATGCAGCCCTTCCGGCGAACAGGATAGTATGCTGATTGGTTCGCTTGTAGAACTGGCATGGGGGGAAATAGATAGTGAGCCTATCATCGCTAAACTTGCATCGGAGGAGATAAAAATCATCTCTCTCACCATTACCGAAGGGGGATATAAGGTCGATTTTAACCAATCGCGCAGTGTGTTCTGGTATGTAGCCGAAGGACTCAAACGCCGGATGGAGAAAGATTTGCCGATTACGATTCTTTCGTGCGACAACATGCAGATGAACGGCAATGCCGCCAGATGTGCGTTTATGTCATACTTCGAAGCGAAATATCCCGAGGTGGCAGCGTGGGCGAAAAAGAAAGTGACGTTCCCGAATTCGATGGTGGATAGAATCACTCCCGTAACAAAACCGGGTAAGGTTACAGATGTGTGTTGTGAAGACTTTATACAATGGGTGATTGAAGATAATTTCATTGCAGGCCGTCCTGCATGGGAGAAGGTGGGAGTTACATTCACCCATGATGTGACCCCGTATGAAATCATGAAATTAAGTCTTCTCAATGCGTCACATACTCTTCTTTCTTATCCTGCCTATATGGAAGGATTCAGGAAGGTCGATGCTGTAATGGCAGACGAGAGGTATCGTGCAATGATAAAGCTGTTTATGAACAGGGATGTTACTCCTTATGTTCCGGTTCCCGAGGGCGTTGACCTTGAAGCGTATAAAGACCAGCTTATTGAACGATTTTCAAACAAGGCGATCAGCGATCAGGTATCACGGCTTTGCGGCGATGGCATTGCTAAGTTTGCGGTTTATGTGGTACCCATACTCAAACAGATGTTGCAGGATGGGAAGGATATTTCGATAGAGGCTTTCCTGATAGCTGTTTATTGCAAATACCTGATAGGTGCGCGCACCGAGTCCGGTGAAAATATAGCTATCTCCGAACCTCACATCACCCCGGCGGACAGGAAGTTGATTTCAGGAGGATCGCCGGCCGAGTTCTTGAAGATATCACCTTTTGTGTCATTGGGACTGGACAAATACCCTGTGTTTATGGAAAAGTATGAGCAGTTTTATGCTATGCAGGTAGCAGAAGGGTTGAAGGTCTTATTACAGTAAACAACTAAAAAATACAAGGCAATGAAGAAGTTTTTCATAACGGTTGTTCTGTCGCTTTCGTGCGTATTGTCGGTTTCGGCACAAAAACAGACGGAGGCGTCAACGCTTAACCTGATAGGTAAGCCGTTTGAATCGACTCCCAATCCGTATCATAGAGTCGATACATTGGTTTATAAAGGTTTTAACAGGACGGAGAATCGACAACTCCGTTGTTCTGCCGGTATGGCTGTGTTGTTTAAAACGAACACGCGTAATATACAGATTACGACAAGGTGGGGATATGTATATTCGAGCCATTCAACCATGCCGATCTCTTATAAAGGATATGATCTTTATATCAAAAATGCAAACGGTAAATGGCAGTATGCGGCAAGCGGTTCATTGAAAGCGTATAAGGGCGAGAAAACCGAGACATTCACGCTCATTGAGAATATGGATGGTACGATGCACGAATGTATGATGTATATGCCGATGTATTCGGAGGTCATTTCTTGTAAGATAGGGATAGATGACAATGCTGTTATCGAACCGTTGAAGTCCGATTTTCGTCACAGGATAGCGGTATATGGCTCTTCGTTTACGCAGGGAGTGAGCACGGATCGATCCGGTATGAGTTATCCCATGCAATTTATGCGTAATACGGGTCTTCAAGTCGTGTCGCTCGCAACAAGCGGACGTTGCCTGATGCAGCCTTACATGCTCGATGTTCTTGCGGAAGTCAAGGCTGATGCCTTTATATTCGATACTTTTTCAAATCCTGACGCAGAACTGATAAAAGAGCGCCTGATGCCGTTTATCGATCGGCTTATAGCGGCACATCCGGCTACTCCGTTGATATTTCAGCGTACTATCTATCGTGAACGACGTTCATTCGATACAGTTCTTGATGCGAAAGAACGGGCTAAGGCGGCAACCGTAGAGGAGTTGTTTGCGAAAATCCTCACGAACCCGAAATATAAAGACGTTTATCTGATTACGCCTGATGCTTCCGATGCGCATGAAACATCGGTCGACGGAACTCATCCAAGTAGTTATGGATATGCACTTTGGGCGAAGTCAATAGAGACTCCGGTAATAGAAATTTTAAGTAAATATGGTATAAAATGAGACAAGCGGTATTAGTAGAACCAAAACATATTGAATTTCGTGAAGTTGAGGCGCCTAAGGCGTCGGACCTGAAAGAACATCAGGTGCTTCTGAATATTAAGAGAATAGGTATTTGTGGAAGTGAGATACATTCTTATCACGGATGTCATCCGGCAACTTTCTATCCGGTAGTTCAGGGGCATGAATATTCGGCAGTGGTAGTCGCTACGGGGATGGCGGTTACGATCTGCAAGGCGGGTGACGTTGTCACCGCACGTCCGCAACTTGCGTGTGGGAAGTGCAAGCCTTGTCAGCGGGGAGAGTATAATATTTGTGAAGAGCTAAGAGTGCAGGCTTTTCAGGCAAATGGAGCTGCGCAAGACTTTTTTGTGGTTGATGATGACAGGATTGCGGTGTTGCCTGAAGGTATGTCACTTGATTATGGGGCTATGATAGAACCGGTGGCAGTGGCTGCGCATGCAACTATGCGTGGCGGGGACTTGAAAGGTAAGAATGTGGTTGTATCGGGTGCCGGAACAATCGGTAACCTCGTGGCGCAGTTCGCTAAGGCAAGAGGAGCCAAACGGGTTCTTATTACCGATGTGAGTGATTTCAGGCTTGAAATAGCTCGTAAATGTGGTATAGTAGATACGCTCAATGTAGCTAAGACGCCGCTCAAAGAAGGAGCGAAGAGGCTTTTCGGGGATGAAGATTTTCAAGCTGCGTTTGAGGTTGCCGGAGTTGAGTCGAGTATTCGTTCGCTTATGGAGTGTATCGGAAAAGGGAGTACCATCGTTGTAGTGGCGGTATTTGGCAAGGATCCGTCGCTTAATATGTTCTATTTGGGAGAGCACGAACTGAAGGTGAACGGAACGATGATGTATCGCCATGAAGATTATCTTACGGCTATCGATCAGGTAAGTTCGGGAGCTATCCGTCTCGAACCGCTTATTTCAAATCATTTTCCGTTCGAGCAGTATGACGAGGCATATAAATTTATAGACGAGAATGGTGCAACATCCATGAAAATAATTATTAAACTATAAAACCATGAAAATAATAGGTATAGGAGAAGTTGTTTGGGATTGCTTCCCGGAAGGTAAGAGACTTGGCGGAGCGCCTATCAATTTCTGTTTTTTTGCAAAGGAGTTGGGAGCAGAATCATATCCCGTTACGGCAATAGGTGATGACGAACTCGGTGATGAAACATTTGCGGTGCTTAAAGAGACCGGACTTGATTTAGGATATATTTCCCGTAATATTTTGCCGACAGGTAAAGTGCTTGTGTCGTTGAATGAAGCCGGTGTACCGCAATATGACATTGTTGAGAATGTTGCATGGGATGCTATCGAGTGTAGTCCTGCGACCATGAAACTTGTCGGCGATGCAGATGCTGTTTGTTGGGGCTCTTTGGCACAGCGAAGCGAAAAGTCACGTGCTGCAATCTTAAGGCTCATAGATGCTGTGCCGGATACCTCTTTGAAGGTGTTTGATATTAATATCAGGCAACATTTTTATTCGACAGACTTGATTGTGGAATCCTTGCAAAAAGCAAATGTACTCAAATTGAATGAAGACGAATTGCCGTTATTGATCTCTCTTCTTTCCCTTTCGACTGATTGTGTGGAAGCTATCGCAGAACTCATTGCTCGTTTTTCGCTCAAATATGTTATATTCACACAGGGCGCAGTACGTAGTGGCATATACGATGACAGTGGGGAAATTTCATCCATAGATACACCTAAAGTCGAGGTGGCCGATACTGTAGGTGCAGGCGACTCGTTTACTGCTACTTTTGTTGTGAACATACTTAGAGGGGCGTCGGTCGCTGAATCACACCGCAAAGCGGTAGATGTATCGGCATATACTTGTACACAAAGGGGGGCTATTAATCCGTTGCCGGATAGTAAAAAGTAATATTGGGTACTTCACATAAGGAAGTTTCGTACTTGGTTTGAATGATTCTTCAAACCAAGCGTGGTGGATATGCCTTGTTCTTGTTGATTGCAGTTTAATTCCGTTAGTTAACCGCAGAATTTGCGGCTTAGCATACCTCTTTTGGCTGCATTTTATAGATAACTCCAGTTAAATAGTTATTTTTGCAGAAATAACTGATGGTATGTTTATCCATGAAATAGAAAATTGGAGTTCATTCAGATGGAACATCAAAAGTTTGTCAGGTGAAATAGCCTGGATAAATAGGGCTATAGTCTATCTCGTGGAGCGGTTGAGTACAATTGGATTTGAATAGTAATTTTTACGAAATAAAGGAACCCATGTTGAAAATATTAGTAACCTACGCCGTACAAGGCGAATTTGTAGAACTTAAATGGCCGGATATAGAACCTTACTACGTTCGTACAGGCATTGGTAAAGTTAAATCAGCTTTTCATCTGGCAGAGGCAATCCGTCAGGTACAACCGGACTTGGTGCTCAATATCGGAAGTGCCGGAACAGTCAACCATCAGGTAGGAGACATCTTTGTATGCCGTAAGTTCGTAGACCGTGATATGCAGAAGATGGCAGAATTCGGGTTGGAGTGTGAAATCAATTCATCGGCTTTGCTCGAAGAAAAAGGATATTGCACGCATTGGACGGAAGATGGAATCTGCAATACAGGAGATGGCTTCCTCACCGAGTTGACCCATGTTAGCGGAGACGTCGTGGATATGGAAGCCTACGCACAGGCATTTGTCTGCCGTTCAAAAGAAATACCGTTTATTTCCGTGAAGTACGTGACTGACATTATTGGCCAGAACTCCGTGAAACATTGGGAAGATAAACTTGCCGATGCACGGCAGGGACTATCACACTATTTCAATGTCTTGAAAGAAAGAATATGATAAGTGACTCCTGCGGCTATCAATCCCAGGAGAATCTTTACCCATATAAAAGGAATCAGGAAGAAAATGCAATAAAGCATCGTTCCCCACATTAATACGAGAGAAATTATTTTGGCACGGAGAGGAATCGCCTTGTTTTCGCGGAAATTGCGGATATAAGGACCGAAGTGCCGATGATTGAGCAGCCAGTTATATAATCGGGGTGACCCTTTGAAATAAAGGGCGGCGGTGAGTAATAGAAAAGGGGTAGTGGGCAGTAGCGGCAGAAAGATGCCGAGAATACCGAGCGCAAGGGAAATACTACCTAAAACAATATATAGAGTTTTCATGCGGCAAAGATAGTGCAAAAAAAGGGAAAAAATAACACTCTTTGCTGGATGAAAACTCTATTTTATATTACCTTTGCCGTTGCATCGAGGTGACATTAGATGCGTGTAACTATTAAAATACATACACTCATGTTTACAGTAATCAAACGCATGGAGATCTCGGCTTCTCATAAGCTGGTACTCCCGTATCGCAGTAAATGCGCCAGTTTACACGGTCACAACTGGATTATCACCGTCTATTGCCGTTCCGCACGGCTCAACTCCGAAGGAATGGTGGTAGATTTCACCCGCATCAAAGAAGTGGTCACGGAGAAACTCGACCATCAAAATCTGAATGAAGTACTTCCATTTAATCCCACAGCGGAGAATATCGCCCGGTGGGTATGCAAACAGATTCCTCAATGCTATAAAGTAGAAGTGCAGGAATCGGAAGGAAACATTGTCATCTACGAGAAAGATCCCGTCGGCGCAGAAGGACAAGAATAGCAAACCAAACAAATTTTGATGATGAGAAAGATTAATGAAATCTTTTACAGCTTGCAGGGCGAAGGCTACCATACCGGAACTCCGGCCATCTTCGTCCGTTTTTCCGGCTGCAACCTGAAATGTGACTTTTGCGACACACAACACGAAGAAGGAAAAATGATGACCGACGATGAAATTATCGCCGAAGTGAAAAAATATCCTGCCGTCACCGTTGTCCTTACGGGCGGCGAACCTTCCTTATGGATAGACGATGAATTGATCGACCGTTTGCACCAAGCAGGCAAATATGTGACCATCGAAACCAACGGTACACGCCCCCTGCCGGCAGCTATCGACTGGGTGACCTGCTCCCCAAAACAAGGAGCGAAACTTGCCATCGACCGGATGGATGAAGTGAAAGTGGTCTATGAAGGACAAGATATAAGTATTTTTGAACTACTTCCGGCCGAACATTTTTTCCTCCAGCCTTGTTCTTGTAGTAACACTGCTTCAACAGTGGACTGTGTAATGCGACATCCCAAATGGAGACTCAGCCTGCAAACACACAAATTAATCGACATCCGTTGAACGAAATAGACGGGTGATGCGGAAGAAGCTTAAATTATTACAAAATATAGTATGAAAGTAGGTTTGTTTATTCCTTGTTATATCAATGCTATTTACCCCAATGTGGGAGTGGCATCGTATAGACTATTGAAAAGTTTGGGAGTAGACGTCGATTATCCGTTGGATCAGACTTGTTGCGGACAACCGATGGCAAATGCCGGTTTTGAAGATGAATCGATGAAATTGGCACTCCGTTTTGACGATCTGTTTCGGGAATACGATTACATCGTCGGCCCTTCCGCCAGTTGTGTGGCATTTGTGAAAGAGAATCATCCCGGTATCC
>OKSB01003390.1_pt1 | contig 12689 bp, 23 predicted proteins | sample 1601171 | NCBI WGS metagenome assembly OKSB01 (sample SAMEA3541496, study PRJEB24748) | human gut metagenome | biome: human gut; feature: human-associated habitat; material: faeces | place: China | collected 2012 | reverse complement strand
GCTTACTGCCACTCTTAAAATTTTAGAACGTGGTCTTGACAAGGGGCCCATTATACATAGAAATTACCTCCCGATGATTTTTTAGTTCCAGCTGGTAACCCCGTTTGTGATATTTGATTGAAAATTTTTCCTATACAATCTTTTATCATTTGTGGCATACTGTAATCTTGAGGTGACAATATCATATTCAAAAATTGCATCGTAATGGCTATCCAAGAGATGACGTTCACTTTACTGGAGGTGTTGTTCCGTTCACAAGCATCCCTTCCGGCGATTGTGACTTCAACCATTTGCCCGCAGTGAGTACGTTCAATCATGCCTGTAGTGAGGAGATAACGGTATTCGGCGGAAAATTCACCTAAGTAGCTATTCAATTTGAGAAAAGGCGTGGGGCCTCTATCATAAAAGAACTGCAATGCTTTCAACGTTTTAGAATCCATGATAAAATCCCTCCTTGTAAGCCTGTATGTTGTGATACAGGCTTATTTTTGTGCCTGCAACCATTAATTTTAAAATATTAATTCATATAGTGCTTCTCCCATTGTATCTGGTATAATATCCGTCTCTTCTGGAAAACTGATTGTATCGGCATCGATGACACTTCCGTCACTGTCATAATTAACGTAACTCAAAAGTTCCATTTTTTTATTTCTCATTACTTTTATCCGTTGCTTTGCATAAGTTCCGTCTGTATTATTTATTTTTATCCATACAACCTTATAAGTATGATACATGGGAGATAAGCCGTGTTGGTAATCGTATAGGTTCTCACTCATTTCTCGAGATGTTATCCAATGTGTATAAACATTTTCATTATCTACGTACCATTGGTTTCCGGTGGAATCAGCCCCAATCCAATACCAGCTGGAAGCAAAAGATGTAAAACCGATGGATAACAACATGCATAGTAGTATGAACAGCTTTTTCATAGTATTACCGCCTTTCTGTACATGACAACTAATACGTTAGATTGCGGGTCATATGACCTTTCAAAGCGAACCATGCAATCATGAGGACGATCGTAACAATCAGCAGTGCAATTCCTTTTGTTTTGCGGTTTTGTTTTATTTCTCCTATAGCATATTTTCCGAGGCCGATGAGAGCAAATAACACAACCCATAATATAAGATTCATTTTTTCATCGCTCCTTTAACGCAGGTCTGCGTTAAAACGCATTAAGCGTGTATTAGTTTCGGCTGCCAAGGCTGGTACTGTTTCAATCAATGATCTCTCGCTTCTATAGGTAGGAGGGGTTCAACCTTCGATACGGGCTTATTTTTGTTTTACCCTGCGACGATATAAACAATACATAGCTCCGAGATAAATAGCACCATGAAAATAATATATATGATCCCAATAGTAGTAAGCGTCATCGTCAAAATATTCCTCAACCTTTAACGGATTAGCATATACACCGAATCTTTCTGAATTTTTCATAGCAATAGTATCCGCCGAGTCATATTTATTGCCAGACACGTCATGCCCAACCCCGTATTTCTTATCTATATTGGCTTTTTGGGAAATTAACGCTTTTTGGAATTTTTCTTTTTCTTTGTTGTTCAAAGAATGGATATAATCATTGACCATTCTATAGTCGTGATAATCCAGCCCGTTTTCAAATGCCAGCTGATGGAAGCAATAAGTTAAAGCGGCGAACAAAACAAGTGTGACGATGCAACTTGTCATGAAACCAGTTTTTGAAAGTGGCTTTTCCTTTTTGCTAAATATTGTTATAAGATACATCCCTAAAACGGTTGTCAAAATGCTTACAAGTACGCCCAATGAAATACCACCTTTCTAGCTGATTTTTTTGTAACATCCTATTCGCTTTCGATACAGTGACAGAGTAATGAATGGGCTTCTTTGTATGTCATTACGTCCCGGTTCCTGGGTGCGGCCTGTAAGAGCCGTTCGTCTATATCGTAGCAGTAGGAGAGAAGATATAGCGCGAACATGTTAGCCTCGTATTCGCTCCGTGCGTTGCAATAGTTCACGGTATCGGCATGGAATGTCCCGGCCGCCCCGTGCATCAGTGCGTGGCCCAACTCATGAGCAACAACAATCGGTATTTCCCGTTCGTCCAGTTTGTCGTTGAGCACGATTACCTTCCGGCGCAACGGCCTTGTAAGATACCCGCGGATACCTTTAGGCAGTTCGGCGTATACAATGGGTATCCTCATCATATCGGCTATTTGTAAGGGGCTGGCTGTCCCCATTTTCCGTACCAGGTTCTTGACGCGTAATTTTATATTTTTTCTGACCATAAGGCGACACCTCTATTTAGTAGGAGTGTCGCCTTTTTTGCGTTTGTTCGCTCGTTTTGCCGCTAAAAAGGCAACCTCAAGAGACTTCATAACTAAATCGCGGTCTTCGTCTGTAAGATTGTAGGTATCGCCATCAAATATAATTTCTGATTGTTGCAAGAATTTATTAAGGTCTTTCGGCATTTTCGTGGGCACGTTATGATTTACATTTTCCAGTAAATAATCAATAGATACATTGAAGAAAGCAGACATCTTTTTTAATATTGGGACGTCTGGGACTCGCCTTCCCTGCTCATACATGCCAACGGTACTTGGGGAAATGCCTAATTTTTTCCCTAATTCTGACTGGGTCAATCCTTTTTCCTCGCGCAATTTTTTCAACAACTTCATAGCGTACACCTCCTTGATACGTGTAATTTATCTTTAATATAGCACACATTTTGTGTGTTTGGAATACTTTTACACAATTCGTGTTTTGAAGTATTGACATTACACGTAACGTGTGATATGATATGAGCATGAAATGATACACAGTTCGTGTAGATATAGAAGGGAGGCGTTAAGATGGAATGGATGAAAAAATTCAGAAACTCTAAAGGGTTTACAGCTAGTGAAATGGCCTATAAATTAGGCATTTCTAAGTCATTGTATGAGAAAATAGAATACGACGATAGACAGCCTAGCCGTAATTTTATGGAGCGTTTCAAAAAGGCGTTCCCCGACTTTGATATGAATATTTTTTTTGAAAAATAACTACACGTTTAGTGTAGAGAAAGGATAAAGCCATGAACGAATTACATATTTTTAAAAGCCCCGAATTTGGGCAGGTAAGAACAGTAATGGTAGACGGTGAGCCGTGGTTCGTCGGCAAAGATGTAGCGACAGCGTTAGGATACTCAAATCCTAGCAACGCAGTTGTCACGCATGTTGATGACGAGGACAAAACCACATACTCGTTTCAGGTATCCGGTTCTAACTACAAAAGCAAGGCCACGCTCATTAATGAATCCGGCCTTTACAGTCTGGTTCTTTCCAGCAAGCTCCCGACGGCCAAAAAGTTCAAGCACTGGATTACGAGTGAAGTTCTTCCGGCAATCAGAAAGACCGGCGGGTACATCGCTAACGCCGAAACAATGACGAATGCAGAAATCATGTCCAAGGCATTGCTGATTGCCAAGCAGACAATAGAAAGTCGAGAACAACGTATCCATTCATTAGAGGCGGAAACGGAACGCATGAAGCCGAAAGAAATATTTGCCGACGCCGTCAGCGCTTCCAACTCTTCCATCTTGATTGGTGACTTAGCAAAAATCTTGCACGGCAACGGCATCAAGATAGGCCGCGGACGCTTATTCGCATGGATGCGCGAACACGGATTTCTCATCAAGCAGAAAGGTACGAGTTACAACATGCCGACACAGAGAGCAATGGAATTAGGATTGTTCCGGGTAAAGGAAGGCTCTTATGTTGATGGAAAAGGGAACAACATCATTACCAAAACGACAAAGGTTACTGGAAAAGGTCAACAGTATTTCATCAATAAGTTTCTGGCAGAAAAGAGCTGATAGCCATGAAACTATGCTACAGCTCCGAAGAACTGCAAGAGCTTTTCAAGTGTTCCCGGCAGACCATCTGCCGCATGGAAAGCGACGGCAGGCTGAAACGCCTGTACGGCCTCCCTGGTACCTTCTACCGGGCGGCGGACGTGCTGGCCCTTTGTGAATACGAAGAGCCAGCGCACGGGCCGCTGGAATGGGAAAGGCTCGAGGGCAAAAATAAGGCCCTGTCCGAAGAGAACAGAGCCTTGAAAGAAAAGTTGAGTTGTATTTGTGAAGCATTGAAAGGAGTGATGGGTGATGAAAGCGATTGAAATACGCGACCACACGCCGGAAAAGCGGCACGATCGCAAGCTTTTCAAGCGGATTGCCGGCGCGATTGCCTTTACGCTGGCCCTTGCCACGGCTTGTGGCATTGGCTGGTACGCCGGAGCGAAGCTGGCCTATGAACAGAAAGCAGCGGAAATCTCCAAAGTCCACTACGTGGAAGAAGGAGAAACGCTTTGGGACATAGCCGCCGGGCTGTCTAGTGATGATCAGGATATTCGTAAAGTCATTTACGACCTTGCGAAGCTGAATGACATCGCGCCGGACCATGGCCTTAAAGTCGGCCAGAAGATTGTAATAGCAAAGTAGACCTTGCGACGGTTACGCAAGGCCTACGAGGCTAGATGTATTTAGTTGATTGCCTTAATTATAAGGCAGAAAGTTGAGGGCGTCAATGAAAAAGTATAATCCGTATCCGATTCATCCTTGGGTAGATCCGAAATATGACCTTTTGAGCGAACAATCAAAAGCTATCAGCGTAGAACTGGCTGATGATTGCGAAGCATTGGGAAAGAAGTTACTTGAAATGTATCCCGAGAAGCCGCACGAATGGACGCTACCTTCTAACTGGGGAAAATCCCTTATTAGTTTAGCCAATGAAGGTGACGGTTTTCGGGGGAATATCTCATTTCCGGAACTGACGGACACTTTGGAAGATGATGTTAATTACCTCGAAACTATCCTTGATGAAATGGAAGACTTTCGGGATGTGGATAAATTCGCCAATGAAATTGCAGAACTCCGTGATGACATTGACGAAGCCAGACATTGTATTATTTTCGACCGCTCGCGTTTCTATCGCGACTGTGGGGAAGGAGCATAACCATGGCAAGCTTATATGAAATCAACGGCGCAATTCTGAATTGCGTAGAAGTAGAACCGGGTACGACGGTAAATATGGAAACCGGGGAAGTCATCGACCTGGAAAAACTTTCCCTGCTGAAAATGGAACGTAGCGAAAAAATCCGAAACATTGCCTTGTGGGTCAAGAATCTGAAAGCCGACGCGAAGGCACTCAAGGAAGAAAAGGAAGCCTTCTATAAACGGCAGAAGGCGGCAGAAAACAAGGCCGCACAGCTGGAAAGCTACCTTGCCAACGTCCTCGACGGTGAAAAGGTCAAGGGAACGGAATTCTCCATCGGCTGGCGGAAGAGCAAGGCCGTCACCATCACCGATGAAAAGAAGCTGCCGGAAGTCTTCTTGATTGCACAGCCGCCGAAGATTGACAAGACGGTAATCGGTAAAGCCTTGAAAGGCGGGAAAGACGTTCCGGGGGCGGAACTGATTGAAAACATGAATATTCAGATTAAATAAAGGGGCTGACAACATGAAACACAGCGACGAGTTAAAGAACCTTGCAAAGGCACTAGCAAAATTCCAGGCCGATATCAAAGACCCGGCGAGAGACAAAGACAATCCATATTTTAAAAGCAAGTATGTAGCACTGGACGGACTTCTTGATGCGGTACGCCCGGTGTTAGCGACAAATGGACTTTCTTTCATACAAAGCCCAGTATCAAACGGGCAGGATATGGGAGTAACAACACTCCTGATGCACGACAGCGGTGAATGGATTGAAAGTGACCCGTTCATGCTACATGCAGTAAAAAATGATCCGCAAGCTGGCGGCTCAGCCATTACTTACGCAAGACGGTATTCATTGTCTGCCGTGTTGGGTGTAGCGTGGGACGATGATGATGACGCCAATATGGCCACAAAAGGACATCAGAGCCGTTCTAACGCACAGAACGCCCCCACTAAGGGTAATTGCACCAAAGCAGGAAGACAGGCCGAAAAAAACGCGTCTAGCTCGTCTCAGACGCAAAAAAAGCCTACATCTGTTGACGACTATTACCAGGTCGTCATTGACTGGGCCAGAGCGAACGAGGCGGTCATGTTCATCGGTCCGCTGCTCAAAGAAAAATTCAACAAGGGGCATTTCAAGGAATTGTCCCTTGCAGAGGCCAAGGCCTTCTACGAAAACATCGGCAAATTAGTCGATGCGGCGAAGGCCAAAGACGACGCCGCACTGATGGAAGGCGTATAACACCATGAAGTTTCATGCGAAAGGTATCCAGGTGCTCAAAGGGAGCAGCGGCTATATGCTGCTGATTCCTGCACCACTCACCGAAGACTTAAATAACATCAAAGTCGACGGTGATTACTCCATCGAGATTAAGCGCTACTCAGAAAAGCGCTCATTAAATGCCAATTCTTACTGCTGGCTGTTGTGCCAGCGGATAGCCGAGAAGCTGTCCAGCGACGGCCAATATGTCAGCAAAGAAGAAGTATATCGGCAATCCATCCAAAATTCCCAGGGATTTACCCCGATATGCGTCCAACAGAAGCTGGCAGCCAGCGTGTGCCGGGACTGGAGGCACTCCGGTATTGGATGGATTGCCATTGATACCGGGGTAAGTAAGGTCAAAGGCTGTACCGTCCTGCACTTATACGCCGGGTCCAGCGTGTACGACACGCACGACATGAGCCGACTAATTGACTGTCTCGTCGACGAAGCCAGCCAGATCGGTGCGAACGTCGAGGATAGAGAGTGGGTCCAGGCGCTCATAGATGATTGGAGGCCCGAACGAGATGAATAAACGGAAACGACGTGACGACGCGCTATATAAAAAGAACCGCCTTCCGGCCTATGAACGGGCTGACGGCGTGTGCGAAAACTGCGGCGCACCGGTTGCGGAAATCCACCACATAATTTTCCGGTCCCACTGCGGGACGAGTGAGCTAGATAACCTCATCGCACTTTGCCGGGACTGCCATGAAAGGGCGCACGGTCCCGACGCAAAGGCGATGAGAGAAAGGTTTTTAGAAATAAGGAGGGAAGCAAAATGAATGGACGTAAAAAACTATCGAAAAGTCTCAGATTTGAAGTGTTCAAGCGTGATAGCTTTTCATGCGTATATTGTGGCCGTTCAGCCCCGGACGTTGTACTCCACGTTGACCACGTCGTCCCCGTTTCAAAAGGCGGTACTAACGAAATAACAAACCTCGTTACAGCGTGTTCTGATTGCAATTTAGGTAAAAGTAATCGAAAGCTCGATGATAAAAGCATGGTTGCAAAGCAGAAACGACAACTTGATGAATTAAACGAACGTCGTGAACAGCTGGAAATGATGAAACAGTGGAACGACGAATTGAATAACCTGGAAAACGAAACCGTCGAATACGTTTCTGATCTATTTCAATCGTTGGCAGGCGTAAAGCCAAACAATCGAGATAAATCGAAACTAAGGCATTATTTGAAAAAATATGGTATGCAAGCCGTTATAGATGGGATTAAAGATTCCATAGACAAGAATTTCAAAGGCACGGACATAAGTGCTGAATTGGCTTTAAACCGCATTGAAAAGCATGTGATATATAAGTTGCGGGAAAAAGAAAGCCCGGAATTGAATGAAATCCTCTACATTCGCGGGATATTGAAGAATCGATTCGGAGCTGATTTTGAAGGGCTGAAAGATGCGGTACAGCGCATGACAGATATTGTCGACAAGGGCATCTTGGCAACCGACGCATTAAAGGAAATCGCACTCACAGAAGAAAGCCTTGATTGTTGGTATTTTGCGATAGATTACCATTGTTGTATGTGGGAACGGGGGCTAAATCATGAAAGTAAAAAGAATCATTAGCACAGGATTCTGGACTGACGAAAAGGTCATCTATTGGACCCCGGAAGACAAATATTTCATGCTCTACCTGCTGACAAATCCGCACTCCGAACCTTGTGGTGTGTATGAACTTCCGCCAAAGATTGCCGGATTCGAGATGGGATACAGCGAAGATGCCGTCAAGGGCCTGTTGGATCGCTTTGAAAATAAGTACGGAGTTATTGCACGGCGTGGATGTGAAATCGCAATCAAGAATTTCCTAAAATATTCGACCGTCAAAGGCGGAAAACCAATATTTGATTGCCTGATGAAATCAGCAAAGGGTGTAAAGCACAAAGAGCTGCTTAGCATCGTCAAAGACCATTTGAAAGATTGTGGCGAGCTGAATTCAACCGTCAAAGACTTCCTGGCTACGATTGACACCAAAGAAAAAGAAAGTAGCAAAGAAAAAGAAAGTACTTCTAATTCTAGTGAATGTGTATGTGTATGTGACAACACTCAATGTACGGTAGACCGTACACTCAGTGTACGTGAACCGTACACTCAAACCGACCAGGAAGAACCCACTCCTCAACCTAAAAAATCACGGTCCAAGCGTTTTGTAAAGCCTACTGTGGATGAAGTTCGGGCTTATTGCCTTGAACGGCAGAACGACATTGACCCGGAATACTTCATCGATTACTACGAGGCGCGTGGCTGGGTAGTTGGCAAAACGCCCATGAAGGACTGGAAAGCCACGGTACGCACCTGGGAAAAACGGGAAAGCCCTTCGACACCATATAAAGGGCGTTATAAGACCCGCGACGAACGGTTGCGGGAAGATGACGCACGGAGAGAAAGGATGTGCAAAGAGTATGACGAGCAACACAGCCAATCAAGTTTTGAAGATATTAAGAGGCTCTTATCCAAATGACGCCTGGAAGCTGAGCGGCCAGAATGGCGATGAATTCATTGGCGCGATGATGCTCCAGTTTGAACGCTACAGCGACGGCGACGTCCTGCGGGCCGTGGGACGCGTGATTGACAGCGCCGACACTATGCCGAGCGTGACGATGATCAAGAAAGAAGTTAAGCGGAGAATCAACGCCGTGCCGGATTACCAGGCACTGCCGGAAGCCCCGGTAAACGAAGCCGGGCGCAAGCGCATCCACGACATGATAAGCGGCCTCAGAAGCCAGTGGACGAAGCGGCCGGACAAGGAAAAGAAACCGCCGTCGCTGGACGACGTGCCGAAAGACATTGTCGAATTCGCCAGACGTGCCGTTCCCGGTATCCCGGACGAACTGATTATCAAGAACGTCCCCGCCTTCAAAGAAGGGCTGGCCTGCAACATGCGCATGGGTAACGAATGCATGCGGTTTTGGCTGGACCCGAACACGGGGCTTGTGAGCATAACCGTCGTCATAAAGAGAGGGGAAGCAAGATGAGCAAATGCATGGTGTGCGGGGATGAATTCTACCCGCAATATAAAGCACAGCAGCTGTGCCAGTCCTGCCTCGATAAATTCACGAAGCGCTATTGGGACTGGAACGCCTACCGGAAACAGGGCTATACACGCCGGCCTACCTGCATCGTATGCGATAAGCCTATGATGAGCGGATTCAGCGTATGCCCGGACTGCCGTTCCATCTGGAAAAAGATTTATTACCAGATCATGCGGCCCAAAACGCTCATCCAGGCGCGTAATCGCATGAAAAGGACAAGGGATAAAGCCTTTGAAAGCCAACTCCGTACGGGCCTTGATGATGACATTGCGGCCGCCCGTAAAGCGGGATTGTCATACGGCGCTTACATGGTCCGCAAGAAAGGGCTGATACGATGATGAACGCTATCAGCCGCGCCCTGGCGAAACGGGACAGGCAGCGCATGGAAGTACGGCGTGAAGCCGGGGCCGAAAGCGGTACGGACTGGGCAACGACATTATTGTTCAGCTGCCTTCACGATAAATACGGATTCGGCCGCAACCGGTTCGCCGCGATGAACGACATGTGGGAGCATCTCGACGAATTCCAGGAAGGCTTCATTTACGACTGGCGCGACGAACTATGCGAACATGGATTCGACCGTTTTCTCAATGAACGTATCGCCGAACGGATGCAGAAAATGATAACCGGCCGGACGCGCGATCTGAAACTCATGGCGAAGACACGCGGCATGATAGCCGGGGTAGCCATCGTCATATTCTGGACGTTGCACACGAAGTATAAGTGGCGTGACAAACGCCTCAAGGATTTGCAGAACTACTACAAAGACAAGGTTTACGTACTGACTCATAACGAAGTGCCGATATGGGAATTCATGAAATGCCTCAACGTAGAGTGCAATATAGATTACCCGGAACTGGAAGCATACGAGAAGCAGAACGGGGCAGTCGATATATACCACGGCAACCGTGGAGCCAGATAACTTTTACAGGGATAACAGGAGGAAAAGCAAATGAAGAAATTACAGGTAACTATCGAACTCATCGAAGAAATGTTGGGCACGGCGAACAGCGACCCGAAGATTCATGAGGAATTCATTGCGTCGAAAGCGCCGGACGCCGCCAGCCGGGAAGAAGAAGTCGAAGCGCTGGGCGTGGAAGCCGTCGTCGAAAAGGGCAAGACGATTTTCCCGAAGGAAGACGGCAAGCCGTTCGTCTACTCGTATCAAATCCGGGGATTCTTCAAAGCGGCCGCCGGGTTCTTACAGCGTTGCAAGGGCGAAAAATTCGCCGCCCATACGAATAAAATTAAGGCTTACAAGAAAGTCATCGACGGTTGCATCTTTGTCGAACCGCGGAAAATCATGATTGAAATGCCGGAAGGCGCTGAAATCGGCGACTGCCAGCGGCCGTTGAGAGCGCAGACCGCACAGGGCGAACGCGTGGCACTGGCAAACAGTGAAACAGTTCCTGCTGGAAGCAAGCTAACGTTTACAATTATCATTCTGTCTGATACCTATGAAGCGGCAGTACGAGAATGGCTTGATTATGGACGCTATCATGGACTTGGACAATGGCGCGGAAGCGGCAAGGGTGCGTTCTTATGGAGCGAATTAGATAGTAAAGGAAATATTATTGGGGGCAATAACGATGCCAACGATTCGGCAAAAGAATAAAGAGATATATTGGTGTTGGAAGGCAATAAAACAAAGGTGCCTCAACCCAAAGGCCCAAGCTTATAAAAACTATGGAAAAAGAGGAATCGGCGTGTGTGATCAATGGATGACATTTGAGCCGTTCCTAGACTGGTGCCTTCATCATGGATGGAGAAAAGGATTGGATTTAGACCGCATAGATAACGACGGTGATTATACACCTAATAATTGTCGGTTCGTAACCAGGCAACAAAATACCAATAACCGACGCTGTACATTATGGCTGGAAATTGACAATAAAAAGAAAACAGTCAACGAATGGGCAAAGAAAATCGGTGTTGATAGAGCTTTAATCAAATCATGGCTATATACCAGAGGCAAACAATATGCTGAACAAAGAGTTAAAGAGGCGTTGCAATTTGGATACAGGCCACATGATTACGCTAGGAATCACCGGATAAAAATAATGCTGGTAGATAAAAATATGATTTTCAACAGTTTAAAAGAGGCTGCTGTATATGTCGGGATGTCGCCATGCGCTCTATCAACGGCTTTAAATCACAACGGTGGAAAAACCCACAAAGGCTATTTCAAGAAAATGCTGAAAGGCTAACGCCTACAGCAAGCGAAGCAAAGGCAAAGAACGGTTGAGCAATGGCTTTGTATAGTACGGTGAAGTTGTGTAGTGGCAAGACCCAGCGCAGTAAAGCAATGTCAAAGATATGTTTAGTAAAGTAATGGCTATGTCAGGCCTGGTATGGTACGGTGCTGCGAAGGCGAGGCCTCGAATAGTATCGTAACAGCAGCGCAATGTGGCGCAACGCAAAGGCAAAGTAGCGTCGCGCAGGGTGCAGTAGCGCCCAGCAAGGCAAAGGCCGTGTATAGCCAAGAAATGTGACGGCAGAGCAAGGCCTGGTTGAGTACAGCAGCGGCATAGCATCGTAGCGTTGAGCAAGGGCAAAGTAAGGTTACGCGGTGGTATGGCAATACATAGCGCTGTGAGGGCGATGAAAGGCAACACCACGTAATGGAAAAGCAGGGTATAGTCACGCAAAGGTAAAGTAAAGTTAAGCAGGGTACAGTCACGCAAAGGTAAAGTAAAGTTAAGTAAAGTCCAGCGAAGCGGAGGCATAGCATTATAACGTTTGGCATAGCGCAGCTAGGGCAATGCATGGCAATGACTTGTCATGAACGTGTTGCAATGGAATGGCAATGCATAGTGGTGTTTCGCAGGGTAAAGGCTGAGTGCTGAGAAGTGAAGGCACAGTCCCGTTAAGTAAAGGCATTGTTAGGCAGAGCTGATTATAGCGATGGCAAGGCGAGGCAGTGTTTGGCCGGGTAACGGCCGACACCAGAAAAAAAGGAGTGATAGACAATGAACACAATCACAGTAATCGGCAACATTGGCAAGGACCCGGAAAGCCGGGTCACTGCCAAAGGGACGCCCGTCGTGACGTTTTCGGTAGCGGATAACAAAAAGCTGCCGGGGACGAGCGGCAAGAGCAAGGAAGACTGGACAAGCCAATGGTGGTATTGCACCGCCTTCAAAGAATTGGCAGAAGCCATTGTCCAGGACGTCAAGCGCGGCAATCGCGTAGAAGTGACAGGCAAGATAGATATGCATGAATACACCGCTAAGGACGGTACACAGAAAGTAGCATATAACTTACTCGTCAATCGCATTGCTAAGGTTGTACGGCCAATGAGGGCCAATAACGGCGGTTTTAGCAACATGGGTAGCGAAGTCGCCGACGAAGAAATCCCGTTCTAACTTGGGAGGCAGGTATATGGACTTTGATAAAAAAGCTATCGGAGAAAGAATTAAAGAGTACAGACTC
>OKSB01003386.1_pt1 | contig 12705 bp, 9 predicted proteins | sample 1601171 | NCBI WGS metagenome assembly OKSB01 (sample SAMEA3541496, study PRJEB24748) | human gut metagenome | biome: human gut; feature: human-associated habitat; material: faeces | place: China | collected 2012 | reverse complement strand
GGTTCTTTCTGCTGGGGGCTTTTACCTATAGTCTGCTGGAAATTGTATGCCGTGGATATACCCACTGGACCATGACCCTCACCGGCGGTGCCGCCGCCGTGGGACTCTATCTGATCCGTGCCGCTGCGCCGCCAAAGCGCCACGAGCGACAGCACGGTCACCGTCAGGCACATGCTCCAAAACACCCAAAGGGCCGGACGGATCGTCGGAAGATCGAACCCCGGACCGGCGAAAGCCCCCCTCACGCCTTCCCACAGTCTCGAAACGGGCCCGAGAAACGACCGTCCCGTTCCCCACTCGATATACGAGCAAATCGCCAGGGGCAACAGCATCCCGACCCAGGCCACGATCCACTCGCGGCCGCTTCTCTTGAATACGACCAGCGCAAAAGGCAGCAACAGCACGTACACAATCGTATGAGACCAGACTAACAGCGCCGCCCCTGCCAGAATCGTCGCGTTGAACAGACTGCCGAAACGGGCCGTCCGACGGAACGACACGAGCATCGTATCGAACGAAACGATCGTCAAAAAAGAGGCAGCGAGCGCAGGCAGCGACTCGGGACCGAAATAGGCGCTGCATCCGACGGCAGGATACAACAGAATCGGCATGTAAGTCCGCTCGAGCAGGATCATGTTCCGCGAGACGATGCGCGTGAGCACGACTCCTCCTGCGAACGCCAGTAGGGCCGACAGAATTCCCGAAAAGATGGGCAGACGCCGGGCTACGCCGGCCAGCACAGCGCCGAGAGGCATGTCGCCGGCCGAAAGCGGATCGAAAGGCACGGGCTCCGCGAGAGAATGCTTCCAGAACAGCAACAGCAGCAAAGCGAAGAAGAACAGGGTCCACCCCAATCCCTGCCGGGTCACGTCGTAGCCCATGGCCGCACGCTATAAAAGGTCCCGGCCTATATCGGTGCGGCAGTATTTCCCCTGATAGTCGATGGTCTCGATCGTCCGATACGATGCGGCGGCGGCCTGTTCGATACCGTCCCCGAAAGAGGTGACGGCCAACACGCGTCCTCCGGCAGTCAGCACTTTAGCCCCCTTGGCCGACGTGCCGGCGTGGAAAACGATGCTGTCGGAAGGCTTTCCCAGTCCGGATATTTCCATTCCCTTGGCATACTCTCCCGGATAGCCGCCCGATACGCAGACAACCGTCACGGCCGTGCGGGGCGAAACGACCAGCTCATGCCGGTCGAGCCGGCCGAAAGCGATCGCCTCGAACAAATCGATCAGGTCCGACTCGATACGCGGAAACACGACCTCGGTTTCGGGATCGCCCATGCGGACATTGTACTCGATCACGTAAGGCTTGCCGCCCACGTTCATCAGACCGATGAAGATGAATCCCTTGTAGTCGATCCCGTCCTTGCGCAGTCCCTCGACGGTCGGCTCGACGATCGTCCGGATCACCTCGCCCATGAAAGCCTCGTCGGCGAACGGGACCGGCGACACGGCGCCCATGCCGCCCGTATTGGGTCCGGTATCTCCCTCGCCTACGCGCTTATAGTCCTTGGCTACGGGCAATACACGATAGCTCTTGCCGTCCGTCGCGACGAAAACGGAACACTCGATACCCGAAAGGTATTCCTCGATCACGACCGTATCGCCGGCATGGCCGAAACGGCCCGACAGCATCTCTCCGAGCTCCCTCTTCGCCTCTTCGAGCGAAGGCACGATCAGCACGCCCTTGCCGGCGGCCAAACCGTCGGCCTTCAGCACATAGGGAGCCTGCAGGGTCTCCAGAAACGCGTACGCCTCCTCGACGTTCTTTTTGGTGAAACTGCGATAACGGGCCGTCGGAATTCCGTGCCGCGTCATGAAATCCTTAGCGAACTCCTTGCTACCCTCCAAACGCGCGCCGAGCGCGGACGGCCCGATCACCGGGATGTTGCTGATCTGGCTGTCCTCCCGGAAAAAGTCGTATATCCCGCGCACCAGCGGCTCCTCGGGCCCCACGACGACCATGTTGATGTTGTTCGACAGCACGAACTGCTTGACCGAGCCGAAATTGGTCGGATTGATATCGACATTCGTGCCGCAAAGGGCCGTTCCGGCATTGCCCGGAGCGATGAACAGGCGCGCCAGGCGCTTGCTCTGTGCGATCTTCCATGCGAAGGCGTGCTCGCGCCCTCCGGAGCCCAGCAAGAGAACATTGGCTGATTCGGGTAGTCTCATCGTTATCCTTTATCCTTTAAATTCATACAGGCTGTCTCGCTCGGAGCCGACGCCACGAACGCCTTCGCGGCGGCCCCTGCCCCGACGCCCGAACGCTGACGTCGGTCGCACGAGGTTAAAGATACGAAAAAACAGCGTTGCAAAAATAAGCAGATTCGTCCGTACTTTCGCGGATTCGATCGAAAAAAGTAAACAAAATATGGACATCGGCGGCTCCCGTCCCGCGAAGGGCTTTCCGGCATGGTTGCCGAACGAGGAGACCGCTCCGGCAACCTATCCGCCGCTCCGGTCCGGGGCTACTTCACCGGCAGCCATGTACAGATATGAGCTCCCTCCCATCCGTTCACCGAGGCGTAGTCGGTCATCCGGATCGGCCCGTCGTCCGTCGGGACCTCGAACTCCAGCCGCGTTGAGGCAAGCGTCGGAGCGACGCGCTTCACGCGAACGACACGGTCCTTGCCGGCCACGACGCGCACCGGTTCATCGTAGTCCGGATCGATGTTCTCGTCGCGGGCCAGCACGATCGGCCCCCAGACCAAAGCCTGAAACGAGTCTCCGGCCCGGTTGCTGCCGCGCGGAGCGTCCAGCAGCCGGCAGCGCATGTCGAACGTGAGCTCGACGCGGTCGCCCGGCTTCCAGATCCGTTCGAGGGAGAGGTAAGCGCCCGGCTCGACGCTCCGGACCTTTTTGCCGTTGACTTTGACGACGGTCCGTTCGCTCCACGACGGAATGCGCAGCGACAGCGTGAAAAGGGACGCGGCATGCGGATCGACCCGCACGAGCACCCGATCGGAAAGAGGAAAGTCGGTCTCGATGCGAAGGCTCAGCGAGTCGCCCTGCGGCGTCGAGAGCTCGGCACGCGCGGCATTGTACAAGTTCACGACCGGGCCGCGATCCGACTCCATGACGGCCACGAACGGAATATAGGCCAAACCCATCGGACCGTTCAGGTTGCAGCACGTAACCGGCAGCGAGCCGAACGTCGTCCCCCAACCGTAATTGGTGACCTTCTCGCCATTGAACAGGTTGACGTAGCTGAAGCCGTCGCCCGACGGCTTCATCGCGCCGAGCAGCCCGTTGTAGATATACTTCTCGATCTCGTCGACGGCCGACGGGTCGCCCGTAAGGCGCAGAATCTGGCTGCAGAATTTCATCCACGTCACGCCGACGCAGGTCTCCATCATGCGCGTGATGTCGGGATTGGTCTGCTCGACGGCCGTATGGTCCCACCCCTCGCCCATCACGGCCGGATGATAGGGCTGGTCGCCTCCGCCGTTGCCGACGATCGTGATTTCGTTGCGGCGGATATTGTCGTACAGATTCATGAACGAACGACGGACGTACTCGTCGCCCGTCACGCGGTAATACTCCACCGCCCCCTCGAACATCGACATCATCTCGTAGGCCTTCGGATAGGGACCGCCCATTTCATGGGGAGGCACGTTGTCATAGGCCTGACGGAAAATATCGTATCCTTCGGAGCCGCCGGTCGAGACGATATAGCGGGCGAAATCGAGGTAGCGCTTTTCGCCCGTGCGGTTGTAAAGACGCATGAACGGTTCGAGCAGCGTGCTCGACTCGATATGGTTCGGACTCCAGCCCAGCGACGTGATCGGCACTTTGGGCGGCTCGCCCACTTGCTCGATGATGCAATCGGCCTGATCGGTCATCGCCCGCAGCACGGCCGGATCGGCCTCGACCAGATCGTAATAGCGGTCCAAGCCGAGCAGCACGTACTTCCGTTCCCACAGATCGCCGCCGGGCCCGTCGGGCTGCTTCTCGGGAGGCACACAACTGATGCTGCCGTTCGGCCGCACCGTGCTCAGCAGGTCCTTCACGGTCTGCGAGAGAATCTCCTTGAGCTCCGGATCGGCCGTGTAACGGTAGAACATGCAGCCCGAACGGACCGCCTTGCCCCACATCTCGCCCAGCGCGAACTGGCTGCGTCCGTTGCGAAAAAAGTCGACCATGGCGGCATAGGGCACGACGCCCTTGTTCCAGTGGTCGATCGAGTTCCGGATGTCGTTCTCGAAAAATCCGTCGAGACGCACGGCCCCGGCCGGGAGCGGACGGATCGCATCGTGCACTTTCTGGGAAAAGGCGGGAACCACGCATAGCAGCGACATTCCGGCGAAGAGAATGCGCCGGGCAGTCGCGAGCGGTCCCGCAGAACGGAATGATTTCGGTATCATAAGCTTTAGGTTTAGTAGGTTATTCGTATTACTCTATCGTCGTTTTTCGCACACTGTCGGGTTATCTATCCTGTTCCGCAGCGGGCCGTTTCTGCCCCGCCGGGTCCGCCGCCTGTCCGAAAATTCCGTTGCCGCCGGACTTGCCGCGCCGCGCTATATCGAGCCGTTCACGAACGGCTTCAGGATCGCATTCAGCTTATCGTACTCGACCAAAAAGCCGTCGTGCCCGAACGGAGAATCGATCAGCCGGAGCCGGCTGTTCGGAATGTGCCGATACAGGAACACCTGCTCCGACACGGGAAACAGCATGTCGGACGAGATGCCGACGATCATCGCCGGACACCGGATCGTCGAGAGCGCGCTCTCGACGCCGCCCCGGTAACGGCCCACGTTGTGCGAGTCGAAAGCCTGCGTCAGTCGGTAATAGGAATAGGCGTCGAAGCGGCGACAAAGCTTGTCGCCCTGATACTGCTGATAGGTGGTGGCCCGGAAGCCGGCCACCTTGTACAGGTTGTCGTTTTCCTGCTGCGTCGCGTTGTAGGCCGACGAGCCCCGGTAGCTCAGCAGTCCGACCGAGCGGGAGACGCGCATGCCGCGCTTTCCGGCCTCGCCATCTTCGGCGCCGAACGTTCCGTCGGCCTCGATGGCCATTCGCTGCGACTCGTTGAAAGCGATCGTCCACGGCTGACTGCGTGCGGCCGTAGCGATCAGAGCGAGGCGCTCGGCGAAACCGGGCCTCGCGAGCGCCATCTCGAGCGCCTGAAACCCTCCGATCGAGCTGCCGATCACGGCCCGGACCGACCCGACCCCCAAATGGTCGGCCAACAGCAGATGCGCGTTCACCATATCGCGCACGGTGATGAACGGGAACGACCCGTAATAGGGCTTTCCGGTCGCCGGATTCAAGCTCAGCGGCCCCGTCGAGCCGTAATGCGACCCGATGACGTTCGCGCATACGACATAGTACCGACGCGGATCGAGAAAGCGCCCCTGCTCGACGGTCCGCGGCCACCAGTCGGCCACGTCCGAATTGGCCGTCAGCGCGTGGCAGACCCAAATCGCATTGTTTCCCTTGAACTTGCCGTAGGTATGATAGGCGATCTGCAGCTCGGGGAGCCGCTCTCCGTTCTCGAGCACGAAAGGCTTGTCGTATTTGTAGTAACGTACCGGCATTTCCGTCCGTCAGGCTTTCACGTAAAAAAAGGCTTGCTCGAAATCGCGAATCAGGTCGTCGATATGCTCGATACCGGCCGAGATACGCAACAGCGTCGGCAGGACACCGGCCGCGCGCTGCTCCTCCTCGGAGAGCTGCGAATGGGTCGTCGCCGCCGGCTGGATAATCAGCGTGCGGTTGTCGCCCACATTGGCCAAATGCGACACGAGCCGCAAATGGTCCACCAGCGACTCGGTCTGCCGTTTGTCGCCCTTGAGCACGACCGACAGCACGCAGCCGAAGCCGTGACGCAGATAGCGGGCGGCCAGCTCGTGGTGCGGGTCGTCCTCCAGCCCGGGATAGAACACCTGCTCGACGAGCGGATGAGCCTTGAAGTAGCGTGCCAGCGCCAGCGCGTTGTCCGCCTCGCGCTGCACGCGCAGCGACAGCGTCTCGATGCCCTGCATGATCATGAAGGAGTTGAACGGCGAGATGCAGCACCCCAAATCGCGCACTCCCTCGGCCCGGCACTTGGCGATGAAAGCCAACTGTCCGAAGGCCTCCGTAAAACGCAGACCGTGATAGCTCTCCGAAGGCTCGGACAGCATCGGATATTTGCCGTTGTTCCAATCGTAGGTTCCGCCCTCGACGATCACGCCGCCCATCGACGTGCCGTGCCCGCCGAGCCACTTGGTCGCCGACTCGACGACGACGGCAGCGCCGTACTCGATCGGACGGCACAGGTAGCCGCCGGCTCCGAACGTATTGTCGACGATCAGCGGAAGGTCGTAGCGCCGTGCAAGCGCGGCAAGCGCGCCGAAATCGGGCACGGCGAAGCTCGGATTGCCGATCGTCTCGACATAGATCGCCCGCGTGCGCGGGTCGATCAGCGACTCCATATGCTGCGGATCGTTGTCCGGCGCGAAGCGGCACTCGAGCCCGAAATTGCGCAGCACGATCTTGAACTGGTTGTGCGTGCCCCCGTACAGATAGGGCGAGCTGACGAAATTGTCGCCCGGGCTCAATATGCTCGTCAGCGCGACGAGCTGAGCCGAATGCCCCGACGAAACGGCCAATGCGGCCGGTCCGCCCTCGAGCGCGGCCACGCGCTTCTCGAGCATATCGGTCGTCGGATTCTGCAAACGGGTATAGATATTGCCCGACTCGCGCAGTGCGAACAGGTCGGCTCCGTGCTCCGCACTGTCGAAAGTATAAGCGGTGGTCTGATACAGCGGCGTCACGCGCGAGTGCGTCGCATCGGGCGTATAGCCCGCATGGACCTGCAAGGTCTCGAATTCCCTCTCGTCTCCGGTCATGGCTTCTTCCAAATTCGTTCACGCACGGACGGCCAGCGCCCATACGGTACAAATGTACGTGATTTTCGGCTAATTTCCGCCGGAGCGTCTCAAAAATCATAGCTTCATCACCGCAGCCGCCCGGCAAGCTCGCGAACGAAAACGAAACGGGAAAAGAGACGATCCGCATGGCTATTCTTCCGAATCCCATCCGGATCGATCTGTCCGGACAAGCGGGGACGCGATTTCCCGTTCCCTATCCAACGAGCGGTCCCATCCACACGAAATTTCCATACATGGAACCAAGCACGCCCGGCCGTCGAGTCTGAACGGGGAAACCGCCCGGATCATATTCCGGGACAACGATTCCGCTTTTCCGATGTTCGTCCCGACCGGCTCCCGGTTGTTATCCGTCGCAGGTATACGGAGCTCGTCCCGACAGGTCGATCCGTAAAACGGTCCAACATACGACAATGGAATCGGAACGGACAACGATCCCCAAAAGTACGGGGTTCGTCCGCATATTTCAGCGTTTTCTGAAAATATTGAAACGGGCCAGCAGGCGGCTCCGACGCTCGAGCATCGCGAACTCAAGCAACAGCAAGGCGAGCGCCAGACCGATCAGATACTGGTACTGCTCGTTGAAATCCTCGAACACGGTCGACGTGAGCTCTTTTTTCTCGACCTCGTTGATTTTCTGCACGATCTCGTCTAACCCCAAACTGCGGTTCGTAGCCCGGATATAGGCTCCGCCGGTCGTCAGCGCGATCTGTTCGAGCATCTGTTCGTCGAGCTTCGACACGACCATGTCGCCCTGCTCGTCCTTGATGAACTCGCCGTCGATCGAAATCGGAGCGCCCTCGGGCGTGCCTATGCCGATCGTGTAGATTCTGATGCCCTTCTCAGCTGCCGCCTTCGCCGCCGCGAGCGCGTCGTCCTCGTGGTTCTCGCCGTCGGAAATGACGACGATCACGCGGCTACCCTCGCTGCCGGACGAAAACGAGCTGGCGGCCAGATCGATCGCCGCGCCGATCGCCGTACCCTGCTTGGACACCATCGTAGGCGATATCTGGGCGGCGAAGCTGCGCGCGGCCACATAGTCGGACGTAATGGGAAGCTGCATGTAGGCGTCACCGGCGAACACGATCAGCCCGATACGGTCCTGCTCGAGCTGCTGAGTCAGCCTGTCGATCGCGAACTTGGTCCGCTCCAAACGGCTCGGTTCGAAATCCTGAGCCAGCATGCTGTTCGACACATCGACCGCCAGCATCATCTCGATCCCGGTGCGAGTCACCTCCTTGAGTTTCGAACCGAACTGCGGACGGGCCAGCGCGACGACCAGCAGCAGCACGGCCGCCGAGAATAGCACGAACTTGTAGCGCGGCCGCGCCGTCGAAGCCTCGGGCATCAATTCCGAAACGGTCGCCGGATCGCCGAAGCGCTCGATCGCCCGCCGCCGGGCCCGGGCCGAAAGCAAGTGTACGCCCCACAAAAGAGGCAGAATCAGCAGCAGATAGAAATATTCGGGAGTTGCAAATCGGAACATGACAATCTCTGTTTTTAAGGAATCTGGCGGAACCACAGCCGGCGCATGGCGAATCCGGCCGCAAGCAGCAGCAACGCGCCGAGAACGAAAGGGGCGAAACGCTCGTCGTAACGCGTCTGACTCTCGACCTCGACCCGGCTTTTCTCCAAACGGTTGATCTCCTTGTAGATTTCGCGGAGCTTCTCGTTATCGGTAGCGCGGAAATAGCGCCCTCCGGTCTTCTCGGCTATATCGGAGAGTATCTTCTCGTCGATCTCGACCTTCATCGGGACGAAACTGAGGTTTCCCCACATGTCGAGGGCCGGATAGGGAGCCTGTCCCTCGCTGCCGACTCCTATCGTATAGACGCGGATGCCGAGCGTAGAAGCGATGTCGGCCGCCGTCAGCGGAGCGATCTGGCCGCTGTTGTTGACGCCGTCGGTCAGCAGGATCACGACCTTGCTCTTGGCCTGACTTTCGCGCAGCCTGTTCACGGCCGTGGCCAGCCCGTTTCCTATGGCCGTGCCGTCGTCGATCATGCCGCTGCGGACCGTGCCCAAAATATTGAGCAGCGAAGCCTTATCAGTCGTCAGCGGGCTTTGCGTGAAACTTTCCCCGGCGAAAACGACCAGACCGATCCGGTCGTTCGGCCGGTCGGCGATGAAGCTCGCGGCCACCTCCTTGGCGGCCGAAATCCGGTCGGGCTGGAAATCGCGGGCGAGCATGCTGCCCGAAATGTCGAGCGACAGCACGATGTCGATTCCCTCGGTCGTCCGACTCGAATCGCTCTGGGAACTCTGCGGACGGGCCAACGCAACGACCAACAGCGCAACGGCTCCGCAGCGCAACACGAAAGGCATATGCCTCAGATAATAGCGCGCTCCGCGCGGCACGCCCCGAAGCCCCGACACGGTCGAGATGCGCATCGTCGCGCGCCCCTGCCGCAAACGGTAAACGTAATAGGCCGTCATCGGGACGACCAGCGTCAGCAGCCACAGCAGCTTCGGATTGGCAAATCTCACTATATCCACTTACTTTCCGATTTATTCCCGTTCATTACTATCCGTTTTTCCCGACAGCGCGGTTCTGCCTTTCCCGGACTTTCCGCTCCGCCGAGCGCCCTGCGGGAAACGCCCGCCCGAGTCCGAAGCGGCTCCGTCCCGTCCCGATATTTCGTCCTCAGAGAAAGCGTCCTTTTTCTGTCGCACGGAACAGGTTCCCCCCGGCCGAACTACCAGTTTTTGCCCGACCGTCCGACGACTTTCGCCTTCTTCGCGTCGACCTTCTCTTTGGTCTTGTCCTCGCTGCCCTGCACGGCATCGAGCAGACGTTCGGCCTCCTCGCGGCTCATGCCGCCGTCTTGCGGCTGCTCGCCCGAATCCGGACGGGGCTTGTCGCTCGGATCGTTCCGATCGCCGTCCCCGTCCGGATTCCGGTTCGGGTCCTTGTTCGGGTCCTTGTTCGGGTCCCGATTCGGGTCGTCGTTTCGGTTGTTCCGATCGTTATCGTTCTTCCGGTCGTTCTGGTTATTCTGATTATCCCGATTATCCTGATTGTTTTGATTATTCTGATCGTTCTGGTTATTCTGGTTGTTCTGATCGTTCTGGTTGTTCTGATCCCGATCGAGCAGTTTTTTCGTGTAGGCGTAGTTGAACTTGGCCTCCATATCGCTGGGGTTCAGCTTCAGCGAATTTTTGTAAGCCTCGAGGGCTTCCTGCAACTTGCGTTGCTTGAACAGCGCGTTTCCCTGATTGAAAAATGCCTGAGCGGCTTCCTCGCGCCGGGACGGGTCGGCTGCCAGCTGCTGCGCGGCGGAGGCGGCGAGCTTGCCCGCCTCGTCGTAACGTTCCTGCTTATAGAGCGCATCGGACAGATTGAACGTCGCCTCGGGCGAGTCGGGCGTCTTCTCCAAAGCCCGTCGATAGGCCGTTTCGGCCTCGGGATAGGCCCCCTTCTCGTACTGCCGGTTGCCCGAGCGGATCGCGCGGCGCTCGGGATATTTCTGAGCCGCAGCCGCGCCGCAGAAGACGAGCAGCAATACGGTCAAAATCGTTCTTCGTATCATGGCTTCACCTCCTCCTGCTTTTGCACCGGCTCCAGCTCGGCCGGCGTGTGCTCTACTTCCGTCTCCTTGGTCTGTTCGACGAAATAGTAGGCATCGCTGTACACTTCCTCGTTCCGCTCGGCATCGGCGACGAACTTGGCGAACTTGACGAAATCGGCCGTCAACAGGATGTTCTTCAGCCGGTCGGCGGCCTCGCCGCTCAACCGCTGCCGCTCCATCTCGTCAAGAATCTCCTGCGAGGTCAGCTCCATCGCTTTGACGCGATAGCGGTCGCCTATGTAGCGACGCAAAATGTCGGTAATGCCCGTATAATACTGCTTCTGCTTACCGCTCTGCCACAGCTTCTGGTTGTGCAGCATCTCGAGCTGACGGATCGCGCACACATGGGGCGGCTCGCCGGGCCGCCGGCCGCCGGGAAGGGCCCGGAGCTCCATCCGGCGCCGAACGAGCAATACGGCCGCAATGACGGCCACAGCCGCCAGCCAGCCCAGTATCAGCCATCCCCGTATCTCGGCGAAACGCAAAGGCGTCCGCAGCGGGGGCTTCACGTCGTGGATCGTTTGCGTCAGCGTATCGACCGGCAGCGTATGAATATCGATCGCCAGCGAATCGCGCGACCAGACCGTGTCGATCAGGTTCTTATCGACCCGCAGCACGGGGAAGCGTCCCATGCGGTAGCGTCCCTCGTCGAAACCGGCCAGCAGATAGCTCTTGCCGAGAGTGATCCGCCTTCCTTCGGCTTTCAGCGTGTCCACGGGACTCTCGGCCAGAATCTCGATGTCGGCCGAATCGCTCAGAAAGCCGTTGAACACGGGAAAGTCGACGACCTCCATCACGTCCTTGTCCACCCGTATGTCCAGACTGAACTGGTCGCCGATCATTACCGAGTCGGCCGAGAAACGGGCCGAGACGACCGGATCGGCCGCCCGGACGGCGGCAGCGCCGAGCGTCAGCGCGGCGAGAGCTCCTATTTTAAGCATATGCAGCATAAACTCGCGTAACGTTTTTCAAAAACAGAAATCGGACGGACGCTACCGCCGTCTGAAAAGCTTCATCAGCGAAGCGACGTAATCCTCGCCGGTAGCGACCGCCACGCTGTCGACCCGGCTGCGCCGCAGCGCCGCCTCGACGACCGACTCGGTGTGCCGCCAGCTCGACGCGTAATGGTCGCGCACGGTCTTGGACGACGTGTCGACCCACACCCGCTCGCCGGTTTCGGCATCGCGCAGCTCGACGATCCCCACGTCGGGCATCTCGGCCTCGCGCCGGTCGTAAACCCGGATGCCGACCAGATCGTGCTTGCCGGAAGCGATCTTCAGCGCATCCTCGAAATCGGCCCGGTCGCCCGTCGTATCGAGAAAATCGGACAGCACGAACGCCGTCGAGCGCTTCTTAAGAACGTTGGTCAGGCAGCGCAGCCCTTCCGCGAGGTCGGTCCCTCCGCTCTCGGGGCGGAACCCTATCAGCTCCTTGATGATCGTCAGCACATGCGAGCGTCCTTTTTTCGGCGGGATGAACTTCTCGACCCTGTCGCTGAAAAAGATGCACCCTACCTTGTCGTTGTTCTGCGCGGCTGAGAAAGCCAGCACGGCGGCGATTTCGGTGATCGTATTTTTCTTGAGACGGTCGGTCGTACCGAACATGCGCGAACCGCTGACGTCCACCAGCAGCATCATCGTCAGTTCGCGTTCCTCCTCGTAGACCTTGATATGAGGTTTCATGCTGCGGGCGGTCACGTTCCAGTCGATGTCGCGGACATCGTCGCCCATGCGGTACTCGCGCACCTCGCTGAAGGCCATGCCCCGGCCCTTGAAGGCGCTGTGGTACTTGCCCGCGAAAATGTCGTTGCTCAGCCCGCGCGTCTTGATCTCGATCCGCCGCACCTGCCGCAGGATCTCGCTGCTGCTTTCCGTCGCTCTGTCCGTCATCTCTCGATCCTCCGTTCAGACTAAGGTACCTCCACGTTGTTCAGTATCTCGGTAATGATCTCCTCCGAAGTGATGTTCTCGGCCTCGGCTTCGTACGTGAGACCGATGCGGTGGCGCAGCACGTCGTGGCAGACGGCCCGCACGTCCTCGGGAATCACGTAGCCGCGCCGCTTGATGAACGCGTAGCTCTTGGCCGCCTTCGCCAGCGAGATGCTCGCGCGGGGCGATCCGCCGTAGGCGATCAGCGAAACGAGATTCGGCAACTTGTATTCGGACGGCTCGCGCGTGGCGAAGATGATGTCGACGATGTACTTCTCGATCTTCTCGTCCATGTAGACGTCGCTCACCACCTCGCGGGCCTTCACGA
>OKSB01003371.1_pt1 | contig 12760 bp, 9 predicted proteins | sample 1601171 | NCBI WGS metagenome assembly OKSB01 (sample SAMEA3541496, study PRJEB24748) | human gut metagenome | biome: human gut; feature: human-associated habitat; material: faeces | place: China | collected 2012 | reverse complement strand
GAGAAGTGTCGTTCAGAGGCAGTACGGGCTTTCTCGTCTATGTGGACGGCAAACCCGCCGTACAGGAAGGAACCCGGGCTATGGAACAGATTCCCGCCTCGACCGTTGCGGATATCGAGATCATTACGACTCCCTCGGCACGCTACAAAACGGACGGCGACGCGGGCATCATCAACATAGTCACCAAGCGTCAGACGGGAGAGGGACTGAGCGGAGCTGTCGGCATGGCCGGAAGCACGCTGGGGGCGTGGAACGGAGACGTGCTGCTGGCGTACCGCAAAGGACCTCACCGATGGTACGTGGGCGGAACCGGGGCCGAAATCCGCGGGAAAAGCGATTTCGGCCAGCAGAAAACCACGATCGTGGACGATTACACGACGACGTCCGACGCCGACGGAACTCGTCATAGCAACAACGCCTCCTATATCGGACGATTCGGTTGGGAGTACGGCTCACGCCGCCACAGACTGTCGCTGGAATTCCAAGGCGGCGACACCAAGAACGCCCGGGGCGGCGACATGGGCTACTACGAGCATCGCATGCAGGGGACCAATGTGATAAACGACGCTTTCTACGACAGCCATGACCGCTACTCCAACGAGAAGCAGCTCGCGCAGTTGCTGGCCGATTACTCTTTCCGGCTGAACGAGCGGGGCGACCGGATCTCGATAACGGGACGGCTGCGGTACGACTGGTATGCGCTGGAATACACCGAAAGCAACATGTTCGACACGACGGGAGCGCGCTACGAAGGTACGCGCGGCTACGAGAAGGAGCATCACTGGGATTTCGACGGGAGCGCGGTCTACGAGATGAACTACCGCGAGCAAGGGAAACTGGAAATCGGCTACCAGTACACGTCCTACAGCGAGCACGGCGACTACAACATCACGTATTGGGACCGCGCCGCGCAGGATTTCCAGTGGCAGGACGACCTGTACGCCCCGTTCTTCTACCGCCGCCAGATCCATTCGCTCTATGCCATGCTGAACGACCGGATCGGTCCGGTAGCGTTCGACGCGGGACTCAGGGCCGACAATACGCTCGACGAGCTCGCCATATCGGTGGCCGGAGCCGACCGCGACATTTCGCGTCTGGAGCTGTTTCCTTCCCTCCACGCATCGTACGAGGCTCCGCACGGCAACACGTTCTCCGTCGGTTACTCTTACCGGACGAACCGGCCGGGAATCTGGCAGCTCGAACCCTATATCACCTACGAGGATTACTACACCAAGCAGATCGGAAATCCCGACATCCGGCCCGAGTACATTCATTCCGTCGAGGCGGGATACCGGAAAAGCACGGGGAAAGGCGGCAGCATCGCGGTCACCGGATTCTTCCGGTCGCGAACGGGCGTGATCGACCGCATCCGCGTGGCCTACGAGCCCGGCGTGACGCTCGATTCGCTGATAAATGCGGGTTGCGACCGCTCGGGCGGTGTGGAGCTCGACGCACGCGTGAAAGTCGCCCGCTGGTGGGACATGACCGTCAACGGAAGTTTTTTCGGATATAAGTTCGTCAGCCGTTACGAGGGGTGCGAGGACGCTTCCAACACGAGCTACGCGCTGGGACTGATCAACCAATTCACGCTCGGACCCGCGACCCGAGTACAGTTCGATGCCAATGCCGTCGGCCCTACGGTACTGACGCAAGGTCGGGAAAAGGCCTATTGCTATTTCGATTTGGCCCTGCGCCAGCAATTCTGTAAGAACCGCATTTCGGCCGCGCTGGTCGTGCACGACGTATTCCGCACCGCACGTTACGAGAACCGCCGCACGACTCCTTCGCTCGTTTCGTCGACCCGTATCAGGCCCAAGTACCCCAATGTCGTTCTGTCGCTGAGCTATTCGTTCAATGCCGCAGGCGGCAAGGAACATACGGGACGGGTTTCGTCCGGCGCGCGGTTCGACGGCAGGGAGTTCTGACGGACATGCGGAAGATCGCGCCGATACCCGAGCCGGCGTCAACGCGACGATGGATATGGGTCGGGCCGCAATCCGCCGTCCGGAACGGGCTCTGAAAACCCGCGCTCCCTGAATACGCGCTCCGGCCCCGAGGAGAATCGCGCGTCTTCCTAAAATTCGCGCCCCTGCTTGAGGTCTTCCACGAACCGGTCGATGCGGTGCAGCTCTTTCGGGATATCGATGCTCTGAGGGCAATGGGGAATGCATTGTCCGCATCCGATGCAGTGGCTCGCCTGACGCAGCCGGGGAACCGAACGGTCATAGCCTACGAGGAACGCCCGCCGCGCCCGGCGGTAGTTGTCGTCCTGCGACGAGGAAGGTACGTTCCCTTCGTTGACGCACCGGTTATAATGCAGCAGAATGCCCGGAATGTCCAATCCGTAGGGACACGGCATGCAGTATTGGCAATCGTTGCAGGGAACGGTCGGGTAACGCAGCAACAGTTGCGCGGTCTGCTCGAGAAACTCCCTGTCTTCGTCGGTAAGCGGTTCGAGCGGCGAATAGGTGCGCAGGTTGTCCTGCAGATGCTCCAGATAGGTCATGCCGCTCAGCACGGTCAGTACCTTTTCCGGCGAGCCGGCGAAGCGGAACGCCCACGAGGCGACGCTCGCTTCGGGCCGGCGCTGCTTGAGATGCGCGGCGATGTGATCGGGCACGTTCGAGAGCCGTCCGCCGAGCAGCGGTTCCATGATGATCGCCTGAATGTCGCGCTTCGCCAGCTCCCCGTACAGATATTCGGCATCGACGTTGTTTCCCGACGCATGCTTCCAGTCCACGTAATTGAGCTGAATCTGCACGAAATCCCAATGCGCCCGCTCGTCCATCGCCAGCACCTCGTCGAAGACGTCCACCGTTCCGTGGAAAGAAAATCCCAGATTGCGGATACGGCCCGCTTCCCGCTCTCCGAGCAGAAAGTCCAGCATCCCGTTGTCGATATAGCGGGCGCGGAACGTGTCGATTCCGCCGTTGCCGATCGAATGCAGCAGATAGTAGTCGATATAGTCCACCTGCAGGTCCTCGAAGGACTTCCGATACATGGCTATCGAGTTCTCGCGGGTATGGTTGGCGAAGTTAGACAGCTTGGTGGCGATCAGGAATTTTTCGCGGGGATGACGCTTCAGGGCGATCCCGGTCGATTTTTCCGACCAGCCTTGCACGTACACGGGCGACGTATCGAAATAGTTCACTCCGTGAGCTATGGCATAGTCCACCAGCTCGTTGACCGCATCCTGGTCGATCACGTTCCCCCGGCCGTCGGGCGAAGGGAGAGTCGGCCAGCGCATACACCCGTAGCCGAGCAGCGACACGCGATCGCCCTTTTTGTCGTTGGTACGGTAAGTCATCCGGTCGGTCGGAATGGCCGTCCGGGCCGCCCGACCGCCCGACACCGGGTTATTCTCCGAGCTGCAGCCGGCCCAAGCGGCCGTAGTCGCGGCCGCGCTGATTCCCACGATTTTCAGAAAATCGCGGCGGTTCATTTCCTTATCTCGTGCTCCCATAGAAAGTCGCCTTGACAGATTATACGGTACGGTGTCTCGCATGCCCCTCGACGTAAATGGCGCTGAAAGGGCGTGCCGGACAAAGGTTTTCGCAAGCTCCGCAGCCGATGCAGCGCTCGACGTTCACGACGGGAATTTCGGGCGAATCCGGCATAGCGGGATCGGAAGCTACCATGACGATCGCGCCCGTCGGACAATGGCGAGCGCAGTTGCCGCATTTCACGCCGTCTGTCAGCGGAACGCAGTTTTCCTTGACCCATACGGCATGACCTATCTGGATGGCCGACTTGTCTGCCGCCGTGATTTTCAGAATCGCGCCCGTCGGACATACTTCCGAACATTTCGTACATTCGGGCCGGCAGTAGCCGAGCTCGTACGAGGCTACGGGCTGCATGAACGTCGTCAGCGCGGTCGAAGGGCGCAGCACGCCCGAAGGACACACCGACACGCAAAGCTGGCAGCCCGTGCAGTGCGCGGTCATGTGACGGAGGCTCTGCGCGCCGGGAGGCACGATCGGGGTGGTGCGGTTCGGAATCTTCTTGTCCGCGATGACGGCCAGGCCGCCGTCCACTTTTTTCTCCTGCGCCCTCGCCACGGATGCCGCGGCGAACAGACTCAGACCGGTCAGAAAACGCCTTCGGGCGGGATCGGCCTCCCTGCCGCCGTCCGAGACCGGTATGGCCGTACTCCGACGGCGCTTGTACCGGATCGCTCCGCGCCGGCATTGATCGATGCAATCCATGCAGGCGACACAGCGCGAATAATCGATCTTATGCTCCCGGCTGTCGATACACGCCGCCTTGCACCGGCGGGCGCATTGTCCGCAACCGTTGCATTTCGTAACGTCGATGACCGGCCGCAGCAGCGAAAAGCGGGAAAGGAACCCGAGCACCGTACCTACCGGGCAAATCGTGTTGCAGTAGGTACGACCGTTCCGCCACGACAGAACGGCCAGCGCCGCGAACATGGCGACAGCGATCGCAAAGGTCGGCAGGCTCTTGATCCAGACATCCGTCCGGTAGAAAGCGTAGCTGCCGGCCCTTTCGGCGAAGCCGGCCAGCAGGTTGTTGCCCCACTGCCAAAGCGGCGCGAAAAGATTCGAAGCGATACGTCCGTAAGCTCCGTACGGGTCCAACAGCGCCACGACGGAGCCTACGCCCGCCGCGAGCGCTACGACGAACAGCGAAAGCACCGTATAGCGCAGCCACGACAACGCCGGCGAATGGGAATAGCGGTTTTTCCGGTGCCGTCTTCCCAGCCGGCCGAACACGTCCTGCATCACGCCCAACGGACAAACGACCGAACAATAAACGCGTCCCAGCAGCAGCGTGAGCAATACGAGCGCCGCCACGACGCCGAGATTCAGGGCCAGTACCGCAGGCAGGAACTGAATCTTGGCCAGCCAGCCGAACCATGCATGGATCGTTCCCGTGAAATCGAGAAACAGCAGCGTGACCGGCACGAAACAAAGGACGGCGAGCGTTATTCTGATTTTTCGCAACATGCCTCGTCTGTTTAATTCGAATTTACAAAAATATATTTCATTCCTTCGTCACCCGCGATTCCTCTTGCAAAAATAGCGGGGACAGGCATAACGCTTGTATCCGTTTTACGGATTATAGAACCCGTATCATCGAAATGGCGAAATACGATTCTACGATTTTTGGGGAAGCGCGTTCCGAAACCGCAGATCGTCGCTCCGGCCGAACGGAAAGAATCATTCGCAACGAAAGTTCTGCCGATTTCCTTTCGGCCGTTTCACAGCCCGTCCGACAAATGTTTTACCTGCAAAGCGGCAATTGCCTCGGCTCGCGCGATCGTCCGTCGGGAACTCCGTCGTCTCCGGCGAACGGCCGAGCGGGCTTCGTCCCGTTCGGTCTGGGACCTAAAAGCGGGATTATCGGGAGTTTTCCCGCTGCCCGGATGCTCTGCCGGTTTGCTCGCACCCCTATTCGAGCCACGGCAACGGACCGTTCTCCCTCCGACTCGGCCGGCTGCAGTCGCTTACCGTTTTCGGTCCGAACGACCGGCCACGAGCTCATACGATCGTCGGACGAGCCTTCTGATTTCGCTGTCGGGAACATCCCGGTCGAAACGGACGTTGATCCAATGCCGTTTGTTCATATGGTAGCCGGGCTCTATGCCCTCGTAGCGGTCCCGCAGATCGATCGCCTCGTCCGGGTCGCACTTCAGACAGCAGAAATCGAACTCGCGGATATGGACGAAACAGAACCATTTGTCCCGCACGCAGAACACGAGCAGTTCCCGGTCGTACTCCGAGGCCGCTTTGTCGAACGGCATCTTGTCGCATGCGCCCGGGAAAGAGAGGCAGTATGTCCTGAATTCTTCTATGTTCATTTCGGTAGCTCTGAAAGCGCTTGTCGGTCTGCGTTCTTGATGCGGGGCCCTTCATGCCGTTCGTTGCGAACGAATTTCTTCGGAGCGGGAAACGCTTCCGGGAACTTGCCGAAGCGTACCGGCCCGCGGGGAAGCAGGGATCAGGATACTTTACCGTTCTCCGTCAGAACGTGGCGGTCGCCCGGAGGTTGGCTCCGCCCTCGGCCCGGAAGCAGGAGTTGTCGGCTCCGACGTTCGACCGGACGATATGGTACTCGAACGATCCGTAGAGCAGGTTGTCGGGATCGAGCACGAAATACTCGTAGTTGAAGTCGTAAGGCACTTGTCCGCTGTTCACCTCGATGCCGACCTGCTCGATGCGGAAGAAAGAGGCCCCGCGCGTGTGGCCCGCGAAATCCGTGTCAAGCGACGTCAGGATGTTCTTGCAATTCTGGGCGTGGATGCGGCCGAACCAGCAGGAGTGATCCATCTTGGAAAAGACAAAGGCATTCTCGCAGTCCCATGCCGACAGGTCGTTGCCGTTCATGTGCTCCGAGAAGACGAATCCGTAACGGAACGCGCTCTTGACGTATACGTTCCTCAGTCCTTGCTCGGGGTTGCACCACAGCCGGGGACCGATGAAGCCGGCCGAATAATGACCGTCTTTCGACGGAGCCGTCAGGGCGGTGTTGCGGACCGACGAGTAAATCAGTACGTTATCGGTGTACACGGTAGCCGCGTAAGCCATGTTGATACCCGACAGATAGGGGTATTTTCCTTCCTCGGCCTTCGCCTGAAAGGCCAGATCCTCGATGCGGATCACGGCCTGGTTGAGGCTGTACAGGTTCGATCCCGTTCCGGCCGCCAGAATGCAGGCGGGCGTGGCCGCCGGATCGGTCTGAGGTTCTCCCAGCACGTCGGAGAACAGTACCGTCCCGTTGTCCCACACCTCCGAACGGTCTTCGCCCGTATGGTTGGCGTACGAACAGGGCGTGACGACGCAGGTTTCGCCCCGCAGGCGGATCATCACGTAATCCCGCTTGCCCGGGCTTTTCTTGGGCTTGACGATCAGGTGCGCCTTGACCCGATAGTTCTCTTGCATCGTGGCCAGACGGTAGCGGCCGTTGGGGAAGTAGACCGTACCGCCGCCGTGATCGATCGCATGGTCGAGCGCCGACTGAATCGCTTTCGTGTCGTCCGACCTGCCGTCGCCCTTGGCGCCGAAGTCGCGGACGTTGTACACCGACTGGCAGGACGCTCCGCTTGCAGCGGCAGGCTGCGACATCCGTTTCTGCCCGTAGCAGACCGTGCCGAGCAGCAGGGCGAGCGCAGCGGCGCAAATAGTCGTTTTCATAGCTTTCGTTTTACGGGTTCGGGCCCCTCCGGCTTCGCCGGGCTGTTCCGACGGGTTCGGACGAGCACGAGGGGCGCTTGCTCCGCACGCGGGGAACGCATGCGGTTGCGGGAGTAAAAATAGCAAGAATGATCGGATTCGGCAACCCGTAAGGTAAAAAACGTTTCACATAGCGGTCAGAAAACCGGAACGCCGCGCATGGTTCATGTCCGCAGCTCGTCCGGCGGATCGGACCTTTCGGAAGAGCTGATCCCGCCGCTCTTGCCCGTCAGGGAAAAAATCCTATATTTGCATGAAGGCCGGCCGACGAAGATTCCCGCTCCGAGGGGAAACCGGATCCGGAAAGCCGCCGGACGAATGCGGTTCGCCCGGCGGTTTCTGCCGGCTATCGCCCGAGCACAACTAACCCGAACTTATGGAGACTACGACGAAGGAACACTTAGGCTGGATCGACCTGCTGCGCGTGCTGGCCTGCTTTCTGGTCGTGCTTTCGCACTGCTGCGACCCGTTCGTCGCGCAGTTCGACGCCGACCGCAGCGCATTTCTCACGGGCATGTTCACGGGGAGCACGGTCCGGTGCTGCGTGCCGCTTTTCGTCATGATGACCGGCGTACTGCTGTTGCCCGTGCAGACCGGCATGTCCGCTTTTTACCGCAAGCGGATCGGGAGAATCGCACTTCCGCTGGTGTTCTGGTCGCTGGCGCTGCCCGCGCTCTACTGCGTTTATCTGAACTGCGGCGGAACGACGTCGAATCCTCAGGTCGTGATGGAGGATCATACGCTGCGGGCCACGCTGACCAAGCTCTATACGTTCGTTTTCAATTTCAACTATGACACCACGCCGCTTTGGTATCTTTACATGCTGGTCGGACTGTACCTGATCATGCCGATTCTGAGCGTCTGGCTGCAACAAGCCTCCCGCCGCGACCTGAAGCTCGCTCTGTGGCTGTGGGGCGCAACGCTCGTACTTCCGTACGTAGGCATGGCGGCGCCCATGCTCGGCTATGCGGGCAATTACGGAAATCCGGGGATTCTGGGCGTCTGCGACTGGAATCCCTACGGCACGTTCTACTATGTGTCGGGATTCGCCGGCTATCTGGTGCTGGCCTATTATCTGGTCAAATACCCTCCTGCATGGAGCTGGCGGCGCACGCTCGCGCTCGGCATCCCGATGTTCGCGGCCGGCTATGCGGTCACGGCATTCGGCTATCTGGCCATGCAGAGCCGCTTTCCGGGCAACTACGCCTACCTCGAGATCGTTTGGTACTTTACGGGCATCAACGTCTTTCTGATGACGTTCCCGGTCTTTCTCGTCGTGCGGAAACTGCGGCTGAAACCACGCCGATGGCTCGCGCGTCTGGCATCGCTGACCTTCGGCATCTATTTGTGTCATTTCATTTTCGTGCAGATCGGTTACGACTTGATCGGAACGATCGGTTCGCTTCCGGTGCTCGCGCGCATCGTGCTGACGGCCTGCTGCGCTTTCGCGGTCAGCGCGGCGCTGGTGTGGCTCATGAGCCGTTGGAAATGGACATGGAAACTGGTCCGGTAGCGGACGGGGGGAGACAGGTTCCCCTGTTCTGCGCCGAACCTTGTTTTGAAACACGGGGACCCCGCGGCAGCGGGAGCGCCTTTCCGGGATGAAAGCGATCGTCGCGTCTCGGCCCGGCGGTCCGCAGCGCGACTTGCGGCATGCTTGCCGGCCGGCTCGTTTTTTCCTTTGTCTTTCAGGAACGGATTTGTATCGTGCCAGGTAGCGGAATCGTCGGCGTACGCGGCTGTATCCGACCGGGGCGGACTACCGGTCTATCCCTTATTCGCTCCGTATACGATAATAACGGTTCTCGCAGATGCGAGAACCGTTATTCCCGCTATGTTATGGACACAGGGAAAAATGTTTGCGATCCCGTGCGGGCGGAACCGGTGCGCGGAAACCGCTTCGCGTCGGACTCGCCACGCTTCGGCTCGAGTCGGCCGGGCGGAGTCTCAGTAAGTCAGAATTTTCGGCCCGCTTTCGGTCATCACGAACGTATGCTCCCACTGGGCCGAAGGCAGCCCGTCGTCGGTCAGGACCGTCCAGCCGTCGGCCTCGTCGATGAAGATGCTGCGCGAGCCCATGTTGATCATCGGTTCGATCGTGAATACCATGCCGGGCACCAGCACCATGCCCGTGCCGCGCCGGCCGAAATGCTCTATGTCCGGCTCCTCGTGAAACGCCAGCCCGACTCCGTGTCCGCACAGTTCGCGGACGACCGAATAGCCGTTCTTTTCGGCGTGGCGCTGAATCGCATGGCCTATGTCGCCGACGAAGCCGAACGGCCGGGCGGCCTCCATGCCGATGCGGAGGCATTCGCGCGTCACTTCGACCAGTCTCCGCCGCTCGGGCGAGACGTTGCCGATCAGAAACATGCGCGAGGCGTCGGAATAGTATCCGTCGAGAATCGTCGATACGTCGACATTGACGATGTCGCCGTCGCGGAGAATCTCCCGCTCGTTCGGGATGCCGTGGCAGACCACGTCGTTCACGGACGTGCAGACGCTTTTGGGGAAGCCTTCGTAGTTCAGCGGAGCCGGGATCGCTCCGTGCGAGGTCGTGTAGTCGTAGACGGCCCGGTCGATCTCGGCGGTCGACACGCCCGGGCCGATCATCGCGGCCACGCAGTCGAGAACGCCCGTGTTGACCGCTCCGCTGCGGCGGATGCCCTCGATCTGCTCGGGCGTCTTGACGAGCTCCCGGCCGGGAACGAGGCAGCCCCGACGGGCCATTTCGAGGACCCTGCGGTCCAGTTCGGTCGGCTGCCCGTCGACCTTCCAGCGGCAGCCGTGTTTTCTGTCGGACATCGTTTCGCTGTTTTCGTCGTTGCGGCGGCATGCCCGGGCTTCGCTCGCGGAACCGTGTTTCCCGTTTTGCAAAGGCAGGCCGTCGCGATCCAAAAGTACGGATTTTTCCGTTGCGACGGTTGCCGCCCGGCAGTATTCCGTTCATCCGTTGCGGCAATCGCAATCCGCTTTCCCGCGGCGCGGGCCGAAGCGTTTTCCGTCCGTCGTGCACGGTTCGGCGGCCCGCCCGGAATTTCCGGGGGGCCGGGGCGTCAGATCAGTCCGAAATGCCGGAGCGCCCGGCTCACTCCATCCTCGTCGACGCTCGCGGTCACGTAGTCGGCCGCCGCCTGTACTTCCTCGGCCGCATTGCCCATGACGACTCCGATGCCCGCATGGCGCAGCATCTCGATGTCGTTTTGGCCGTCGCCGAAAGCCATCGTTTCGTCCGGCGCGATGCCGTACGAGCGGCAGATCGCGTCGATACCGACGCTCTTGCTCCCGCCCTCGGGCACGACATCCATGAAATAGGGATTCCACCGCGTCGACCGGCAGCGGGGCAGCCGCTCCATCAGCCACGGCTCGCGCTCGGGGCCGATGAACGGCATGAGCTGGAAGATATCGGTACGCAAGGCCCGGGACGGGCTTTCGACGGGCGGATCGCCGAAGTTGAGCAGTCGCTGCGCAGCCCGGAAATTGTCGTCGGCGCAGTTGATGTACATCCGGTCCTCCTCGATGAACAGGCACGGAAAAGGCTCCCTTTCGATCAGTCCGACCGCCGTGCGGATGTCGTTCGGATCGATGCTGCGGCAATAGATCACGCCCCGCGCGTCGTAGCAATACTGCCCGTTGAGCGTCACGTAGCCGTCGAAGGCGAGGTCCCCCAGATTGTTCAGGTCGCAGCGGTGGCGGCCGGTGGCTATGAAGAGCAGCAGGCCCCGGCGCCGGGCCTCGGCCAGCGCGTTTCGGGTCGGCTCGCCGACCCGGTGAGTCTCGAAGCTGACCAGCGTTCCGTCGATATCCAGAAAAAGAGCTTTGATCATTCGGTCGTTTTTCGTAATAGTTACAGCGCAGGGATTGCCCGGCAAAGATAAAGAAATTAATTTTGCCGTCGCTGCAGGAAGGCACTTCGCCCGACCTGACGGCCGGAATGCAGAAAACGAACTTTCACACCCATACGGCCCGTTGCGGACACGCATCGGGAGAAGACGAGCAGTATGTGCGGAGCGCGATCCGGGGAGGCTATCGCGTGCTCGGCTTTTCGGATCATACGCCTTGGAGTTATGCCTCGGACTTCGTCTCGCCGATTAGGATGCCGCTCGACGCGCTTCCCGATTACGTGCGGAGCGTCCGCTCGCTCCAGAGGCGCTTTGCAGGGCGGATCGAATTGCGCCTCGGGCTGGAATGCGAGTATTTCGAGGACTACATGCCCTGGTTGCGCGACACGATCCGCGAGTACCGCCTCGACTACGTCATTTTCGGGAATCATTTCTACCGGACCGATGAGCGCTATCCCTATTTCGGCTCGGACACCCGTTCCGCCGAAATGCTCGATCTGTATGCGGAAAGCGCGATCCGGGGCATGGAAACCGGCTTGTACGCTTATCTGGCGCACCCCGACCTGTTCATGCGCAGCTACGGGCGATTCGACGGGCACTGCGCCCGCATCAGCCGCGAGATATGCCGCCGGGCCTCGCGGCTCCATATGCCGCTCGAGTACAACGTTTCGATGATCGCTTACAACGAGGCGCACGGCGTGGCCGGAGTTCCGCACCCGGATTTTTGGCGGATTGCGGCCGACGAGGGATGCACGGCGATCGTCGGCATCGATGCCCACGACCACCGTGTGCTCGAAAGCGGTCTCTATTACGACCGGGCCGTTCGGGAGCTCGCGGCGCTCGGCATTCCGGTGATCGATACGATCCCCTTTTTCGAGTATTAGCCCCGGGCAAACGGCCCCTGTGACAAGGAGCTTCTCCGGTCCGACCGGAATGCCGCCGCAGACTGTCATGTCAGACGAACAGCGCGCGGATGACGTAGAATCCGATCGCGAGCGACACGGCCAGCTTCATCCCGGTACCGAGAATGAAGGCGGCGAACGAACTGACCGCGACCCTGAGCGCCCTGAGCTTGTCGCTGCCGTCATGGATCAGTTCGCCGACGAAGGCGCCGACGAAAGCGCCGACGATCAGTCCGGCCGGCGGAAAGAATACCATGCCGACGATCAACCCTACGAGCGAGCCTCGGGCCGCCTGTTTCGAGCCGCCGAACCGACGCGCCAGCCAAGCCGGCAGCAGGTAGTCGAGCACCGTGACCGCGAGCGTCGCGAGCCCCCAGATCGTCAAGAAACGGCTGTCGAACTCCGCCGCTCCGCTCCAGCGCATCAGCAGCAATGCGACGAAGCTCAGCGGAGGGCCGGGCAGAACCGGCAGAATACAGCCCGCTATGCCGACCAGAACGCACAGTACGGCCAGTACGATCAGCAAGACGCTCATGGTTTCGAGGATTTATGCCGGCGGTTCCCGGCCGCGCGGTCCGGAGTCCGGTCGATGAACAGAATACCGTTCAGATGATCGATCTCGTGTTGGAATACGACGGCCGTGAATCCCGATACGTATTCCCGCCGGCGCTTTCCGCTCTGCCCGTCCCGGTAGCGCAGCACGACCCGTTCCCGGCGCACGGCCGTGTCGATCTTCCCGGGAATCGACAGGCATCCTTCGGGACTCCGGACCGTTTCGCCCGCATACCGCACGATGCGGGGATTGGCGTAGAACTCGAACGGCTCG
>OKSB01003357.1_pt1 | contig 12792 bp, 10 predicted proteins | sample 1601171 | NCBI WGS metagenome assembly OKSB01 (sample SAMEA3541496, study PRJEB24748) | human gut metagenome | biome: human gut; feature: human-associated habitat; material: faeces | place: China | collected 2012 | reverse complement strand
ATCCTCCAGCATCCGGGCCGCGATTCTCCGCGCGCCTTCCTCCGGCATTCCGTCCGGCCACTCCATCCGGGAAATATCCTTCCGCAGCGCCTCCAGCTCCCGGGCGCCCATGCCGTCCAGCCTCTCCCAATCCACCCGTGCCAGAGCCTCTCCATCCAGCCCCGCTTCCCCGGCCAGCCGGGAACCGGGGCCGCACAGCAGCAGGCTGCGCCTGTTCCGGTTGTAAGCCTCCGCATTCTTCAGCGGATAAAGCATGTCCGCATACCTTCCGCCAAACTCCGGATGAAGCAGGCGGTGGTAGGCATAAACGAAATCATGGGCCGTCACCGGAACGCCGTCGCTCCACACGGCGTCCTTCCGCAGGGAAAAACACCACTTGTCCGCCTCCGGATTATGCGTCCAGGACTCCGCCACGGCTGGATGAAAAACGGCGTCATCCCTGGAATCCCCGCGCAGCAGCCCTTCCATCACGGCATTGATAATCTTGAAATCGGAAACGGAGGTGGCAATATGCGGATCAAAACTCTGCGGTTCCGCATTATTGCCCACGATCAGCACTCCTTCCTCCTGCGCCCGTTCCACGCTGGTACGCGTATCGCATCCGGCGAGCAGCAGCATCACACAGAACATCATGAACAGGCGCATGGCGGGATTCTGTCAGGTTTCCTTCCCCCGCGCAAGGCTTCACCTCAAGAAATACAACCGCCGCTCCGCGGCTCACGGAATCTTCCCGGAAATCCCTCCCTCCGCTACTGCCGGGCATCATGCCGCTCCGTTCACGGCCGGCCCGTACTTGTGGACATTCCTTTGCCGGCAGGGAGGTGGTTCCTCTCCTGAACCAAACCAACAACGGGCACGAAACACTTCCCGAGGGAAAAACCGGCCGCCGCAGGATATCTTCACAAAAACCGTCTAAAAGAGACGCTTGCGCGCCGGGAAGCCTGGGCAAATACGCCGCCTGTCCTCCCCCGCCTCAGATGCATGACGTGCCGCCTTCCCATCCCCCACAGGATTCTACCGGAAGGAAATCCCGGAAACCGCCTCCACTGGTCTTTTCTGAAACAGTCTTTTTTATCCTGTTTTCCCAACTGTTCCTCCCTTAATTTTTCCCCCATGTTTAAACTCAAAAACCATGCCTTCTGTCTTCTGACCGCATTTGGGGGGATGCTCCTCACTCCGGCCTGGGGAGAGCCCGTAGCTCCGTGGCTCAGAGCCTACATTAACGGGGAGGAAGTGGTCGGAACCACGCTGGAGAGCCGCTACAGCACTCCTGAGGACGAACCCGCCAGCCCTGTCATCCAATGGGAAAAAGCGGATTCCCGGACCGGAAAGCCCGTGCTGGTGCAGCAGGGCAAGGACGCGGAATCCTACACCCTGACGGACAAGGACGCCGGAAAATATTTCCGGATCATCGTGGGCGGCGGCACGAAGGATGCGATTGCCAGCCCGTGGATAGGCCCGGTCATTACGGAAAAGCAGGCGGAAAGCATCAACAATCGTTTTGACCCCGGCAAAAGCTATCAGGAAAACGTGGACGCACTCCAGAAGGAGCTGTCTGAAAAGCTCAAGGACGCCGTTTATTTCACCGTGGACACGGACAAACTCCACGGTGCCCCCTACGCGATGGCGGCCAACGAACGGATAGCCCTGCCGGAAGACATCAGGCCCTTCCGGGAAAACGGGAAAATCTATGTAAACCACCCCTTTGTGCAGGCCGTTTTCAAGAAGGAGCTGCCGGACGAAATCATGGAGGAAGCGGGCGGCCAGAAGGCCTACGAAATAGGGAACGTGGCCAGGGCGCTGAAACTCAACCTCTGGCTGGGAGACAAGGAAAAGGCTCCCCTCCCGAACTTCCGCATGCAGCCCATGGCGGAAGGACTGGTGGTTCTTTCCCCTGAAAAAAACGTCTTTTCCCCGGTCGCGGACCGCGACCTGATCAATGAAGCCGTCAACAGGCTCTTCGACTTCAAGGCCAGTGACGAACAGTTAAAATGGTTCCGGGACGCCAAATTCGGCCTCTTTGTCCACTGGAACCCCTCTTCCCTGCTGGAACGGGAAATCAGCTGGGAACGCAATGCGACGCGCCCCAAGGACAGCGCAAGCGGCCATAAAAACATCATGGACTTTGAATATGACTCCGCCCACCGCCGCTTCAATCCCAAACAATACGATCCCCGGAAGTGGATGTCCGTCGCCAAAAAAAGCGGCATGAAATATGCCGTGCTGACCACCAAGCACCACGACAGCTTCTCCAACTTCCCCTCCGACTACGACACCTTCACCATCGCCAATACCCCCTACGGCAAGGATATCGTGGGGCAATTCGCGGCGGCGGTCCATGCGGCAGGGCTCAGGCTGGGCTTCTACTATTCCGGGCGGGACTGGTACAACCCCTACTACCTGACCGACCAGCACTACCGCTACCTGGAATACTACTTCGGCCAGATCAGTGAACTGCTCACCCGCTACGGGCAGGTGGACGTGCTGTGGTTCGACAGCCTGGGCAACAGCTCCCTCAACCAGTGGGATCCCCGCACCATGATGCGCCGCATCAAGCAGTACCAGCCGGACATTCTGGTCAACAACCGCATGAACGGCACCCGCGGAGGCAACAAAGGTCCGCTGCCCGACGACCTGAAAGGAGATTTTCTGACGCCGGAATGCAAGCTGGGGCCGTTCAACGACAAAACGCCCTGGGAAAGCTGCATGACCGTGGCGGACATCCCCGGCACCCGCTGGACGGGCAACTGGTCCTACACCTCCAAGGCGAAGGCCAAGCCCGTGGAAACCTCCATCAAATTCCTGATCAACAACACCGTCAAGGACGGCAACCTGCTTTACAACATCGGACCCACGCCGCTGGGCACGTTCGACCCGAAACAGGCTGAAACCTTCCTGGCCATGGGCAAGTGGATCGCCCCCTACCGGGAAGCCATTTACAACACCCGCGGAGGTCCCTACAAGGACCAGCCCTGGGGCGGCAGCTGCTACAAGACGGACCGGCGCGGCAAAAAAACCGTCTACCTGCATGTCAGCCCGCTGATTGCTCAACAAGGAAAAGAGCTGAAAGGCTCCGAACCTCTCTTCATCAAGGACATCGGCGAGAAATTCACAAAAGCGACCGTCATCGTGAACGGCAGTGGAAACGGAAAAGCCGCCAAGCTTGAAAAGGAAGGAGCCCAATACAAAATCACGCTGCCCGCAGGCGTGGCCTGGGACAGCCTGGACACCGTCATCAAGCTTCAATAACGCCCTTTTTCTCCCACGGAGAGAGCATACAGCCAGCCGGCCCGGCATCATGCCGGGGCCGGTTTTTTTATTCCGCAAAACAGGCATGCATGCTCCACAGGATTCCTTTCTCTTCCATAACCGGGCTTGGCGGAAAGAGCGGCGCGGCGCGATGCTCCCTTCTCCGCAGCCGCGTGTAAAAGAGGAACAGACGCCTTCAAGGCAGGCTGCACCCGGCGGGAACTGACGGGCACCCTCTCAACGGAAGCCGCTTAAGCGAGCAGCTCATGGCGAAAAAAAGAAAAGCCCCGCAGCGGCATGAACCGCTGCGGGGCCGTTTTCCAAAATCAGGGAATCAAGGAAAGGGAGCTTTTACTTACTTGCTCTGGGCCTTCTTGGCTGCTTCAATCTGAGCTTTGATCTGGTCCTTGTTGGCAAGAATGCCGGCCTTGATGCGGGGAGCACGCTGCCCGGCTTCCGTACCCGGCATCAATTCGGCCACCTTGTCCAGAATCAGCACGGCTCCGTCTACGTCACCAGTGGAATTCAGGTAGGTCCCGAACTCCATCATCAGCAAATCCTGCTGGGTTTCCGGCAGAAGCTTGTCACGGTCGGGATAAGCCTTGACCACCTGGAGGGCTTCCGCAGGCGTGGTCTTGTCCGTCAGCTTGCCGGCAAGATAATCCTGGACGTCCTTCTGTTCCTTCTTAAGCTGGTCGGCGTGCGCGTCAGCGGCTTTCAAGCCGGACTTGTCATCCTTGTCCAGCTTCTTGATTTCCGCCTTCACGTCGCCGTAAAAATTGTCCACATACTCCTGGGGCGCCAGCTTGAGCACTTCCATCAGGGCGGCAACCTTCGCTTCATCCGTGGTGGCCTTGGCTACATTTGCCTCAGCGGCGTTCAGGGCTTCCTTGTTCTTCAAGGCGTCCTGCATGGCCTTCATCACGTCATCCTTGGAACGGCCGCCCACAAATCCCCCGAAGGGCTTGCCGGAAGCGTCCGCAAACACGATCGTCGGGAACCCCTGCACGCCGTACTGCTGGGCAAGCTTGTCATTGGCGGCTTTCATTTCCTTGGACTGTTCCTTGCCGCGCGGATAATCCAGCTCCACGAGCACGAAATTCTTCTGGGCGTCCTTCTGGAAATCAGGCTTGCTGAACACGTTGGCGCGGAGCTGCATGCAGGGCGGGCACCAGTCGGAACCGGTGAACTCGATCATGAGGTCCTTCTTCTGTTCGGCGGCCTGCTTCTTGGCGGCATCCATATCGGTAATCCATCCTTCCGCGGCAAAACAGGGAGCGACGCAGGCGGCAACAACTATTGGCAGAATTTGTCTAATCATATCTACAGTTCAATATTGAAGAGTCCGACATCCAGCGTCAATCTCTTGTTCAATCATTTTTGGAAAATTTCCAAAAGGCCGCGCCTTCCGCAAGGAAAACGCCGTCCGGCAGCCGACGGGAACAGCCATTTGGACCGTGGGAAGGCAGTGTCATTATTGCACCAAATCCGGGGTTGCCTTTCAAACTGTTTTCACTTATGTACTGGGCATATCATGAACACGGTTTTAATCATTGGAGCAGGCGGCGTCGGACATGTGGTAGCCAACAAATGCGCCCAACTGCCGGACATCTTTCAAAACATTCATCTGGCCTCCCGCACGAAAAGCAAATGTGACGCCATTGCGGACGATGTACGCGCCAGAACGGGCGTCAATATCACCACCCACGCCGTGAACGCGGACGACGTGCCCGCCACCGTGGCCCTCATCCGGGAAGTCAAGCCGCAGCTGCTGATCAACGTGGCCCTTCCCTACCAGGATTTGAACCTGATGGACGCCTGCCTGGAAACCGGCGTTAACTACCTGGACACCGCCAACTATGAACCCCGGGACGTAGCCAAATTCGAATACTCCTGGCAATGGGCGTACCAGGACAAATTCCGCAAGGCCGGACTCTTTGCCCTGCTGGGCTCCGGCTTTGACCCCGGCGTCACCAACGTCTTCACGGCATGGGCGCTCAAGCACCACTTTGACGAAATCCATACGCTGGACATCATTGACGTCAACGGCGGCAATCACGGCAAGGCCTTCGCCACCAACTTCAACCCGGAAATCAACATCCGGGAAGTGACTGCCCCCTGCCGCCACTGGGAAGACGGCGCCTTCCGAGAAACCGCCCCCATGAGCATGCACCGGAGCTTCACCTGCCCGCAGGAAGTGGGCACCTATGAAATCTACCGCATGTACCATGAAGAAATGGAAAGCCTGGTCAAGCACATCCCCACCATCCGCCGGGCCCAATTCTGGATGTCCTTCTCCCCGAACTACCTCAAGCACCTGGAAGTGCTCCAGAACGTGGGCATGACCCGGATTGACCCGGTCATGTACAATGGAGTGGAAATCATTCCGCTTCAATTCCTCAAGGCTGTGCTGCCGGACCCGGGGGACCTGGGCAAGACCACGAAAGGAAAAACCTGCATCGGCAACGTCATCACCGGAACCAAGGACGGCCAATTCAAGGCCGTGTACATCTACAACATCTGCGACCATGAAAAATGCTTTGAAGAAGTTGGATCCCAGGCCATCTCCTACACCACGGGGGTTCCGGCCATGATCGGCGCGGAAATGATCCTTACGGGCAAATGGTCCGGCGCTGGCGTCTTCAACATGGAGCAGAACGATCCGGACCCCTTCATGGACGAACTCAACAAGCGCGGCCTTCCCTGGCACTGCGTGGAACTCACGGATGAACAGGCCAAAGCCCTGCAAGTCCATTGACAGCAACCTCCGGCCGAAGCCGTCCGCTCCATCAAAAGCCGGGCATTGACTTCTCAAATGCCTGGCTTTTACTCTCTCAAATCTTCACGATGCCCATAATCATTGGCAGTTCCCGGGCGATGCCTTAGCAGGAACGAATCCATGAAAGCATATCTTATCCTGTTGCTGGCGATTGTTCTGGAAACAATCGCCACCTCTTTCCTGAAGCAGAGCGAACAATTTACCAGGCTCCTGCCCACCATCATAACCGTAGCCGGATATGCAGGCTCCTTCTACTGCCTCAGCCTGGTGCTGAAAAACATCCCTGTGGGCATTGCGTATGCCATCTGGTCGGGAATGGGCATTGTGCTGATCTCCGCCATCGGGTGGGTGGCATTCAAGCAGCACCTGGACTTGGCAGCGATTTCAGGTCTGGCGCTCATCATTGCCGGAGTATTGGTAATCAATATCTTTTCCAACTCCGTTTCCCACTGATGGGAAAAAACGGAAAAGCATTCCCTGCAAGGGGATGACGGCCCTCCCCTCCGGGCAGCGGCAACCGGAATAGAAAAACGCCTCTTCACTGAAAAGAGGGTAAAACCTTCCGGAGGCCCGGCAAGCCGGTCTTCACAATGGCTCATTCCTCCGCCAATAAAATCCGTCAAAGGACCTGTTTCTCCGGTGAAAAGAGTATCCCTCTCATGGTTCTAACTGCTGTGGAGCTTTTCCGGCCAGCCCCGAACTGCCACCTTTAAAAGGAAAAAGAGAAGCACCCGTCCGGCCTTCTTCCGGCGCATGCATAATTTTCTGGCCTGGAAAGCAGGCGGGCGGTAAAAACGGGGTGCCATGAAATATCTTGCGCTATTTCTCATCTTTCTGTTTCAAGCGGTGCACGCGGAGGAACCCGCTCCGTGGAGAATCGCCATCATCGGCGACACGCATGACTCCCCCAAACGCATGGAAGGAAGCGAAGGGGTAGCCGTCAATTTCATCAAAACCCTCTATGGGGAAATCCTGAAGCACCAGGTGGACATGGTCGTCCAGGTGGGGGACATGGCGGACATTGAAGGAAGCGCCCCCGTCAACGGACTCGCCAAGCGCAAGGAACTCAACAAGATGCTGGAGGAAAAAGGCATCCCCTTCTACGCCGTGCGCGGCAACCATGAATCGCTGCCCTTCCGCGCGGAACAATTCAGGGAACTCTTCCTGCCTACCCGGAAACAGGGCGCCAAAGGGCTGGCCACCAGAAAACTGAACTACGGCATCCGCCATAAAAACGCCTCCCTGTACTTCATGGACATTGACCTGACCCCGGACCAGCTCGTAGACTTCAGCGCGTGGGTCAAACGCAACAGGAGCAAGGCCAACACCGTTCCGCGCCATTGCCTAATTTTCACCCACCGCACCCTGCAAACTCCCATGCAATTCCGGGAATGCCTGTGGGGCCGCTACAACGACAGCGCGGCGGAACAGCAGAACATCTTTTACCGCAACCTCCGGGACGCCGGCGTGCGGTTCGTCATCACCGGGCACCTGCATGCCCACGACCTGTACATGATTACATCCCCGGACGGGAAAAACACCCTCACCTCCCTCATCTGCGCCCCCGCGGGCAACAAGGTGCTGCCCATCCCCTTCCTTCTGCCCGCAAAATCCCGCGTAAAAACCCTGCAATACCGCTCCGGCATCACGGCCTACTACATCCTGAACATCTACCCGGACTCCATGACTCTGGACACCTATGCCGCCCCCAACAACGGCATCACGGACCAAGGCCCGCAAGGCAGCGAATTCAAAAAACTGCACTCTTACGCGATTCCGATGAATTGAAAAACTTCCTACCCATATTTTTCTTTCCATCCCGGAACAAACTGGAGTCCGCCACGCTTTCCGGGCAAGCCTGAAGACTCTCCTGTCCACGCAAAGAAATAGAAGCCTTCCTCTTTTCCGGATAGTTCATGTTCCTGCGTATTATTCCAAACGCCCGGAACCGTGAGGCTCCAACTTTCTATCGTGCTGGTGTCCGCGGCCTCCCTTATATAAAAATTCCGTTCCGCCCTCACGCCCGGCAGCACGGTCATCAATCAGGCCTCCGATTTCCTAATCAGCGTATCCGGCCTTTTTAAAATACTTGACCTCTTCTCCGGCCTGGCCCGGATAAAAGTGAACCAGCATCTCCACAAACGCAGCCTCCAACCTCTTTTCCAATTCGTACTTGCAACTGTCGTTTCTTTTTTAATTGCTCATCAACTTATTATTGCAGTAGAGAGCCCAAGGCTCCTGTTCCCGGTTCAATTCCGGATCATACCGCTCCCGGAATGTTTCTAACACAGTCGCTCCATATCCCGGTCAAATCACTTCTTTTCACACGGCATCGAGTGACAATTCCAGATATATCCAAGGCTAAACCGTTCATCCGCCTCACCACTCTGGTCTTCAATTCATAATCCATGCTGCCACACAGCAGCCAAATTTGGTAATCGTCACGATATCGTACCACTGTGGTCCTCAAATTTCCCGCCTGTAAAATTCCGCAAAACAAAAATGGCATCGCGCTTTCACGATCTCGTGGCCATCAAGGCTTTCCGAGTCCTCTCCCTCCTCCCATCATGGATGCACACCAGGAACACACCCAGTCCCACGCTTGGGAAATGGGAATGTTCCAAGTCGACGGCAAAAATCCCCCCCGTGACATTATCCTACAATTGATTCGTTGCAAATACTTCTATGACTTCATTCGCACCATTCTTGGAATAACCTGAGTCGAAATCCGTACCGGAAGGCTCCTCCCTTTTGTCCCTCTCAATAATTTTGACATAGCGGAAGCTCCTATAACGGTGGTCGCACCTTCCGGAAACCTCTTTGTCACCGTTCCTCCATCCTTATATTCTGCCCTGATCTCTTAGGAAACCACTATGATCTTTGCCTATTCACTACTCATTAGCAAAACTCATAGTTTTCTTTTCAAAAATAACTATAATTTATTTCTTCTTTCCAGTCTGTTGCCGGAGCGCCTGTTCATATCTGCGTCCTCGATCACCCTTGTATAGGAATTTAGTGCTTGCATCCCTCCCTACAGTTCGATTGATCAATTCGTCCATCGCCTTTCCTTCATATCCTGCCAGTTTAAGATATTTTTCCACCTCATTTTTATCGCCCGGAAAACATTTCAATAAAATTTTCATTAATGCCGGCTCAAGTGAATTTTTGAGATAATGGGCAGCTGAATAATTTCTAACTTCATTGGAAGCTATTTTATTATAATAATATATACGCTTTTTTTCAATATCACCAGAACCCCAAACTCCATCTCCCCTATGCTTCTCTGCATACTCCTTTAACCGTTTCTGTACTATTTTTTCGTATTCTCCAGCCATCTTTGCATGTTTCTCAGGCAGCTTCTCATTATAATCATCACGCACAGTTTTAGTCATTGCAGCAACATACAAAGATAATAATTCTACCAGTTCTTTTCTTTTCAGGTCATGCTGAGAAACAATTTCCGGCAGGTTCCAGCACATTCTTACCCCTTCAGTAGCTAAATTGTCTCTTTCTCTGTAATCCAAACCTTCATGGTTGATAGAATCTGTACTTTCATCATAATCTACCTGAAAAGCAGGAGCTTTGGCGACATAATAACATATCCATAAAAATTTATTGAGATCCCCTTCTTTCAATTCCTCCCAATTCATTTCCTCAATAAATTCCTGAGACTTATGGACCTTCTGATAAAATTCCTTCAATTTTCCATCTCTCAGCAACTGCGCCCATCCCTGGACCAATTCCGGTTCCTCCTTGAAAATAGGGATAACATCCGGAGCTTTAATTATTATCGTTTGCGCTGCATTAACATTCATGACAGACGCGAGGATAAAAACACCTATGATTCTTAAATAATTTTTCATTCTGTTATTTTTTCTCTTCAGGACCGAAAAAATATCTCAAATTCAATGTATTCCTTGTGACAAAACAGCCAAATTTGTTTATAGAAGAATTTAAATAAGAATGACCATTGGCAAGAGCCAATTTTTCAAATACAAAATATTGATTTTCTTCTACGATTACTGCACCGTCCTTATTTTTACTGTCCAATCCTCCTCCATAATGAACTCTCCATTGACATGCCCAATGCCACTTTTGAGGCAACTTATGCAGAGGAGGAACTCCATTAATCTCTATTACAAAACGGACATCCACACTTGATGTAGCTCTATCCCAAAATTTATTGCCGGGCAAAACATCTATTCTCGCATCACAGCCTGTTGCAGGCGTATGCCTTGGATCTATGCTTTCACTTATACTTCCTTGATCCTTGAAAGAGCCCAAGTCCCTTTCAATCACATCTATTTCAACAAAGCTCACCTTCAATGGCTGCACTCTTAATTCTAATAACATGGAAGCTCCCATCGTCAACTCATCCTGAAAAGAGGCAGGAACTCCTCCTTGGGCATGCTTGCTCCACATTTTTTCAGGAAAGAGAACCTCTATCTCCAACTTTTTTGTCCTTTTCCCATTTAATTCTGCCTGAACCACAACCTTACCGTCTTTCTTTTTCCCTTTTTCATCTAATGAATCTTTCAGAAATTCTTTTTTTGCTTCTACATTCAAGGTTGACCTTCCATCAGTATTTTTTGGCCATTCTTTCAAATACTCTTGGCCACTTAGAAGGTGCCACTTAATATTTTTTACGTTCTGGGCATTTTGCCCCTCGACAAGCTTGCCTGATAATATCAACTTGAATCTTTCTCCAATTCCGACCTCTTTTCTTTCATAAGCCTTTTCTTCATCCCGGTGAATATTCAGGACGAATTCCGCAGAAGGCTGTTCTGTTTTTGTTATAATCTTCAACAAAGAATCATTCCAGCATTCCTCCTCATCTTCTGCATGAAGAGGAACATTGATACAGAGCACGCACAGCAGAAATATCATCCCATATTCCCACAATTTTTGAATTGCTGATGAACCAAGAAAATATTTCATATTCTTTATTATTATTTAATTTTCTAATTTTTCAATAAAAATTTTCCTAACTCCATAATACACAGCCGCGCCCCGGTTGACGTAGTCTTCCGGGTTTTGCGACAGGTCCACCCAGAAGATGAAGGAGCACCACGGGGAGGGTGGAACGAGGGGAGGAACCACAATTTCCCGAAAGCCGGCCTTTTTCTGTTCCAGAATCAGGCGGACGCGCTTTTCATGCTGCTGGAACAGAAGCAGGTGATCGTGAAGGGTGGAAAGAACGCATATTCCGGACAGCGCCAGAAAAACAGCCACAGTCATCCGCGGACGGGGCTCCGCGGCGGGAATGCCGTACCACACACGGAGAAGAGCCAAAACGCCAATGCCGAACAGCAGGGTGGCGGAGAACATGGCATGGTCCGCCGGAACGACGGCGGCGGCAAAGGAAAGAGCCATGGCATACGCCGTCAGAATGTATGCTGCCGCTGTTCCGATGAAAATTTTCCATGGCCGTAAGGCATTCCGGTTCCTGCGGAAGCTTCTCCACAGCATCCAGGCAGCCACCGCACCCAGCAGCAGGGGAAGGGCCAGGTATTCATGCATCCGGAGCAGGAGCGCGGGGACCGCTTCCCATCTGTCCCAAACGCCGGAGAGGGGTTCCGCGCAGCCGGGAGTGGCGGAGGGCATCCGCGCAGAGAGGCCGGGCGCAAGCAACATGCACAGAGAACCCGCTACCTGCGCCGCAACGCCCGCATAAAACCACAAGGGAAGTTTTTCCTTCCGGACCAGGCGGACGAAGACAAACAAGGCTCCCAGCAGAAGCCAGGTTCCCGGAATGTTGTTTTCATTAGTCATGCCTGCCAACAATCCCAGTGCCACTACGCCAGCCCACTGGCCGAAACCCTTTTTAGCAGGCTTTCCTTTTTCCCCGTTTTCCCGATTTTCCAGCAATTCCCGGTACAGGCACAGGAAACCGAGCCAGAGGGCGGCTCCCCAGGAATAGTTGGTAGCGCCGGAGAGCCAGTAAATCGTGACGCCGGGCCGGGCCGTACAGGTGAAGAGCAGGAGAAGCGCCAATCCGAAGAGCCGCACGTCCGGCCAGGAACGGGGGTCCACCCTGCGCCCGGAGGCCAGATAGAACATCATCAGCGCGAGGCAGACCTGTACAAAGGGGTTGAGCAGAATGAAGAGCCATTTGCCCGCTGTCGCCACAGCAAAGGCCAGGTATTCCCCGATTCTGGGGTTCCAGCTCATGTAGGAGGCCACGCAGCGTTCCCAGACCAGGCTGAGGGAGAAACGGTGTTCCATGCCCGTCAAGGCGTGATGGTACGTGTCTGAGGTGAAGGGGCTCCACCAGCTAAGCAACGCCACATACAGCAGGGCGGCTGCAACCAGCGCCCAAAACCATACCATGGACGTACGGGGAGACGGCATCAGCTCGGGTCCGGTTTCTTCTTCCGCAGCGCCGGGGGCAGGTCCAGGTCTTCCCCGTCCAGAATGAGGGGGCGTACATGGGCAAAGAGTCCGTGTCCCGCGCGCTCTTCCTCTCCTTCTTCCGGGGGAGTTCCTTCTTCCAGTTCCTGTTCCGCATCCGCTCCGAGTTCCTGCGCTGCAGGCGCGGGTTCCGGGAACGTTTCCTCCACGTCCGGCACGGAGGGAACAGGCCTTACAGGCACCAGTTCCTCTTCCAGTTCATGGTCATCCCTTCTGACGGAGGGAATGGAAACGGGAGGTTCCGGCTCCGGACGCCGTTCCGGTTCGGAAACCACGGCTGCCGCAACCGAAACCTATCAGACCACCGCAGCGACCGAAACCACGACGGTTTCCATGCAGACAACAGCACCAGC
>OKSB01003351.1_pt1 | contig 12806 bp, 9 predicted proteins | sample 1601171 | NCBI WGS metagenome assembly OKSB01 (sample SAMEA3541496, study PRJEB24748) | human gut metagenome | biome: human gut; feature: human-associated habitat; material: faeces | place: China | collected 2012 | reverse complement strand
CCAAGCGATGACATGCATAGTTCAACCTTGCATCATTAAGATACTGATTGAAATTACGATGAAATGTTTTAGAAAATACTCGTGACAAGACATACTTACTTACTCCAAGATCATGCGCCATCTCCTCTAGAGAAAATTTTTTCCTAAAATTTCCCGACACATAAGATACTGTTCTGTATATCAAATCATCACTCCCCACGCAACTTTTTTCCACCAATTCCATTTTTCCTATACATCTTGCCAGCACAATTTGAACATAAGCTTGAACAATCATAGGTTCGTTTTCTTCCATTTGGATAATCGCCTGAATTGCATGATAAACATCTGGTTCAATCTGCCCCGCACGAATAACCGGATATTTAGGAGCATATCCTTGTATTTTATCTTTAAATACTCCTGCAAAAGAAGACGGAACCAAGATATAATCCGCCCGGCTCGTTTTTTCTGAAAACACTTGATAATGATGAATAATATCAGAAAAGACAAATCCGATATCACCCTTTTCCATATGATATAATTCCTGCCCCACTCCCATCTCAAGTGTTCCTTCCGTTACACACACAATCTCCAATGCATTATGTAAATGTGGAGATACATGTTTTGACACTCTTTGCGCCGCATATACCTCTTCCTTTGTTTCCTTAAACGTCAAATGCATTGATATATCTCCCCTTTATTACTTAATTGTTGATTTCCTCTGCAACATTTGTCTACATTTTCTTTTAATTTGGCAAGCATTCTTATCCAGCCTGTCCTATAATGAACTTGCAAACAAGGAAAGGAGGAATACAAAATGAGCAGATTCAAAAATTATATGAACAACCTTTTAGCCTTCTATGAAGGATACTTTGAGCATGTATATCATGCATAATCCGGCTAAAAGGACTATTTGTGAAAACTGAATACTGAAAAAGCAGACCACTTCACAAATGTGAAATGGTCCTTTTTTTATATGCAGTCCAAAAATCGCTGAAAAGCTGCCTTTCCTTCCGGTGTTCTCTTATAAACACCTGCACATTCCAAAACTTTTGCAAAAACAATTCCTATTTCCTTTTGCACGATTGCATGAATATTGTCGTCTGTGATTTCATAGTTTGGCATCCATTTCTCTGCCCACTCTGCATGTGATTTTGTCAAATCGCTTTCCCACAGATTCTCCTTATTCAATATTCTGCGTTCCAGCTCTGCCATTTCTTTTTGCAGTCTGGCAGGAAGAACCGCTAAGCCCATCACCTCAATCAAGCCAATATTTTCTTTTTTGATATGATGGTATTCCGGATGCGGATGATATACACCCATTGGGAACTCCTCTGTCGTAATATTGTTTCGCAGTACCAGATCTAACTCAAATAGGTTGCCCTTTTTTCTCGCAATCGGTGTGATCGTGTTATGTGGTACTCCATTGGTTTCGCTGAAAATAAACGCTTTCTCATCGGTATATCTGCGCCAAAGCATCAAGATATGATCTACTGCCTTCACTATTGATTCGGTATTTTCTCCCTGCAGGCGAATCACAGACATAGGCCATTTTACAATTCCTGCATGAATGTCCAGAAATTGTTTTAATGAAAATTCCATCTCATAAGGAGCCTTTGCCATTGCAAATTCATATCCGCCTCCTTGAAAATGATCATGGCTCAGTATAGAACCACCTACTATCGGGAGATCTGCATTCGATCCTGCCGTATAATGTGGAAACTGCCGCACAAAATCCAACAATTTGGCAAAAACCGCTTTATCAATTTTCATTGGAATATGCTTATCATTAAAGATAATGCAGTGTTCGTTATAATATACATACGGTGAATACTGCAGATTGTATTTTTCTCCACATAAAGTGATTGGTATAATCCGATGATTCTGCCTTGCCGGGTGAGAAAGATGTCCCGCATACCCCTCATTTTCTTTACACAGCAGACAGCTTGGATAACCTGACTTTTTTGCCTTTCCCGCCTTTGCAATATCACGAGGATCTTTTTCCGGTTTTGAAAGATTGATGGTTATGTCTATTTCTCCAAATTCTGTATCTGCCGCCCATTTTTCGTCTTTTGCGATCCGGTCGGTTCTAATGTAATTTGTTGCCTGGCTAAATTGATAATAAAAATCTGTGGCAGTTTTTGGTGAAATATTATACTTTTCAAAAAACTGCCTGCGGACTACCGATGGTGGAGGCGTTAATTCTCCCATAATCTTTGTATCAAACAGATCTTTTTCTGTGACTGTCTGTTCTTCCAGCATCCCCTGTTGGTATGCGTATTCCAACATATCATTTAAAATCTGTGACAGTTTTCTCGGCTGAACCTGTTCTACCACTCCATCGTGTTCCGTTAAACGGAACAGTTCCAATAAACGGTTCGTTACATATACTTCATCTGCAGGATCAACTAAGCCCCTCTTTAATCCATACGCAACAAGTTCATTGATACACTCATTTATCATGGTACTTCCCCCCTTTACACATTCTGGTATCCATTGGGATGATTTTTATGCCAGTTCCATGCTGTATCTATAATTGTTTCCAAATCTGCATATTGTGGATTCCATCCCAACACTTCCTTTGCTTTCGCACTGGAAGCGATCAGCATAGATGGATCTCCTGACCGACGAGGTTCTTCTTTTGCCGGAATCGGATGACCAGTTACTTTTCTTGCAGTTTCTACAACCTCTTTTACAGTAAATCCCACTCCATTACCAAGATTGAATATATTGCTGTCATTTCCATCACGAAGATATTTCATAGCAAGAATGTGTGCCTGCGCCAGATCATTTACATGAATATAATCTCTGACACAAGTACCATCTTTCGTATCATAATCGTTTCCAAAGATGGAAATATACTCTCTCTTTCCGTTCGGCACCTGCAGAATCAAAGGAATAAGATGCGTTTCCGGATTATGTGCTTCTCCTATCTTTCCATTTGGATGAGCACCACAGGCATTAAAATATCTCAAAGAAACATATCTAAGATCATGTGCAGATGCTGTCCATTTGAACATTTTTTCCATAGACAGCTTTGTTTCTCCGTAACAATTTGTCGGAAGAGTACGGTCTGTCTCCATAATCGGAATGCGTTCCGGTTCTCCATAAGTTGCTGCCGTAGAAGAAAATACAATCTTGTCCACGCCATATGCAACCATACTCTCAAGCAGTATCTCCGTACCACACAGATTGTTATTATAATATTTCAGCGGCTTTATCATGCTTTCACCCACCTGCGAATTTGCCGCAAAGTGGATAACTCCATCTATATTTTCTTTATCAAACACGGAATCTATAAAAGTGCGATTTCGGATGTCCCCCTCATAGAACTTAGCCTCCGGATGAACCGCTGCACGAAATCCCGTCTCAAGATTATCTACAACTACTACATCATTTCCTGCTTCGATCAATTCATAAACTGTGTGGGAACCTATATATCCAGCTCCACCTAATACTAAAATGCTACCCATAACCATTCCTCCTTTTCTTTACGGAACAAAAAGCATTGCCTGTAATTGTTTATTCAATTAAGACAATGCTTTCCTGTTACCAATTTCTGCTCATTACTGCTGAGCAGCTTCTACTGTAATTCCTTTTTCTTTTTTGATCTTTGCATTTGTCTCTTCTACATTCATTCTGGAAAGAATAAACATAATAAGCACATCAAAGATCAGCGGCAGCCAGAGATACATAAACTGCATCATATTCAGTGCAGACTGTGGCTGCACAGCATGAGTTCCTACATATCCGCTAAGTTCTAAGAGCCATCCTACAACTGCTGTTCCAATACCTCCGCCAATCTTAACGCCAAGTGAAGTACAGGAATACATCGTACCATCCACACGCTTTCCCTGTGTCAGGTATGTATACTCGGAACAAGATGCGATCACTGCATTCATGTCTCCCTGCCAAGGTCCCTGTCCTAATGCTGCTAATGCTGTAAATGCCATCATCAAAGGAATACTTCCCATATATCCGGCAACAACAACAAGAGCTCTGCCAATCACAGCAAGGATGTAACCTCTCAAGTTCAGCTTATACATACCCTTCCATTTGCCAACCAGCGTTGGGGTAAAAATTAATGCAATGATAAGAGGAATGTTTACCGCCCAGGCAAATTGTCCAAACAGATTTTTGTTTTTCAAAACCCAGGTCATATAATAAATACCGGCACCGATCATTGCACTATATAACTGCTGTAAAATATAAGTACCACAGATCATCAGATAAAATTTATTCTTTACCAGCAGCTTGAATGCCTGAACCAGCCCATATTTTTCCTCTTCACCTGTTGTGTCTCCTTCATTTAATTCCTCTTCCGGAAGTTCTTTGACAGATAATGCGGAAATAGTATTCACAACCAATCCGATCACTGCATAAATAATTGCAACCATACGCCATGCGGCTGCATCTCCACCACATTTTGCAACAAATCCAACAGTAACTGCCTGAATCAGAAGACTGGTTGAAAAAGCAAAAATGAAACGGTAAGAACCCATCTGCACACGCTCTTTACTGTTCTTGGTAACAAGTGATGTCAGAGCAGAATAAGCAATGTTATTTGCCGTATAAAACACACCATTCAACAGCGTATACGCAATAAAGAACCACGCATACTGTGCCGTCCTGCCAAGACTTGTTGGAACTGCAAAACAGGCTACCAATGTGATCGCACAACCAATGTAACCATACAGCATCCATGGTCTTGCCTTTCCCATCTTACTATGCGTCTTATCAATCATTGATCCAAAAAAGATGTCTGTAAATCCATCGAGTAATTTGGAAACGGCAATCAGTGTTCCCACTATACCGGATGCCAATCCAATCGTATCTGTCAAATATACCATCACAAATGATGTCAGGAATGCATACACTACATTTCCCGCAATATCACCAGAACCGTATCCTATCTTGTTGTACCATTTTAAGTATTTCTTTTCCTCCATAAGAATCGCTCCTTCACTATTTGTTATTTGGAAACCCCTGTAGTCTATCGTTTTTGTCTTTTCTAATTGTTTGTTGTCAATTTTCCAGAGAAAATTTTGACTGTCCGGACAAACTCTCCATCTTCTCTGGAAATTTGCTTTGGTTATCAAGTGTCTTGTATTATCCTTTTACAAACGGAATTAATTCAAACTGAAACTGAAATGCTTCCTCATCAAACCGATATTTATCCATGACATCCGGTCCGCAGCTATTTGAACCAATTCCATTCATTGCATAATCCATACAGAATACGGTGCTATCCGATTCTTTCAATTCATAATTGTGTGATACCCGTTCCAACTCCTCCTGTGTATAAACAGAAGCGTTAAACGAAAATGGATTCTTTGAAACTGCTGCAATTCCACATTGACCATTTGTAAGCTCTACATAATCACAGTCATAATGGCTTCCATTCTCCTGTGGACGAATATAATCTTCATGCATCTGAGCCACCTTCGAACGGAACAATCCATGACAGGAAGCCTGGTGTTTATCCCGGTAGCTTTCCTGTGGTCCCATTCCAAAATAAGCAATCTCATCCATTTTCTTATTCAAAAACATTCGAATTCCAAACCTTGGCAGATCCGGGAATTCTTTATCTTTTACTGCCTCTATAACCGCCTCTATTTTCCCGTCTTCATTGATCTTCCATGTCATTTCCACATCCAAAATCTTTTGTACGGTATCAGCTACCACTGCCAGATGCTCCATGATCAGCACACCGTGCTTGTTCTGAAGCACCTCTATACGGTATGCTCTGGTATAGGCAGCATCATAATGTGCCTTTTTCCATTCCAGTTTTATATACATATCGTTATCCGTAGGAGCCCGCCAAATATTCAATTCCATTGGATGGTTAATATAACTTCTTCCAGCAAACTGCATGTTCTCAAACAATCCGGTACGCTTATCTAAAACATAAGTAAAATCCTTTGCCTGTAATACGATCTGCTTATCGTTTTCCTTAACAGCAATGGTTCCGATTACTTTTTCCTGCTCCAGCCACTTTACAGCCTGTCTGTTTCTATCATCCTCATTTGCAAGCTTCATTTCATCAAAACCTAATTCATACCCCTGTTCAAGCAACGGCATTTCCTTTTTCAACCGGTAAATAAGCTTCAGATAAATCTTACCGGTATTTGGAACCTGCAGCTTCAACTCCACTTCCGCATCACTATGAGGTAATGCAACAACATTTACCAGTTTTCCTTTTTCCACAGTCAAGCCATCCTGTGTCATTTCATAGAAAATATCCACATAATCTAACTGCATTCTCTTTAAAGACTCATCCAGGCTGGCAATAAGATATTTTCTGGATCCCCAGTTTCCATAAGGGCCATCCCACATGTCATATCCGGCTTTTGTACTGATGATCAGTTCATTTCTGTATGGACGTAAAAAATCACGCATGATCCGTCCAAAGTTTTCCTCTGCAGATCCGTAGATCGGGCCATAGTTATTTGCCAGATCAAAATGTGTGATCCCGTGGTCAAATGCCGTAAAGCACATCTGTCTCATATTTTCATAAACACCGGTATCTCCGAAATTGTGCCAGAAGCCCAAAGATACTTCCGGCAGCATCAGTCCGCTGTCGCCGCAGCGGTGGTATTTCATGGTTTCGTAACGTGATTCATTTGCGTGATACATAAGAAATCCTCCTTAGTTTGTAAAAAATTTATCATAAATGCCAAATCCAAAGATAAAAAGCACAATCAGCGGCAGAATATAGGTAATGTAGCCGCGCATCCAGTTTTTAATTTTTAATCCTTTTCCGGTATTGGCTTCGGTTGTGTAATTTTTCCAGCCCCAGCCGTAGCGGCTTGTGCAAAACAGCAGATATACCAGGGAACCGAGAGGCAGGAACAGGTTGCTTACCAGAAAATCTTCCAGGTCAAGCACAGACCCGCCAAAGATTGAAAAACCTTTCCAGTTCCATACATTGTATCCGAGTACACATGGCAGGGAGAGTACAATGATCAGTACCAGATTAACGGCACAGGATTTCTGGCGGCTGCATCCGGTCAGTTCCATACCGCAGGAGATGATGTTCTCAAATACTGCCAGGATTGTGGAAAACGCTGCAAAAAACATAAACAAAAAGAACAGGCTTCCCCAGAGTCTGCCAAGCGGAATATGGTTAAAAATATTCGGCAGGGTGATAAAAATCAGGCTTGGTCCGGAAGTCTGGTCAACATGGAACGTAAAGCATGCCGGAAAAATGATAAGTCCGGAGGTGATAGCAACAAACGTATCCAGAATGGCAATATTTACCGATTCACCAAGCAGAGAGCGTTCCTTTCCGATATAACTTCCCCAAATTGCCATCGCGCCGATTCCAAGGCTTAACGTGAAAAATGCCTGGTTCATGGCACCCGTAATGGTTTTTGCAATACCGATCTGTTTCATCCGTTCAAAGTCCGGGATCAGATAAAAGGCAAGGCCTTCTTTTGCCCCATCCATAAAAAAGCTGTTGACCGCCAGAATGATCATGATGATAAGCAAAGAAGTCATCATGACCTTTGTTACTTTTTCCAGACCGTTCTGCAGTCCACGGGAGCAGACAAATACGCCGGCGCAAACAACTACCACCATCCAGAAGCCCATGGTCAGAGGTTTGCTCAGCATTGTGGTAAACTGTCCGGATACACCGTCGGCATCCAGTCCCTGAAACTGTCCGGTGACCGTCATATAAAAATAATGAAGCATCCAGCCGGTGACCGTTGTATAAAACATCATAAGAAGATAGCAGCCGATCAATGTGATAATCCCGTGGATATGCCATTTCTGTCCGGGTTTTTCCAGTGCCTGGTAGGCTTTGACCGGACTTTTCTGGCTGGCACGCCCAACCGCAAATTCCATCGTCATGATCGGGAGTCCGAGAATAATCAGAAACAACAGATAAAACAGCACAAAGGCACCGCCTCCGCCCTGTCCGGCAGTGTATGGAAATTTCCATACGTTTCCGATTCCGATCGCACATCCGGCTGACAGGAGAATGAATCCCAGACGGGATTTTAATTTTTCTCGTTCTTCCATAAAATAATCCACCTTTTTGTAAACATTGTATAAAATACAAACGAAATTATACAATCTGTTGTGAGAAGTTTCAACCCTTTTTGACGAAATTTTACCAGGTATGTGTTGCATTTTTTTACAGATACTAGAGGAGAAGGTTGCGGAGTGTTCATGTTCTGCAATCAACAAGATTATCTTATGGAAAGAAAGAGGTATAAACCATGGTTTTAACAGAAAAAGAGATGGCTACAATTGAGGATCTGCACACACAGGAACTTTCCTGCGTGGAGAAGTACAAACGTTACGGACAGGAAGCAAAGGACCCGGTGCTTCGGGATTTATTCGCTGATCTTGAAAAGAAAGAGCAAAAGCATGTGGAGTCTCTGGAACAGGTCATGAAAGGCAGCGTCCCATCCTGTAACGTCAATGACAGGGATGGAAAGATGTATGAGCCAAAGGCAACATATGATTCCATGACCAATCCGGAAGATAAGAAAAACGATAATTTCCTTGCCACAGACAGCATTGGTTCTGAAAAAATGGTGTCCGGAACGTATAATACCGATGTGTTTGCATTCGGGGATTCTGATGTGCGCAAACTTCTGGCAGATATCCAGGTGGAAGAACAAAACCACGCGGAGATGCTCTATAAATATAAAACCGTAAACGGCATGGCATAGCCGGCATGTGGAGTGGATGTCTCAAAAGCATCCACTCTTTTTCTTTTTACCTAAGACTTACAGAAACCGGATAGTACATCTTACATAACCTGTTTATCATAAATCCTGTAATAAATCTTACAGATTTCACAAGGAGAACATATGTCCCGATGGCGGTGATAAGTGGGGCATAGTTGGAAAAATATATCATATATGTCCCAACACACGATGCAAGTGGGACATAATTAATCTTTTATTTTCTATATGTCCACTATCAATTTGGAAAGTGATAGAACACTTGATTTTCTTAAAAAACACATGCAAATCTGTTTATTAAAAAAATGGTCTGGAAAATTCAATTCCGAAACAATCCCAGCGTATTAAAAATATATTGACATTTACGAACTTTACGCTATAATAGAATCAAACATATGAACAAATGCTCATATGAAAGAATGATAAAATGAAAAAGGAAAGTATGGAGGAAACCGACGATGAAGAAAACTTACAAAATTGATGTGGATTGTGCAAACTGTGCAAATAAAATGGAGGAAGCTGCAAAAGCTACTACCGGAGTAAAGGATGCAACTGTAAATTTCATGACACTGAAGATGAACGTAGAATTTGAAGAGGGTGCAGATGCGAAAGCGGTTATGCAGGATGTGTTAAAGAACTGTAAGAAAGTGGAAGATGATTGTGAGATCTTTCTTTAAATCCGGCTTTTCCCATAGGTATCAGTCAGATTGGAGGGCACCATGAATAAAAAGCAGAAAAAAGTATTGAAACGAATTATTGTGGCGGCAGTGCTTCTGGTTATCATCGGGATTGCAGGAAGCGTTGTTTCCATACCAAAGTGGCTGGAGTTTCTTTTCTATCTGGTTCCGTATTTTGTGATCGGTTATGATATTCTGCGGAAAGCCTGGAAAGGAATCTGTAACAGGCAGATGTTTGATGAAAATTTTCTGATGGCAGTGGCAACCATCGGAGCGATTGCCCTCAGCGATTACAAAGAAGGCGTTGCAGTTATGCTGTTTTATCAGATCGGAGAGCTGTTCCAGAGTTATGCAGTCGGTAAGAGCCGCCGGAATATCAGTGATCTGATGGATATCCGGCCGGATTATGCAAATATTGAAACAGACGGTCAGATGGAAAAAGTAGACCCGGATGAGGTGGAGATCGGCACGGTGATTATTGTACAGCCGGGCGAAAAAGTTCCAATCGATGGTGTGGTTGTGGAAGGACATTCTTCCCTGAATACCAGTGCACTGACGGGAGAGAGTGTTCCGCGGGAAGTCGCTGTGGGAGAGGAAATCATCAGTGGATGTATCAATATTTCCGGACTGTTAAAGATCCGCACCACAAAAGAGTTTGGAGAGTCTACGGTTTCTAAGATTCTTGATCTGGTGGAGAATGCAAGTTCCAAGAAATCACGTTCCGAGAATTTTATTTCCAGATTTGCACATTATTATACACCGGCAGTCTGTTACGGCGCGCTGGCACTGGCAATACTGCCACCGCTTGTCCGCATGCTGTTTATGGGGCTTCCGGCAGACTGGGGCATCTGGATTTACCGTGCACTGACATTTCTGGTTATCAGCTGCCCGTGTGCGCTGGTCATCAGTATTCCACTCAGCTTTTTTGCAGGAATCGGAGGTGCCAGTGCAGAGGGTGTTCTGGTAAAGGGTTCCAACTATCTGGAAGCACTTGCGGGAACGCGTACGGTTGTCTTTGATAAGACAGGAACAATTACGCAGGGGGTATTTGAAGTCTGCGGAATTCATGGAACAAACTGTGCATCCGGCAGCTGTCCGGTTGTGTCCGGACATCCGGTATATACGAAAGAGGAAGAACAGCTGCTGGAATACGCGGCACTGGCAGAGTGCCACAGTACACATCCGATCAGTGTCAGCCTGCAGAAAGCCTATGGCAGGAAACTGGATGTGGGCCGGGTCACAGATGTACAGGAAATCGGTGGACACGGTGTGATCGCAACGGTAGACGGACACAGGGTTGCAGCAGGAAATGACAAACTCATGAAAAAAGAAAAAATTGCGTACCGCAACTGCAGCTGTACCGGTACAATCGTACATCTGGCAGTCGATGGTGTCTATGCCGGTCATATACTGATTTCAGATATGATTAAGCCGAATGCGGCGGCTGCCATGCAGGCACTGAAAAATTCCGGTGTGCACCGGCTGGTAATGCTGACCGGTGATGATGACCGTGTGGCACAGCAGGTAGCAGGGGAGGTTGGAATCACGGAAGTACATTCCCAGCTGCTTCCGGCAGATAAAGTTTCCGAAGTGGAAAAACTGTTGCAGACCAGGGAAGAAAAGAGTACCGTTGCCTTTGTCGGGGATGGCATCAATGATGCACCTGTGCTTTCCCGTGTTGACGTCGGAATCGCTATGGGAGCACTTGGATCGGATGCGGCGATTGAGGCAGCAGATGTGGTACTGATGGATGATGATCCGCTTAAGATTGCGAAAGCAATCCGTATCGCAAGAAAGTGCCTGCGGATTGTATATGAAAATATCTGTTTTGCAATCGGGATTAAACTGCTCTGCCTGTTTTTGGTAACGATAGGTATTGCAAATATGTGGATGGGAATTTTTGCAGATGTCGGTGTTATGGTGATTGCTGTGCTGAATGCAATCCGCGCACTTTTTGTAAAAAAATTATAGGGTATAATTCTGCCGGAAATGTTCCGGTGGAGAGGAGGAACTTCATGGAAAAAGAAAAGATTGAATGCTGTAGTGAAAATCAGGTACATCCGGATCTGCTAAAGATCGTGAATGACACGATGCCGGAAGAAACGGAATTGTATGATCTTGCAGAATTATTTAAAGTGTTTGGAGATTCCACCCGTATCCGCATCCTGTTTGTCCTGTTTGAAGCAGAGGTGTGTGTCTGTGATCTTGCAGCGGTATTGTCAATGACACAGTCTGCAATTTCCCACCAGCTTCGGATTTTAAAACAGAATAAGTTAGTCAAATGCCGCAGGGAGGGAAAATCTGTTTTTTATTCCCTGGCAGATGACCACGTCCGGTCAATCATTGCACAGGGCAGGGAGCATATTGAGGAAGATGTAATATAAGGATGATACCATATGGGAGAAAAGGACATTCGCGGTGGATGTCCTTTTTTCGTACAGACGGATCTTAATATTTATTTAAGTTTCTTTAAAGATAGCCTTTTTTGGATATGAAACTGCTATAATAAAGGTGCAGTAGAAAAAATACATCAATTAAAATATGAGGTAAATACATATGGAAACTTATGAAAGCGTAAAAAGTAATCCGGTGCAGCCGGAGCAAAAAGAAAAGAAAAAAGGCGGTGCATGGAAAGGGATTGTAGCGGTGATTCTTGCAGCAGGCGTTGTGGGAAGTACCACGATTTCTGCGTTTAATCTGGTGACTTTAAAATCCTATATTGCAGAGCAGAAAAAGGAAGAAAATCCTGAGACTACCGAGGATTACGTAAAGATCGCAGATAATTATGAGATCAAACCTACCACAAATATTTCGGATGCCTACAAATCCGGCGATACTTCAAAGCTGACAGACAAAGAAAAAGAAACCCTTGATATGGCAAAAAAAGCGATCAAAGATATGAAGATTACGGACAGCATGTCTGATTTTGAAAAGGAAAAGGCGGTGTATGACTGGATGACCAAAAAGCTCCAGCAGGATTCCGGGGCACTGACCGTTATTCCGAGTACACAGGAAGACTGTGATAATCCATACGGTGTGTTAAAATACCACAATGCCGTATGCGTCGGTTATGCAACGACATTCCGCATGTTCATGCAGATGATGGGAATTGAATGTAAAGTGGAACATAATACAGAAAAATTCCATAGCTGGGATGTGGTAAAAATTGACGGAGATTGGTACATTACCGATATTTATTCCGATGCAGGAAATGGAAATTATGCGAACTTTAATGTGACGGATGCCATGTATGGACAGTCCCAGAGCTGGGATCGCGATTACTTCCCGGCAGCTAACTCATTAAAGTACAATATGGCATACCAGAATAAGAAAACCGTGGACAGTATATATGATCTGCCGAAAGCATTGCGTGCTGCTATGGACAAAAAGCTTGGCGGGGTCATGGTTGCGTTTAAAGAGGATATTACAGAGGAAAAAGCGCAGGTGGCAAATG